>Ga0307507_10007808_pt1 | contig 15228 bp, 6 predicted proteins | sample 7_EM_MG_FD_207223 | JGI IMG/M metagenome (GOLD analysis project Ga0307507, IMG submission 207223) | Populus trichocarpa ectomycorrhiza microbial communities from riparian zone in the Pacific Northwest, United States - 7_EM | ecosystem: Host-associated > Plants > Roots > Unclassified | place... | reverse complement strand
AAGGCTTAGGACCAGTTCTGGCCTTTTAGATCCTTAGATTCGTGGAAGAGTTCTATTTAAGGTTTAGGACTAGTTCTGACCTTAAAAGACAGCTTCCTCTAGCACGAGTAGCACTGGTATAGTGGCTTGTCTCTTCTTAGTGATGCCTAGCTGTTCTATGGTATAACAGTGAAGTTAACCACTAATCAGTGTTGGTTACATAAGGTGATATCACGTAGCTACGGTTTGTAGATAGTATAATGGTTGTTAATTGATTCTTCTTTTTGTTAGCAAAGGATCATAAGGATTGCAGTGCCTAAGTAGGGGGCTGATTAGTCACTATAAGGATGACTAATTAAAGACACAACAACGACACGTAACCACGTAACTGCTGTCCTTATATTCCAACAATTCTAATGTGTTTTTAATGTTTAAAAAGCAAGGACAAGTAGATTAAGATATTATTAATATACACGGTAATAAATATATTAAGGAATTTACGAAGCGTATTATTAATGTATTGCTAAAACGTACTGGGACCGTTCTTTACGCTAAACGGCATTACTAGGTATTTAAAGAGTCCCTATTATATATAAAAGGCTGTATACTTCTTATCTCCCTTACATATACGAATTTTATTAAAGGCAGTAATTATGTTAAGCTTTGTAAAGTACCGTGCCTTTACTAATTAGTTAAGCGTCTCTTAAATTAAGGGAATTAGATATTAGTTTTAAATCGTAATTATGTTTAGAGCTTAATAATTAATATAGAATCTTAAGCCTCCTCCTAGCTTTTTAACGAATAGCATGGGTAAGGTAAATGGAGATTAACTAGGGCGAATAAATCCTTTTTCTAAATACTCGTTAAGGTATTATTATATTACAAGCAGTTCTTCTTATAATATGCCGTATAGCGGACTAAACTTTGGTGTTATGCCAGGCTCGAGTTCTATCTTAAAATTGTACTTCTCTTGGTGCGGGGCTAGTTAGTCTGCAAATCATTTTTCAAACTCGTTAATTAGGTTGTGGTACTCTTTAGGTATAAAAGGTTAAGGATTGGGATACTGTTTTAGTTCTAGTGCTTTCTTAATATCTTCTATAGTTATAGTAAAGATTTTGTGATTTTATCTTTTTGCTAATAAGATAAAAGGCGCGGCCTATATTATATGGATTTTAAAAGGGTTTGATATAACATCTTCGCATTCTTTACCATAATTAATAGTTATAGATTTATTATGTTGGCTTAAGGTTTATGGCAAGGGTAATTTATATTATGTTAAATTTGAATAGTTGTATATATATTTATAGGGCAAATGGTTTTTTAAGCAATGACTTCGGCAGTAGGTTATATGGAACTTTAGTGTTTCTTTAACCCAGCTAATTAAAGGGTTGTGTTGTTTTAGCTATCTATATCCAAGTATTATCTTATAGTGCTTTAAGGGTGTTATAAATAGGGAAATGTATTTAAGGTATTTACCTATCCGCAATTTTACAAGAGCGTAGTGCGTTATTTCGCTATATATTAAGGGTTTGCCATTAAAGCCTTATAGGCCTTAGGGCTTGTTAAGTTTCTTTAAATTTAGGTGTTAAGTTTTTGTGTAGTTTATATTAATAAAGCCTATGCTAGTAGCTCCACTGTCTATAAGGATTTGTACTTTCTTCTATTTTCTAAGTATTTAAACTTTGCTGAGTATATTAAGGGAGTTATATTATATATTAGCGCTAGAAGAGCCTAGACACTTATACTCTTCTACTTTTTATCCTAAGGCGCGACTTAGCCCTAGGATAATTTGTTTTCCAAGTTAACTAAGGGCGAGGTGCTTTATAACGTCTAAGTATGATTTATAGCGCGGGTACAATTTAAGAAATAAGTACGGCTTAAAGAATGGGTATAATTCGAGGATTGGGTATAACTTAAGGATTAAGAGGAACTACGGCGGGCTTTTTTAAAAGGGTAAGTTTGGTAATGTTTTTAAATATGTCCTTTTTTACCGCATCTAAAACATTCTCTATTTATGGCTCGTGTTCTTCGTTTGTTAGTTCCCAAGGGTGTATAGGATTGGGTGGCATTGAGGTCTATAGGGTTGTATATAGGGCTTTTAGATCTTAGAGAAGGATCGCGCCTTAGAGCATATACTGGTTTTAAGGAGTTTTAAACGCGAGGTGTGGTTGACTTTAGAGAATAAGTCTATTTATTATATCAAAGGTCTTTATTAATTCGTTAATATATTATAGTAAATTCGGATAGGTTTTTTGGCAGTTCTCTACCTACTAACTAGGCTCTAATCTTATCCGAAATAGCTTGTTAAAGGGTAGTAACTCTAGCGGCTTCATTTTAATCCAGTTTGCCAATAAGGCCTAAAAATTCCGAAAAGAAGCTAGTGAAGTCTCGGTTCCGTTGTCGTAGGTTTTTAAGTTTGGTAACAGCTGTGTATTCGCGGCTGGCATTATTATACGTTCGTTCTAGCAGAGAGATAAAGGTTTTAAAATTAATAAAAGTGCTGTTACGGAAGAATGGATCTATAGTTTGTGCAGCATCCTTACTTAAATAAGATATTCTATAGCTAACCTTGCTAGCCTTAGTGGGGTATCAATTATAGTTTATTAAGAGTTTAAGACGGAGCTTGGTTATAAAGGGATATAGGTTATTTTAGTTTCTATTAAATATTAGAGGATTAGGGAGCTTTTTAGATTTTATAGTAGGTACTAGGTTTGCTATAGGTATAGGTTAAGCTACTATTACTAGTTTAGTGTTTATATTTAACGCGTTAGGTTCAGGTACCGTTATTTTAATTTTATTTATAGGTATTGCTATTGGGGTCTATAACGTAAATGCCTTAACATTACGGAGTTCTTCGTGGAGTACTTCTATTAATCGCTAGTGCTGGGCTTCTAGTGCAGCCCGCTACTAAGCTAAGGCGTCCATAAAGGACTGTTGTATTATGGTTAACTGTTCCCTGACTAGGGTTATAATACTCGTAGTTATTAAAAGGGATTTAGGTTTATTTGCTATTTTAATAGTAGTTATTTTAACGCAATATAATATAAGGGCGCGAAGAGGCTTTAGGGAAGATTTAAAGGAATAATATAAATTCTATCTAAATCTAAGGGTATATAGCTCTTGCAGAGTACAAGATGTTGTGTAAAGAAGAGAAAGGAATATAGGAAACTTATAACTAAATATTTGTAGTCTTAGCAGTAGACGCGTGGGCATAAGCCCACGCGGATTTTAACAGGTTTCGACCAAATTCCATTATATTAGCGGAATTTGGTGGAGACTGGTGGAAATTAATTAAGTTAGCGGAATTTGGCAGAATTTGATTAACTTGGCAGAATTTGGCAGAATTTGATTAAAGCGTCGGAATTTATCTATCGAGTGTTTCACCAAGACATTCCTACTGTAACTGGGCTAGTCCTGTTACACTTCATCCATTTTTGCCTTTATTAGGTAGTCCTTAGTAAAGTAGTCCTTCTGGCCGTATAAGAAGTAAGCTCCTTAATTACTAAGGGCTTATCTATAGGGGTTACTATATATAGGCCAAGTATACGCTAGACCTGTAGTAGGGCTAGCTATATAGCTAGCTGCTAAATTAATAGTAGGCTATACGGCTGGTGCTATAGGGGTTGCTAATTATACTAGAGTACTATAGGCCGTTCTTATAGCGCTTATAATCTGGTTTAAAGAGTTTCTAGCTTTATACTGCTTAGTATATACCTTAATTTAATAGAGGCCTTAATTAATAGCTAAGCACTAGTCTATTAGTTCCTTTAGCGTCTATATAGTGGTAAAGACTAGCAGTATAGCTTGCTATAGGTTTAAGGTAAGCTTATTAAATAGGTCTAGTAGCAGATCTTTATAGGGAATTTAGGCTTAGCTAGCTAGGTATAAAAAGTGGGTCTAAAAGGCTAAAAAGATCTCTATTATTTTTATATTAAGGGCTTTATAATTAAGGCGGGCGTTTTATATTTTAAAGGGGTCCTTATAAATAGAAGATAGGTAATTAATTATCTCTTCTCTAGAGAGAAAGGGGTCTACTAAGTCCTAGGCATATCGCGGATATAGATACGTCTATACGTCCCTGCTGGTACGGCTAAAGATATAGGCTATCTTAGCTTAAGTAATAGGGAAGTGGTCTATATTAACTTTAAGCTTATCTTGTAGTTAAAGCTTTTAATTATTAAATATAGGGTTAGTTCTGTCTATAAGTAAAAGGGGGTCCGCAACCTTTATAGACCGCAACAATACTAATACTATATATTATACTAGGGCCTTAAGGACTATAGCAAGTCTCTAGGTGTCTAATAACTCCTTACTAGGCATAGGGGTGTCTCTAATTTTAAGCAGCTCTTAAAGCTATTTAATTTCGGCATTAGCTGCTATAAGCTCTTCTTAGGTGTTTAAGACGGCAACTATTTTACTATTAAAGGTATTTGCGGATCCTATAGCGGCTTTGCTAGCTACTATGTTTCTTAGTATAGTAGTAGGGGTATTAGGTAATTTCTAGTGTTTATTTATTTTTTTAGAGGTGCTAGTCCGTATATGTCCTATTCTTAGGTTTCGCGTTCTATTTATATTCCTTTAGTTCTTAGGGTTATATCCTGTCCTTATAGTATCCTTAGGGTCCTATTCTATGTCCTTGTCCTATTTATAGCCTTATAGATATATTTAAGTTCCTTCTTAGGAAGAAAGAGTAGTATAAGCTTTAGATAATGTTAGCAACTTAGTTAATTAAGGCATAAGTATAGTAAGAGGGTCGCGCAAGCCTATATAATTGGATTGTCTATAAACAAGGATCTAAAGCCTAAAAAAAGGAAAGGAGAAGAATAGCAGTGCCGCTTAAGGTTTTATGCGGCCCTTAAGATACTGTATGTAACTGCAACTATATAAAACTATCTGCGACTGTCTGCGACTATCTACCACAATTTACCGTTTTTTACTAGCGCTGTAATAATAAGGATATATATAATCTTTAATAAAGTTAATAAAGCTACCTATATAAGGTTTAGGGCTATATATAGGCTTAATAGTTATAAAAGCTAGATCTATTAGTAATAAATTTTCAGCTTTTATATATATATACTTATTACTATAATATAGGTAATATTAGAATTCTTAATAATAAGGTTTTTTTTTTTGCAAAAATAATTTTAATTTTAGGTAGTTATAGACCAGTTTAGACCTAATATTTAAAAAATATTAGGTTGTATAAGGGGACTTAGTAGATAGGTAGCTATAAGGCACAATTATAGAAACAGGATAGATTGTAGAGGAGACGAATCCTTGAGGAGGTAAGGCCTCTAGGATCGTGGAGACTATATACTACGGGCACGTGCCTCTAGTACGTGACCGACGGACGTCCAAGGGGTGTCTGGGGGTTGTCTGGGGGTTGTCCTGAGGGCAACCCAAGGTGACCGCAATAATATCCCTTACAGGTCGTCTCTCTAATTAATAAACTTTTAGTAGTCTTATAAGCTATTATAGTTAAGTAATTTATTAATTTATATAGGGAATATTACGAATATTATTAGAGCTATTAATAAAAGTTAGAAATCTGGCTTAGACGTGATTCCAATAATGCAGCATAAACGTAGTTAGTCCGCTTGCGGACCGATTAAAAATCCGCACCAACGGAATCACGTCTGAGCTTGCTGAGGTAACTGCTGAGGTAAGTTTCTGGGCCCATCCAGCACTTCTGCCACCGCATCATTGGGAACAACGCCTTTGCCGTCAGTGCTTTTAGGCCGCCGATTGACTCGGATCAGTCTGTTACTTTCTACGCTTCCGCCAAGAGTAATTTATAACTGCCTGCCAGCCTGGAGCCCCTTCTGGAGCCAGATTCCAACTGTTCCAGCGTTAGGGTCTCGGTGATAATATACCCTGCTCTGCAACGACCAAGGCAACCCTACGTTCTGTCCTCACTCTGTTCATTTTAACTGCCGATGCAGCAACTATACTGCGCAAATAAGCATTGAGAAACAGAGCAAGGATCCCAATTTGCGAAGGCAGCAGCTCACCGGAGTCCAGCCTCGTAGTGTTTAAGATTGCAAGAAGCCCACCCGCGTGCCGTTTATCAAGCCCTCTCCAAATCCTGCTCCAAATCCTAACGGCACCGGCCCGGGTCGCAGCTGATCGTGGTCTCGGACACGTTGAACGTGGTCACCAATGGGGGTCGGCGAAAGCTGAGCGTGGTTACTAATGGAGCCCCCGAAAAAAGGTCGGCGGTACTATACTTTTACCCATATAGAACGCGCATTAGTAGCCACATTTAACTTAAGCAAATACATAAACTAAAATATCGAGAGCATATGCTCCGTATACACCTAGAGATATAGACACAGATATATATATACATCTATACCTACACATATACAACCGCATTTATATATGCCTTACTATACCAATAATAAGTGAAAACTATACTGAAATAAATGAGAGTATAGTAGGGTGGCTAAACGGTCTATAAGTTAGTATGCACAATTATATGCTAGGCATATGCTAAGGATATATAGGTATACTAGAGCGTACCTAATATTAAACACAAAGACAATAGTTCTCAAGATAATATAATTAGTAGAGAGAGTATCAAAGATAAGGAGGGTAGGGAGGGCGAGGAGGGTAAGGGTTAAGATAGTATATAACAGCGGTTTCCATTTTATATGGGTCTCTCTAAGGTAAGACTATATATAACACTATACATAGGCCATACATATGCTAAGAATATCCAGAGCACACTCTAAGACCATAGAGCACTTATTAGCTTTAACGGCAAGCACTAAGTTATTGTCTAAGAGGCAATAGACTATATTGTAATACTAGAATATCCAGCAACTAGAAAAGAAGGAATTGTATACTTTATCTATAAAGCAACACCTCTGCTATCTATAGATGCAGATAAAGAAATAGTACGCGAGGTTATTAAGCAGTATATGTTGAAGGTATGCAATATACATGCTAGGTATATGCTGTACTTATACCTCCAGTAGATTTAATTTTCGTTTCATAAAACCGGTAACCCTAAAGTTACACAACTATAACTCCTTGGAGAAAATAATAATTGGGAAAGTGGAAAAGCATTTTATTAAGCGTTTAAATATAGCGGCATTAAACACTGCGAGCACGCTTATAAGGATATCCTCTGTATATACCCCGTATATAATAGGGTTAAGCTTAAATCAATTAACGACCTCTAAAAGTGTAGCAGTCGTCTATACTAAGTAGTAGAGGTTAATAAAAAGCTTAAGTAAAGTATAGAGAAGTAAGCATTATCTATATATATTAGGTAAATACTTATAATATACAGCTACTACAACGGTATTCTATAATTATGGCGGCAGTATACCTATCCTAGTATACAAGAACGTGTATATAGTAAAAGCAGACTAACAATATTTTCTCGACATGGAGTGCGCATATGGCTAGCGTATATGTAATATATGCTTATTATATACAGATAATGTTCATCGGTTGTTCTAGTAGCAGTAATACTAAACCATGGCACACTGCTTAGCCTTTATTATCGACAACTGCTAGGGTAGATATTCAATACCTACGTCTACTTGTTAAATATGGGGTTCAGGAACTTAAAAAAAAATGTACCTATATTAGACATTTAACATTAAAGCGAAAAAATTGTGGTAGGTAATGTATATACTATACATACGCTACGCATATACTGAGCCTATTAGGGTTTGACCATCTATAAGGCCAAGGTAGGGTAGTAAGCCAAACATACGGTGTATGGTTAGATTGCTATATTCCTGTTAATATGGCATAGTATCCTTATATTTGCCTTATTACACGGAATTCTTATATATATTATCTACTATACCTAACAAAGCTACCAATTAACCTTGCTAATAATGTAGTTAAAGTAATAAGGCAGGTGGAAGTCCTAAGCCTTACTACACATATGCCCCGTATATGCACAGTATATACAAATAAAACTACTTACTATAGTATAGGTCGATTCATCCTATCTCTACAGTATTATACTCTATGTAAGAAGTATAGGGCGCAGATACTACGTGCAGTGCATAGTAGTCTTAATATTAAAGATTGAATTACTGCTCTAATTTAAAAGGAAAGGATGCTATAATTCCCAAAGGGGACGGCATATATAGGTAAGTACAGGTTAGACACACGCTAAGTATATATAGAGCCTAAGCGTAGCAGGTATGCTATGCGAGTTCTCTATTAACTAATATAAAGAGAACATAGAGCAATAGATTCGGGCAATTTATAACTTTAATAATAAGCATTTCCTTATTATATACTGTATATACGCGTAAGCTAAGGCATTCCAACACGTAATATATATCAAAATGGACCTATTATTTAAAATGGTTTAAGGTAAAACAAATTTATTCTTAATTATGGGATAAGACAAGAATTCTAAACGTATATATGCCCTATGCTATGTATATACTATGTATAGGCTAATACCTATAATAGGAATCAAGGTGTGGGTATATGTATTTCTAAACTTAGAAACACATGCTGTATACACAAAGATATTTTAGCTAGTATTTAAGGTTTTAAGTAATACTGCCCGATTATCTATATAATTTGCATATATTTATGGAACCGGACTTCGCACGGCTATAGTTAATATATGTAAGAAACAAGCTGGTGGTAAGTATACGCTATATATATACCTAGCATATGCTAATAATATATAGGCTTTGGGGATTACCTACATACAATTAACCTATCCTATAAATGGGATGAACACCTTTAGTATATGCTTATATTCTGCTAAGTATATATTAAACAAAACTTTATAAAGCGCTTTCTAACCCATAAAGCAAGATATATTATAAAGCAGATATAGGAAGTGGAGACGGAGTAGAAACTAACAGAGCGTATACAAAGCATATGCATACTATATCCGGAGCTTACGTCTTGGATAAACAATAAGAAGAAAATATAGATACTAGCTAGGCTTATAAAGGAAAAGTTAAAGGTCCCTTATAAGTAGTAGGCATATACACAAAAGCATACTAGAATTAGTAAAAGTAGTTACTTTTAAGATAATAACTTTACTGGTCGAAACTTATACATGCTTGCTACAGTACTACGGTAAATATATATGCTCTGCATATGCACCGCATATTCTAACATTTTAGTATAGGCTTAAACTCTATATATAAGAAATGTTCGACCTATAAGAGCTATATAAAGAGACAGGAATAGATAATATATAGAGAAATTATAGTAACTTAAAGCGGATAGCAGTATAGCTATAGAAACAAAGTATATATATACGCTGCAAATATAAAGTAGATGCTAAGCTTAAGCAGCCTAGAAACAGCGGAAAGCAGCTAAGCAATAAGCTAAAAATCCTAAACTAAATCTTCCTTAGAATCCTTAGAACCCATTTAACACCCCTAAGCCTAATCTACAGTATATACCTAATATAGAATTACCTACTATATTTAGTGGGCAGACTATGTTGCAGATAAGTAAAGTAGATAATAATATTATATTAGTATTAGATACATTGCGCGTATCCACAGTATATATAGCGCAGATGTTGCCCCTACTATCTTAAAGTCAAACGCCCCGGACTGTGGGTAAAAGGTATAGGTCTAACCTATTTACAAAGGAGATAGAGAAGGAGGCATATATACTCTATATAGAAAATATAGAGCAATAAATTAATAAATTAAAATAGGCTAAAGATATATATAATAAAGCAAAGGAGCTAGCAGAGCTTAAGAAGTAGGCGTAGGAGTATAGTGTTAGCATATAGGGCGCATATGCACGGTATACGCAGAGTAAGTATTATAGAGTTTTATCACCATAAATAAAGAATTAATTAATATGGGCCTATAGCCCCGCGCCCTATATTAGGTATATGCCTAGCCTATCCGTCTACTAAACTCCGCCTAAACTCTAACTATGCATATTGCATATTGCGTATGCAGTGTGTAGGCCTAGTATATGCTAGGACTTAACCAGTGATATAGGATAAGCGGTAGGTTCCACCCACGGTAGGAGTGGCTTATATAGAGTATAAGCATAATATATGTAATAGAATAAACTAAACTTACCAGAGCTCTTACTACCACTATAGTGGCGGCCTATTGTTTTTCTACTCCCTATGCTAAATATTAGTAGTGTATATATAGGATATATGCAAAGCAAACCTACCGCTCTAGCGGCGTGTAGACGGCGAGGGGGACTCCTCGCAGTTGTCTAGGGGGGTTAGGCCGCGCTACATATATAGTTAGCGTATGCTAAATATATGCAGGTAAAATACTAACCTTGCGCTTTAAGCTAGTGGAGGGAGTAGTAGGGCCAACGCGCTGTTTCCCTCGTGTTAGCATATGCCTAGTATAAGCGCGTATTAACCTATGGTTAGTAGAAGACATTAGGGGTTTGTATATACATAGGGTATGCGTGTATAAGCTAGCAATATAACTAAGTAGTAGTTTTGGTAATATATATGTAGGGGATACGCTAAATCAAACTTTTCTAGTCTCCTAAATATAGAGTTAAGCGTTAGTTTCGGAATTAGGCAGTATCCCTAGTGGTAGCCGTAATTATTCCTTATATACGCTACCCTTAGGCCTATAAGTGCCTTTAGGTCTGAAATTAAACTTAGGGGGAATAAGTATATAGATAAATAGATATATATATTGGGGTATAGTGCGCATATATAGAAGCGACACTAGTGCTCTTACCTTGCAATAGAATTGCCTGCTAAATTAGGTGGCAAACCCCTGGTCCTAGGCACTGTATTTAATTAGCTTAGGCTAAGCGTATACGCGGTATAGGGTGGATATACACAAAGAGTGTGCAGGTATCTGTATACTCCAAGATCCTAAAACCTAAGGGGCCACAACTATAGACACTATTAGCAATATATATGCAATATATGGGCATAGACATACCCGGGCTTATACAGGTATCTCATATTCCACCAGCCACCAGAGAGAATAAACAGCTTTAGGGAATTATGATGCATTAGCCTCGCATATGCGCTGCATATATATAGCATATACTTCTCACCTACGACCAGCTCTCCAACTAATGTGTTATTAGTGGTTGGGTTAGTTACTGTATATAGTAAGCATATGCTAAGCTGCTATAATAACATAGTAGTATATACAAGCACCGCTATGCTTATTACGGACATGCTAGCGATATTATAGCCATATTAGTAGAGCCGTAGGCACTGCGTATATATAGAACATATACTTAGCTAAGTGGTAAAGACACAGCCGCACATCTGCGTACCGTTGACTGCAATATTACACCTAAACTTTAGCTTAGCATATACTACGCATAGGGTGTAGATAAGTAATATATACTATAGTGTTAACTAAGGAGAGTATAGAGGCGGCGTTAGGTGGGTCTAGTATACGCTTAGCATATGCCTACGCAGTATATAGAGCCATACATACTCGCGTTGTCTTGGACCGAAACGGTCGGGGCTATATACAGTTAGCATATGCACCGGATATGCGGCTCTATATACACTTACATCTTCCTCTAGCAAGAGCTGCTGCAGCGCGCGCTATAGTTATTATAAGCATATACCGTGTATATGCAATCCTATAACTAACCAGGAGTTACCCAACCGGAATTAGGATTTAGAATCGGACCTGTAAGGCTTTATAAGTATGGTGTATGCATATACTCTACATATGCTTACTATGGTAATAGCTAAAGGCAAAAGGGTTGGCAGTGGAGGCTATCTGCGGGTTATTAAAGTCTGCGATTGTTAGATTGCTCATAGTAAGTATATACGCGGCGTATACGATGGTTAAATTAGTAATGGAAATTCGCCTTATTCTTTTTATTAGCATATATAAGACCTATGCCTATATTATACTATACATACTTATAGCATACGCTGTAATATTATGGAGAAGAAGTTGTGGTGCGACTATTATTATAGATATGCTACGCGTGTACACGGGCTATGTTTTAATAACTAACTACCATTACCTTATATAGCCATTGTTTAGCGCATATACGCGGCATATATACTGCCATAAACTAGGATATTTGTGATTTGAGGATAAACGGCTTTATATTTTCTATTTTATTTAAATTGCATGTGTATTGCATATGCGTAGGCTCAGCGTGGTCTCAAGCTAATCGTGGTCACGAAGCTGGTTTGCAAGTTCTGACCACGTTGAACTTTCTAACCACGCCGAGCTGTGAGCCCCATGAAACCATGACAGGCAGTAATCTTGCTCTCTCTGTCCCAGGCGCTCTCATCGTCGAAGGGATTAAAGGCATATTCACCCATAACATATGCGCATTTCCCACGATATTAGCGCCCAGGCCTCCGCCCCCGGGCCCTGTTCCCGTTGATGAGCGATTCCCTGTGTCGATGGTACAGAGGTATCCGGATGGGGTTAGTAAGTGGTCTGTATTTGTACGCAAGTTATGATGGATTGTGGGCTTAGATTAAGAAATGTATATTAGTATCCCTTAACTCGCTGCTTTGGGTGTATCTGTTATCGATAACAAGTTAGCCAATCAAGTAAGCTGCACGAGATACTAGTGCCCAATTAATTCTAGTCGCAATTTAGTGATGCACACAAGCGGGTTAAGGGATAGTGCAGTCTTTGTGCAATTCATTCGCGTATTACCCTTGTGTGAAATCGGGAAGTAGAGCTAATTAAACGTGGGGAAATGCTTCTGCGTAGGAAATATAAGGAACAGTTTCAGTAACCAGTGCGGCAGGGCATTTCTGGATATCTATCATAATTAACAGCCTGGGAAATAAGAGATGTGCTTACATTATCATGGCAAAAATAACGTTGAAACTCCGAAAGGCTGCCATCGCTACCGGCCTGGTGGGGATCTCCGACGCGGCGTCAGCCCTTGCATGCTCACCGCCTGTCGTTTAAACCACTAGAGAAATTAACGAGCATACAGCTCGGCCAGTGTTGCCGAAAGCTCTGGGAGTGTTAAAATACGCCACATCGCAAAATCTTACACTAGATAAACTTTAGCACCGTGCGCATACACTTTATAAGCTTTTAATACAAAATTCTTTAAAATTATTGCTATTAAAGCTACACTTAATTATATAATATTGTAACTATACTCTATTTTTGGTATATCTAAGATCGTATAATCTTAGTATTAGAAATAGCTAATAATATATAGCCACCCTAAAGTGCGCAGAGATATATCTAGGATAGATTAACAATGTATCTAAGATATAATCTAGGCACCCTTGCGCACTTACCTATCTTAGGTAGTTTTTCTATACTACTACTAATAGAAGCAACTCAGTCCTTAATTAAAGACTTAGAATAATTACAGGAGGACTTCTTCTATAAAGGGTAACGGGTACAGGAGGAACGCACATATATAAACATTAAAGATGGTAATTAGGATATATCCGGCTTATATTAGGAGTATCACAAAGATATACAATCCTAAATGTCCACGCTATAATAATCTGCCAATGCCTCTTCTTTAACGCTAGTAGTAAGTAGAATTCTATAACATAAGCTATATATAATATATAAACTAATTATTTCTATAATATAGCCAGGCTTAATATTAATTACACAAACTAGATCGCTTGCAGTAGAAAGACTTATATTTAGTTAAGAGATACCAGAATATCCTATATCCTCTAAGTACGGGATTAGATATATAATAGATTTATCTAGCCTACAGCTAAATAATAAAAATATTACCAAGATATACGAAAATATAAGAGACTATATCTTAGATAGATCTTATATATAACTAGGTTCTAATACAGATAGATATAATACTCATGCATATTAAGGAACAAAATAAGTATAATATACCCTCTTCTTGGTCTCTAAAAGTGCTTTAGGAGATAGATACCCTATATAGGCGTATTTTACTGTAAATACTTAGACCCTTAGCTATAAAACTTTCACTATAAGCAAGTTACAGAGGAAGACTGGGAAAGAATACATAAATTATAAGAAAAGGTATAATATATCTATAATATTATGTTACTATATCTAAGTTATAATATAGACATTATGTACTCTTATACATTTCCTTAGCAATTTAATAGAATTAAATTAAGATAATCTTAAACAAAGAGACACAAATATATAAGATACTTATTTATATTATCTATTCTTATTAACGTATATAGACTTTATAATAGTATTTGTTATATATTTCAGCACTAGATTGCCTGTATAGAGTAAAGTGCTAGTTATAAGCCATATCTTTATATTATAAAGTACACAGTTAGTGTCTAATATATCCTAAATATATTATAACTATAACTAAGCTATAACTAGTTACTTATAGATAGACCTATAGCAAGCATATACTATACTAAGGAAAGTCAAATATAAAATTATAAAAAATACTACCAAAAGTCTCTTTCTTCAGTTTTAAAATACTTATTAAAATATTTAAGAGATTTACTTAACTAAGGCTATTAGGGCACTCCAGAAACCTATACAGCAGTAAAGCATAGAAAGAAAAGATTAGATAATTACGGTAAGTTATTATAATATATATATAACTATGATATAACCTTAATATATCTAGGCTGTAACCACACCTAAAGACCTGGAAAATAGGTACTAGCCCCTTATAACGTGGAGTTCAACTATATATAGCTAGATAATATTAAGGATTGCCTATATATTATTTTAACTTCTTATAGCAAATATATATATCCTCTAGCGCCTCTATTAAAGGTTCTAATATAGCTTATTAAAGAACTTTAATAATAAATCCAGCAACAGTTAGGGCCAGGGCTTACTTTAAGTACATTATATCCAAGTTATATTAATACTCTATCCTTATTCTATTAGGCTCTTTTATATACAGCCCTTTAATAAAAGAGTTTTATAAAAAATATAATATTACTAGCCTTTTAAGCCTTTACCAAAGCCTTATAAATCTTAATAAGATTTAATACCTAATTAAAAAGCAACAGCTTTTATTATTTCCGCAAGGTCAAGATATATAAGGGGTAATATTTAAAAAGCATCTGCATTATAAAATAGGTCCTAGATATATATAAGATATATTCCACCAAGATAGCAAGCTAATAATTATATGCTTTTAAAAAGGCTAGGCGGAAATACTCTTAACATTAAAAACATTTAAAATTAATATATCTTTTAAACGGGTTAGTACAGCTAGGTTAGATAAGGTTGTAATTACCGCAAATATCCCTAGAATTAATAAAGGTATTATATAACCTGGTTATATTACGGTTATATTATGGTTATATCTTTATTCTAATAAGGCTATAGTTATTACACTAAT
>Ga0307507_10007807_pt1 | contig 15232 bp, 11 predicted proteins | sample 7_EM_MG_FD_207223 | JGI IMG/M metagenome (GOLD analysis project Ga0307507, IMG submission 207223) | Populus trichocarpa ectomycorrhiza microbial communities from riparian zone in the Pacific Northwest, United States - 7_EM | ecosystem: Host-associated > Plants > Roots > Unclassified | place... | reverse complement strand
AAAAAAAAAAAAAAAAAAAAAACAGAGAGAGAAAGAGAGATCCAATTTCCAAGCTTGTTTTAACATGTAAGGTGATCACTTGATTATCAATAGGACTTCATATACACGAATAATAGAATGAAAAGACTCATATTAAGCCTCGTTTCATCTGATAACTAATGGACAAGAGAATTTTACTCTATATATACTGAGAGATCATACCAAGCTGCAAAACGTTTTAAACTATAGTCAAAAACCAACAGCCAGGTTAGTTCTCTTTCCCCTTAATATGTTCATCTTACTACTTTGCAGTAGCTCTTCAATGCCCATACCATATTACTGGACTCCCACATCTACCATCTCTTGACGATGGAGTTCCCAGCCACAAACAGGCATGTAATTCACCACCAAGCCCATTCATCCACTAATTCCTAACTATGAAGGACATCCATACACAGACACACATGCATGCACGTATTCTCAATTATTGCAAGTACCAATAGCATTAATATTTGTAATTACCAAATGGACAAGAAACATACATGTCAAATCGTTACTTTGTAAATAATTCTCCATTAGAAACATCAGCCTTTCAATTGAAGTTAATTATTCATAGAATCCGAAGGTGAGAATATACAGGAGCACCATGAAGGAAGATTAGAGGAAAACAAAACACACAAAACAAAAGCAGGAAAAAGGGATTACCTTTGAGTCATCATTATTTTCTAGGAGGCAGGTCAGAGTTTGAAGGACATTTAGAACCAACTTCTCTCCATACACCTCATCAAGATTACCATTTAGTAATGAGACAACATGCAAAAAGCATTCGCCATCACGAAACAAGGCTTGGTAGTACTGAAAGAACAAATAACTATTAAGAAATCAAAACTACCCAAGAGCAAAGTTCTCATCATATATAACCCCCACAACCCCACTCATAGGAAAATAATAATAGCAACCATAATAAGGTCTCTGAAATCAATATGACTTTTGAGGACAACATACCGCAGGATTGGTCATGAGCATCTCTCTCATTCCAACCAATAGATTGATAGACAGCTCTGCAAAACTTTTCTCCCTTTCCTTTATTTGAGTGAAAGTCTCTAAATACTTTGAACATAAATGCAACTTTGCCTTTTGATCTTCTAGAGATGATGGAACTAACTGATGACATGGAAAAAGGTTAAGTTCAGTTGCCTTGACAGTGACAACAACAACAACAACTGTCAAGCAAACATTGAGTACAGTGAAGTACCTTCATGAGGTCAAGGATGCTCTCAAACACATGATTTCTCATGCCTTCTTCCCAAAATAAATCAAACAAACAATCAATGCAAGTCCAGTCACACAAAACGAAACTCCCTGCATCATCAGCAATTGAGAAAAATTTTGTGAAGAGCTCCATGCATGTATCCATGCATGTAAACCAACTTTGGCCCATCTTTTCTGAATTAGGTCTCTGACCACCATGAAGTGGTAGTATTTTACTCTCAAGAGAAGGGCTCATATTTCCAGACCTTCTACACTCTTCGGCTTGAATACATGCAACTTTGAGGACCCGAGAAACTGCACTTAGAGACTTGAAGGAGGCAATCGTTTTCTCTGGCAAAAGCTGCAATATATGCAGTAGACTCTTTGCAAGAACAACAGCGATGTCAGGATGACATGCACATTGTTCTAAGGCATCCAGTAAAACAGACACCTCAAGCTGCAAAACAGAAAAGCAAATTCTAGCATGACAAATGCAACACTACCAAGTTTATCAACTAATAATGAGATATTTATGGCCTTTGCAAAACCCAGATAACAAAGTGCCTCAAAATAGCATCTCTCCCCTTCAACAAACATTCATATTTTTAGTTCATAAGCAAGTTTGTTTATACCGAGAACGACCAAAAATGGAGGGCATCCTTTCAATGTGACTCATATATGAAAGAAAAGTCACAACAACAAAAGCTAAAATCGATAACATCAATGAACTCCAAAAGAAATAGATGAGAACAATTTTGTGACATTTATAATCACAGATAAGTCAAAAGATTTCCTCACCCTTTCGAAATAATGCTATTTCACTCCAAACAATGACATCATAAAAAATAAGATAGGAACATGGCCATGTTATGTTATTTTTCCCCTCCAACATGGATCACAAAGCTTAACCACTAAAGATGATGCTGCTCAGCTTATCCCAAAAACTAAGAAAAGCATAGATCATATCTAAAAGAAGACATGGGATTGCAAATGATTCGATATTTCCCCAATATCTTCAAAAACAAATGTCATCATGCAAACTCAATTTACAAGGTTTTACCAGCTTATTCAAGTCAGACTAAATTCAATCTCCTTTCTTATCAGATAATATGTAAGAAACAAAACATCAATCTTAAAGAACTATTCACCATTAAGTCAAAAAGAGAATCATCAAGTGAATGAAACAAAAACCTACCAAGTTATCCACAGTTCCATTGCAAGTTGCAGCAAATTCCACAAAGGAGATTACTTCCATCTGAAGGATCTCAAAACTACTAATCTTTGTTTGATTGGAAATGCTACTAGAGGACAAGTTTCTGTCAAGCTGTCCTGGGAACCCTTGATTGTAACTGCCACACTCTCCAGCCATTTCTTCTGAATCTGGTCCGAAGTGGAAAAAATTCTCAGAGAAGATAAGGTCCCATATCCCCTCTTCCCTGAATATTTCAAGTGATACAGGTGATGAAACAAGAACCTTCGTAAAGGCATCAAGTACAGAGTGTTGTAGGACATTAGCAAAGACCCTGCAAAATAAACAAGCAAATAAAGGAAAAACGAGGGAATCATGGGAAAAAACATGCACTGTAAGCAAAATTTGGTGCCCTGAATTTCCTAACAAGAATACAGGGAAAGAATACAGAAAACGCACTGCGTCATCACCTTAAATGGTTAGGCAACTCCTTTTGATTTGAACAAGCCTTGATGCATGGAAAGACTGTAAGAAGAACCCCCATGACCCACTTAATTGAAAGCTCACCATATGCTGCAGAAATTGGCATTCCAATTCGACCAGTGTTTGTTTGGACATGGTGAGGTTTAATATTTTCAGGAGCAACAATGAAAGAACACAGCACCCCACTCAATTTGACAACATATTCATTCCAAAGTTTAGAATAAGCAGCATCAGCTGGAAGGGGAAAAGATCGTTCCATCTTTACATGATTCTCATTTTCCAAGTCAGAAACAGGAATTTGGCAATCATCCTGTACAGACAAATCCTTTGTATTCTGCTCACACTCTTGAAGCAAGAAGGAAAGCGAACAAAAGCTATTTGCAAATTTATGAATTCTTCCATTTTCACATAGGAACTGCAGGTTGTTCATATTACCAAAGCTGAATATTTGTTAAGGGCATTGATAATTGTTGGTACATAATTAACAGCAGAAATATTGAGGAATAAAAAAAAAGGCTTTCTTTTTCACCTTTTGGACCAAGAAACATAAATGGGGAGTCTGAGCCAGATACTAAGAGAACTCCTACCAACCTAGCCCCTGATACGATATATAATGTCCAATTTTCCTTAAAAAAAGAAGATTTCATGATTTTTTTTTTCTTCATCAAAGGATACCTTTCGCTCCATGCAATTCAGAATTCTAAACTTCCTAATGATTGAAGTATCAACTTAAAGCCTAGTTATCTTTTTCATTTCATAAACAAAGTTGGAAAGCACTATACACACATAATCTGGATTCACTTCGAGGCAAGATATCAAATGGAGCAATGTAGAACATTAAATCTATGCAAATGCATGATTTGAAGGATACACAGCCTCTCTTAGAACTGTCAAAGACAGTACATGTAACTGGAATATTTTCAGCAAGGGATTCTCACCTCTGCAATAGAATGCAAACCTTATATTTTGAGAAGACATGATGGTGAGCACAACAAAGTTAAGACAAAGGTTCAACTTGAAACAAAAGCATATGAAAGAAACCAAAACAAACATAAATTATATTTCAAAATGGTAAAGAAAAGAACTAAATCAGCATCTGATATCTTCTCATTGCTAATTACAACAAAAGCAACACTGCTAAACTTCTAACAGTCTCGAAACCATAATTTGCTAAGTGAAATAATGCCAGCACAAGCAGCAAATTAAATGCTTTAAAAGAGAAATTAACTAATGTCAGAACTTTCATGCAGCAGACCACATCACACACGCACAGCAAGAGCAGAAGAGCAGTGAAGTTAGAGATCAGAAAAATCAGAGGCTCAAGGCAATAACTAAAAATCTTATCCACTCTAGCAATAACAGGATCAATAGAAATTCCAATAATCTCCACCCCAACATTCTCTCCAGGCAGATGCAAATTTCAGCAAGCCTAACCACACTAGAATAGTTAACTCAGGCAAGATTAAGTTTATCAGTTTATGGCCTTCAACTTCTTCATGGTGTTCTGCTTCAGCATTGTGTAGGGGAAGTGGAGAGCAAATTTAAATGATTTGCCAAAAAAATGGGAAATACAGAAAACCCTTTTTCAGTAAAACTTGGTACTAATCTTGAGGATGCCTTATCTTCTCCATTGCGTTTCATTTTCTCTATTTTTTCTTGTATTAAAAAAAGGAAGGAAGACAATTCAATACATCATTGCTCATGCTTCCAATATTATCAACTGGATGAGGATATTAAAGCATTAACTAGATTTTAGGAAGATAAGGACAGTGTATTTTACATTTGGACATTCCAGTGATCCAAAAAAAAGTTGAAAAGTTTCTATTTTACCTTGGAACCATATTTCCTCATGAGTGTCTATTTCATTTTATCTTAAAACTGACATCATCGAAGAGATTCCGATAACCATCAAATGCAATCATTAGATAAAAAAATGTTGCTTGCCAATCATCAAAGTTCTCAACAAAGTTTGCCATCAGATTTTGATATCCTAACATGAAAATTATTACCTTTCATCACCAACATGAGAGGCGTTCCTCCACAATAGCACATTAATTGATGGAAGTCCTTGTCCATCCAGCAGAACTTCAAGCCCTCCAATGCTTTTAAAATGATTTTGACCACGTGGATTATTGGATAATGCTAGATGAAGAGTCCACAAAGTCAAATATTGAAGTGACAAATCTGTCCTTTGTTCTTTCATGCTCAACCTTCTGATGACTCGCAGCAACTCTGAAGCACAAACAAATTCAGTGAGTGGAATGTTGAATACAACAACACCAAGCCTCAATCACAAACTAGTCATGGGCAGCGGCTACATGGAATGTTGAATGCAAATAAGAATAAATGTTCAGCGAGAGTACTAATTTAATTGTGGACCATAGAAAAATGACACGAGAAGTTTCTATCAGGATTGATTGGTGCAACTTCTAAGCTCAAGTCACATACACTAAGTGATGACTTCAGTGGGGATGCCAGAAGATAGTATCAGGATTTTCGCTCTTTTTTTCATAAGAAGAGTATTTAATTAAGCAAGAAAAGGTGATAATCTAAAAAAAAAAACTATACAATATGATATCCTCCATGGGGAAATCAATAAAAGAGCTTCCTAATCCCGCCAATGATGTGCTAGAAGCACAGGTGTAGAACAAACATGAAAAGGTTAAAGAGAACTATTATATTCCATGATAACTACTTGGACAGGAATTGGTTCTCAAAATTTATCAAGCTATTCTCCATCCATGGACTGCCAAAGAATCTTGTAATCCTTTCCCTTCCCAACCACAAAGCTCAAAGATCCAATACCCTGCCCCACAAGAATGCCCAACTAAAAAATGACCAAATGTATTCATAATCCAGAGCTTATAAATAATCAACCATGACACTCTCTCTACATGCATATGGCCAGATAAATTTCAATGTTGTGGAAATTTCCCTGCAGCATATTATGTGAGTTTAAATATTTCAGAATTAAAGGAGTGAAATATTCATTCACGAAAAGAAGCCACATGAAAAACTAAAGGTGTGAAATATTCATTCATAAAAAGAAGTCACATGAAAGACCAACACTGCAAATGACTAGAAGCTAAAGCCTTCCCAACACAAGAGAGGATTGAAATACCATGGGTGGGTGTGTGGGTGGGTGTGTTCATTGTATTTGAATATATAAAATCATTGTCCTCAGAGATACATACAGGAGCAACCTTATGACACATCTATGCTTTTTTCCTCTTTTCAGTAGAGGGACAATAATTACTAAACCAATTTAGAAGCATCCTTTTCACTGTGCTTTATCAAGTCAAGTTAACATGTATAAAGATCTTAAAAGTGCCTACCTTACCTACTAACCAGTTAAGAACACCAGCTTCCATCACTGACACAACTGCCCTCTGATGCCAATATAGCCTCGTTTCAGTAGGAACCTTCACACCACTAGAAGATTCATTGGAAGATGCACCCCAACTGGGGGTGAAAAACTCTGCATGGCTACTGAACAACTGTGCTTTCTCATATAAATTTGTATTTAAATCAATATAACCACATATTATGGACACCACATATAAAAGTATTTGTTGCAAAAGTCTGGTCTTATCTAGAGAAATACTAGACAGACTCTCGTCGCCAGATAGTTCACTTGTTATTGATTTTAGCTGTACAACAGCCCCTGAAAAGAAAGAATTAAAAACAAAAATAAAGTAAAAATGGGCAAAACATTCTGACTTTTATGGCAGTAACTACTCTAGAAACAAAAGGACAGTATTCAAAGTTGTGGATAAGAAATTTTGATGATAGGCTTCAAGTTAGAGACAGCAGCTCCCTCCTCGGACCCAAGAAAGAACCCAAGTGAGAATGTATCTTACAGTGATTAAATGTCAATACAACCAAGAATCCATCGCCACATAAAAGAAAATAGCAAGAGAAGCAAACATTATGTGTACCTTTCATTAATGCAGTTAGCTTTTGAATCCCGCTATAGTATCCAAAAACTCTGCAGTTATGCATTGAACGAACAATTATTGTTAAAGCATTCAACAAGGGCAGCCCTTCAGAAGTGATACTCAAACTTGTCGAATTCCCTGGTGAGTCCACCCTGGTGCGCACCACACTGGTGTTTACTGGATTTACAATGAAAAAAAATTATTAACATGGAAAAAAATTAATCAATATGGAAAAGGTCAATAAGAAGGGAGGTAAGAATCATGCAACATGCACTGCCTTCACAAAGGTGTTCATTATTAAACCTAAAAATTAAGATATCACCAAACACTTAAAATAGGATGCACAAGTATCACGTTGCCAATAACTTGTATGATGATGACAATAGTAAGAGAAAAGGCAAGCTTTGCCACAATATGCCATGAGAGGAGGAAATCAACTGGTTTACTAAGGTGAGAGTAACAATAATGATTAAAAAATTGGTGTACTACACATTGTGCATAAATTCTAGCAATTAAAACAACTGTAAAAGAGCAAGATATTGTGTAATGTTGTGCTATGAGATTCTTCAAGAAGAAGAAGAAGAAGAAGAAAAGGAAAAGAAAATGTTTTTGCCATCTGGCGTTACTTTCATTGAAATGTCTTTGAAGACAATCTTATGACAGTTTTTCATGAATTTCTTCTCAATAAATTGTATTTTGAAAATCATGGTATAATCTTATGTTAGCAGTTTTATTTAAACAGTAGTTCTTAATAAATTAATACAATGACATGTTACATGTGAGGCTCAGAACATGCTGTCATCTGCTGTATAGTATTATAGGCTTGATAGTGGATAGTCATATCGTCCTAGGGTGTACTGAGATGTGCTGAACAGGCCGTTCTTTTTTTTTCCGGAAAGCAATAAATGATCCTGAGAACAGTGAATGATTTTCAATTGATGCAACTTGTAGGTTCTAAAAGACCACCAAGATCTTGTCGTGAGTTGATTTCTTCAAACTGGATTGAGTTGGTTTGGGTCATTATAACAGTGACATGTCATCAAAAAAATTGGAGCTATTAGTAAAGAACAAATTCCGATGACTATATATTAGACCAGTTTCTTCAGCTTGTTGGTTTGTAAGATCTGAAGCACCCTTGAGTGAGAGACAAACATAAACTAGTTCTGAAGCAATCTTAGACCACCACTGCTAGAAACATCAAGTCCATTACAATCATTAACAAATATCAAAAAAAAATTATTATCTTCATCAAGCAAATTGGAATTTCATTTTCTAACTTGTACAGCTAAACAGACAAAACATCAGCAATCAGGATCTTACATTCAGAAACAAGAGAGGTTAACTGTGTGATCTCTTCAGTCAATGCAAGAATGATTTCTGCAGGGTGTCCAGCAGAGCAGCCAACAATTATATCATCAACCCGCAATGGATACTCCACGGGAGGCACAGTTGTCAATGCAGCCTCTGGCAACTGGCTGGCATTAGCGGGTTCCCATTTCTCAAATACCATTAAAAATTGCTTGAGGAAGACATGAAATAGCTTCTTCTTTTCAGCCTGAAAATAGTGAATCAGAAAACATTTTTTTTTAGACAAGAGAACATTTTGTCGATGGCAAAAGGAAATTACAAAGGCTTGATGGAGACGAGGTCATCCTCCCTGAAAAAGAAAGCAAGCACCTAACCATGACACCACAAAGAAGCCCTGCCCCACAACAGTTGTCTCAAAGTGTACTGGTCCTTAAAAGTTGTAGCATTACTCAATGACAAGATACAACATAGAATGAAGAAGCTATTTCATGACACATTAGTATTAATACCCAAGAATCTCCACCGTAAATAAACAATCTACAACACATATTCATCACAAGTGGGAAATGTAAAGATAAGCGACTATGAAACTCGCCATTTTCTTGACACATTAGACAAATGATACTGGAAGATAAAGCCTTGTGAAGCCTTCTTATTATCAAAAATCATTAAGTATTAATTATGTTGGGCACCATTATCTAGATAGAGGCCACAACTTTAGAGGGTACCTTGGCTTTCCAGATACGATGAGGCAAAGAAAAAGACAAAGGGTAAGGGTACTGGGAAATTTGGAAAAGAAAAGACTTGCAAGATATGCATCAGACCCTTCCAAAGCCAAAACTCTATCAGATTTCCTAGTCAAGAGAAAAGAACTAAGAATAGGAAGTAAATTAATGAAATCCTCTGATTTTCTATAGTTAAGATTCCAAAAAAAAATGAAAATTCCAATCTACATTATCCCCCTCGATCGAACAAAAATAAGAAATAGGAGCATTATGCAAACCAGAGAGGTGACAAAGATGTGAGAGAGCGATAGAAAGAGGAGTTTCTCCTAACCAAAAATCCTCCCTGTGAAATGAGCTTCCAAGGGCTCAAATCTGAGACAGATGATCCAAGTTAGGCATCCCAGCCATTAGCATGGGCACCATGAAAATCACAAACAACTATGGACCACGAGAATTTGGTTCTAAAGGAATGGCCACAACCATTTCTGTACAAGGGCCATATTCTTCTCCACCAAATGACCTAGTCCTAAACCCCCTTAACTCTTGGATTTACAACAAACCTGGCAACTCACAGAATGATGGCAAAAAAAGACATACAACAAAGTGCAAACATTTGTTCATGACATTGTGTAAGTCATCTTTATTTTGAAACTGAAACATTAAGTATACGAGTGATAAACTGCAGCTTGCTACACAGAACAGCTCAAGAAACATACTTCCTTTTAATAGTTCACTTGTTAAAACACAGACTTCCCCTGCTAAAGCAAATAAAATTTCATTCACAGACCAAGCATTTCTATACCTCTCCTATCAATAAAATTATCGCCTTATTTTATGTGATAGATCATCCATAAAGAATACAATATAGACACAAGCTAGAATATATGCTTTACTTTTGATAAATAAATTAATTTTAGTATGAACCATCACAGGTGTTTACTTTCAACATGTCCCAGCTCAGCCTCTATCAATATATAAAACCTTCATCATTTTTCAATGGAAGAATTAGGGGATAGAAAAGCTCCAAAGACACAATAAACATGGTTTCTGCAAAACGCATATCAAAATTATTGATTCATTCCATGTTAAGTCACATCTATAGATATAAAAGAGTTCCTCTAAATTAATCAAGTTGTGCATGGATTAAAAAAATCTTTTTGCTTCAAGGACAAAGAAAAATGACAGATGAATTTGCATAACACGTTACTTTCAGCAAAACAATATACAGCATAAGAAGCTGGAAAGATACCAAACAGTTTAACTGGAAAAAAAAATTAAGACCATGATACTAGCAGTCATACCTTGTCAACAGCATTCTCATATTTCTCCCAGAGTGTATGTAAAACCGCCTCGTCACCTACTTCACTGATAAGATGGCCAAAATGTATGAATATCAAGTAGATTAACCAGCAGTTGCTATTTGAGAAATGGAAAATCTAGGGGTAAGAACTAAAGGGTGCACAAAAAATCTATGTCGTTGCACTCCAGAGATGGAGTAACAAAGCTTAAGTCTAACAGAAAAATTGTTGACACTTGCACTTGAAAATAGTTTAAGCCATTAATCAAAATAGCTGCTGGTATATTTGAAAAGTTGTCTGTTACCAGGAAATAGGAGGCAGACAAATAAATGAGGATCAGAATAGGGGAGTATAACTTTAATCCACTGTTAAATTAGGGGGCAGGAGGGGAAGAGTCCATCACATAAATAATTCCCAACAATGGCCACATGTTAAGCAATCTTCTCTTCTCCTACTATACCTTATTCAGTATTTTGTAACAAACTTCTGTTGCTATTTTTACAGGCAAAGAAGCAGGCATTCCAATGCTTCTACTTTCTTTTTTTTTTCAAAACTTCAACTTATTGTGAAACTAGTTTATCATAGATCTAAACCATTCCTTCAGCACATCAACTTGATACAATAAGTCATTATTATAACATGATATATGTGCAGATAATAAAAAATTAGAAGCTTATGGGTGATGATGTACAAGATTGCACGTTTCCACAAGGTCATGGCAGATTTAACAGTTCAAGAACTTGAAGCTTAATTGAGGGTAAAGGCCTTTATACAAGAAAAACTATAAGCTTCGCAAAGACACAGAACTGCATACCTCAATATTTTGGGTGTTGTGGAAAGGACAAGACAAAAAAATATTTGAGGAGGAATCCATTTTCAAATCATTGAACAATTTACGGGATACTTGTGGGAAAGTAGGGAGTTTTCTCTAGCAAAGCATTCTTAAGTTTTACATATTGCTCGTTCTGAATTTAGTTTATATGATGTGTATATTAAATGAGGATGACTGGTAGTCTTTCTCATAAATCTGCAGCACTCCATCTGTGCCTTCAATGACTGATTTATAGGCTTAAACAATTAAAAACAAACACACAAACAGTAAATTTGAAGTGCTTTCTTTCCACATTAATAAGAATCCTCAACTCTTATCAAAGAAAAGAAAAATGCAAATCATGATAAGCAGATTCAGACTAGTCACACATACCTGAAACAGATCTTTGGAGAAGGAGGAGAAAACCTCCCAGATGATGACCCCTGGATGGACTCTCCAGTTTGACCACTGGATGTCCTTCGAATGAGATCAGCCACACCCTTAACAATGTTCATGCTTCCCACTATACTTACCGGAACAATCAAAACTTCACAATTCCATTAAAAAGATACAGAAGGTCAATCCAGACCATTCCTTTTTGCGAGCTCAAGAATCTGTTTCCAAAGGAATGAAAATCACTAAGTCAAGCATGCTGCCTATTTGCTCCAAAGTTCAAACAATGTAATTTAGAATGCCGGAGAAAATAAGCATGACAGCACACTAATAAGAGAAACACTAAGCACATTTGCAGGTGCTATGATTGTGCTATGAGAGCTTACACATCCATGCATGAATTGGTAGACATGTAAACATGAATTTATAGACATGCTCAAGTGAATTCCAGAGTCCATTGCACATGTCTCAAGCGCATTGTCATGTGCACTTAGGAATCCCCGATTAATAACTACTCCATGGATATGATAACATTAGAAGACACTATAACCAAAGATTCTTGACCACATAACAAAAATGAAAAAAAAAAAAAGAACTGTTGCACATATTACTTGAAAAAAAAATGACCTCAAGTTCACGCGCTTCAACTTGCCAGATCTTAAATTAGTCAATAATAGAATATTATAAACTAAAAATCAACAAAGCTAGTAAGAAACAAAGAATAAAATTTATACTCCGACAATCAATTTTTTTGCATAATCTGAGAACTAGCACTTCTAATGAAGGATGCAAGAATTAAACCAGTAGTTGGGGAAAAATCATCAATTTGATCCTGGTAAATAATTAAGTTTAATAACCACTGATTATATGAGCATTAAGAACGAAGAGTACCTGATTAAATCGCAGGTCTATAAAATACAATTTTAGGGTTTAGGGTTTGATCGCGAGATCTGACCTTGGAGTTTTTGACAGCTTTCGTTCTTTTTCTTTTCTCTTTCAGAGGGGAAGGAACCGGAGAAAAATACTGATCACATGGAGAAGCAGCTTTATTAAAAAAAGAATTTAGACCTCGAAAGTGTGGTTTCGCGGGACTGCCCTTGTGCGTAGATAATTATTATTTATTTCCTCAATAATTTTCGAAATCTATTTTTATTTGGTTTCTTTTATAAAAGAAAAATATATTTATATAAAAACTGTAATTTAAATTTTAAAAATATTTTTTTATGCATTTTTTTTACCAAAAAATTATTTGTGGCATTGAAAATTAAAAATTAAAAAAAAGCAAAATTAAATGAGATAAGCATTTCATTGTATATTAGACATAACAAATATACTAAAATGCATAGGAGAATCACCATAGACATCCTCACTTCATTGTTCACTACAATACTTGAGTGATATCTATAATCTTGACAAATAAAAAAAATACCCTTGATTAAGAAGTATTTTGATATTTTCACTAGATCATTTATCATAGTTGATTCGTGTGTGGGTATTTATATTTATATAGTATTTTATAAACAGTAAAATAACAAAAACACTCCTTGAGAGTGAAAAAAATCAATTATTCTAGGTAGGTGTATGTAGGTATTTTTTATATATAGTTGAGTTACAAATATACTCTTGGATCCAATAAATTTAACGCATTAGGGTCGGGGGTATTAAGATTTTTTGGTCCAGTTTTTTTTTTTTTTTGGTTAGTTGTTAGTTTGCATTGGAGTAGTGTCGCAATTTACCATTGAAATAATATTTTTAATTATAAAAAGTTGTTGGCACGTGACACGCCAGTAAGTGGGAGATGTCATCTCTTTTGAGCGGCGCGTGCAACATCTCGGCGGTCAGAAATGAAATTTCATCATATAGTCTGATTATCTGTCGTCTTCTCTTTCATTACAGGCAACGCATGTGATCTAAATGTTCTTGGTTTATCTTCAGTTACCCCCTTTTTTTCCCTTCATTTCTCTTCCCTACCTTGATAAATACATTATTGTTCTTAGTGTTATTACTATTTCAAATTCAGTCATTTCAGTTTTGATTTTTATATTTTCATCACTTTCTCTTTTGTTGAAGTTTTATATGTTTTCAATTTAACTATTGGTTTCTAATTTGTATATAATAATTTTCGATTCGATCATTTTTCTTTTAATTTTGTATTTTTGCCCCTTTACTCTTTTAATGAAATTTTTATGGCTTTCAGTCTTATCCTTCAAATCAAGTCTATAATATATTTTTTTTCAATGATAATAACAGTGATTATAGTTTGGTCTCTCTTCTTTTGATTTCTTGTTGTTTTTCTTGGTTTTGTTGTCAAGGTTTTTATAATTTTCAATTTTATCTTTCAAATCAAGTTCATGATTTTTATTTTTTCAGCAATGGTAGTAGTAATCGTAATAATAGTAACAGTGATAATAATATTAAAAATAATAATAATGCTACTAGTAAAAATAATAATAGCAGCAATGCTAGTTATGAAAATAGTAGTAGTAATAGTAGTACCAGTGATAATGAAAATAATAATATCATTGATAGTAATAACAATAACAGTAGTGATAACAACAATAATAATAATTAAATATTTGTTATTTTGTATTGACTTAACCCTAATTAGCGTTATTACACACTTATCATTGCTAGTTTTTTATGTCATTTTCTAACCCCGTTCTAATACCTAAACATCATTTTTGCATGAAAAAATAGTCGGCACCATAGTAAAGCTCGGGAGCCAATGCTAGTATGTTACTATAGATCGGAATCATGACATGACAGTTTTATTATTCTCAAACAAAATCATTTGATCTGCTATTGGGGGCAAGACAAATTTTTCTATAGAATTCACAAGTCATTGTCATATTGATCAGGAAAAAAATATTCTTCTTACATTTTAAATGTATAGTAAAATAACTCAGATACTTCTAAAGGCAAAGAAATAAAATTGGGCTTCAAAGGCTTTTTGGACTCTCAACTCTTTGATTATACAATAAAATGACTATACCATCACTAAAAGTAAAAAAAAAACTAACGTCCAGGGGTTTTTTTGTATAGTTTTTTAGTTTCCAATTATATGAACGAGTGAAAATTTAGGCTATTGACAAATATAGATATAGACATTTTAAATGCACAGTAAAATAACTTAAATAATCAAAGAGATAGAAATAAAATTGGGGTTCAAGGGCTTTTTGGACTCTCAACTCTTTGATTGTACAGTGAAATGACTATATTATCCCTAAAAAAAAAAAACTAACGTCCAGGGGCCTTTTTGTATGGTTTTTTAGTTTTTAACTATATGAACGAGTGAAAATTTAGGCTATTAACAATTATAGATATAGTTAAGAATAAAAGTTGGCGGTGCTTGCTACACATACTTCAGCGAGTGGGAGGCATACGCATTCTCTAGGCGGCACGTGCGACACTTTTTAATGGTCAAATGTCGCCTTACGATACAACATTGGAAGCATCATGTCGTCCTCTTCTCGTTAATCAGGCACTTGTGCACGGTGGAGCAGCAATTGGGCTCTAGTGGATTTTTTCTCTCTCTCCTGGCCTCGAATTTCATATCAACCCTTCAAAAAACAAAACGTGTCATACTAGTTTGTATTTGTATTGATTTTGGTCCTCGTTATTCTAATTGCTTTTTTTTTTGTTTTTTAATCATTTTCTTGATTTATTTTTATTTTTAATTTCATCCCTCGATATTTTATCTCATTTATTTTCAATATCCAACTTGGTTCCCATTAATTTGATTGCTATTTTTTTTTATCATTTTTTTTATTTTTGTTTATTTTCAACTTTACCCTTTAGTATTTTATCGCATTTAAATATTTGTATCCAGTTTGGTTCTTATTTTTTTAATTGCTATT
>Ga0307507_10007806_pt1 | contig 15232 bp, 3 predicted proteins | sample 7_EM_MG_FD_207223 | JGI IMG/M metagenome (GOLD analysis project Ga0307507, IMG submission 207223) | Populus trichocarpa ectomycorrhiza microbial communities from riparian zone in the Pacific Northwest, United States - 7_EM | ecosystem: Host-associated > Plants > Roots > Unclassified | place... | reverse complement strand
ATAGTAGGATATTAAAAGACATTCTAACTGGTCTTCCTTTAATAGTTATCTAAATAGGTCCTATTTTAAGATTAATAATGCCTCCTCTATAGGCTATCTAATCTCCTAAAATTGTTATAAGTGGATACGGGTATTCCTTCTGTCTATATAGTAACCCCATTCTCTCTACTGCCTTTAGTGATATATAGTTTCTAGTTACTCTACTATCTACTAATACTTTAAACTGCTGATCTTGCTATTTAGCTCTTAAATTTAGGTGTTATTTTTAAATTCCTTTAAGGGTCTAAGGCTCTAATACTAGTTCCCTCTAGTTCTATACACCTCCCCTTTTCCTAACTATTAGCTGCTTAATCCTACCTATACTTAGTCTAACTTTAGCCAATACTTAGTTTATTTTTTTTCCTCTATATACTATAGACAAGTGTTCTCTAGGCACTCCCACCACTATTATCCATCTAGGCATTCTTCTGTAAGGAATCTTCCTAGTTAAAGTATTAAGTCTCCTTAACCTTATACTTCTACTAGGTGCCAACTATATATATACTTAGCATTCCTAAACCGCTTTTCCTCTAGTGCCTAATATATCCTTACTAGGTACTTCTAGTTCTTATCTTTTAGTACTCTATACATATTGCACATATCATCCACATAAGCTATCTACAATAGTGTATAATGCGCTATATGTTTTAGGTTAACTCTTAGTTCGTCTTTATCCTTAAGTTTAAACCTATACCTAGTTGACCTAACTACTGGTACTTTTACTACAGGTACTAAGATCTATTACTTATCTCTCTAGTCCCTGAACCTCTCTTCTAGGTTCCTTAACATTATAATTAATACTCCTTTAATATAACTTATGCGTTTCTCCGTAATAGGTTAGTTTTAGATAACTTTTTTATCTAGCTACATATAAAAATCTTCCCATTTGTTGTTATGTTATTGCCTATACCACTTTCCATATAGCTGGTTTAGTGTGTATGGTCTATCCGTTAGAAAGTACCTTATTATCACTATATTATAACATCCTTTAATATATCTTTCTTTAAACCTGGTTAGAATACCTAGATTTTTTTCTTATTCCAGTTTGTTTAACCACTTTACCCTAGGTGTCCCTGCACTCGGCCTATTAGTAACTCTTCGCATAGGTGCTCTATCCCTTATACAACCTAGTATAGCTAACCTCTTGTCTAGCTTTTACTCTTGCTATATAATAATTCTTATCCTAAACTCATCCATAGTTTCTTATTTTTTACATCTTGCAGCTAGATCCTCGTAGTTATTTTACTTTTTAATCCTAATATTAACTATTTAATCTTTAGGCTAAATATTACATTTACCTAGGATTACTAACATTCTTATTTATTCTCCAAACTTGTAGTTCTTAAACTTGCGTCCTATACTTATTCGTTTATTACTAAACTAAGTTACTACCCTTTCCTATTAGTTTTTATCTGTTGTAGGTCCTTAGGTATGTCTTATCTCACTTTAAGAATCCTAAGCTTCTCTTATCTCTTCTTAAAAATCTTAAGCCTATGGCCTTTTGCCTTTATTAAGTAATAAGCTAGCACTAGCAGTTGTTTACTTACTTAGTTCCTTTTAAACGTTACTCCTATTATCTTGTAAAGCGATAGAAATTGTATCTAACGGTATCGCTATACCCATTACTAAACCTTATTTGGTAATAGTCTCAGTTTCTACTTCTATTTTAACTTCTCTAAGGTTTATATACTCCTAGTAAGCTGCCCTTATTGCCTTATTATCAGTAAATGCTTCGCCTATATTAAATTTATTATCTTTAATGTCCAATCTGCGAGCTGGTTTATTGGTTCCTTTAAACTTAAATAATAATAGCTCCTATAGCCAATAACTTACACCGTACTTAGCGTCCTTATAAATTCGGCATATATTATTATAACAATACGCAAAACTATTAATTAAACATTCTCTTATTCCTCATAGTGCACTATTATCCCTCTGTATGTACGTGCCGTCTGCTAGCCTAGTTCCCTTTACCGCATAGTTACTTTAACCACCTCTATAGTCTCTAGCAAAATAACCTTATTTTCTACAATTTATACAAGCTCCATCTCTAAACTATTTTTCTTGCTATAGAGTCCGCCTAAATATCTTCTACTACTAAGATCCCTAGTTTGGCCTCTACTCCTAGGTCCTTTAATTACTTAATCCTTAACCTCTAGGTTTCCATAGTTTCTTTTCCCACCTTTAGGTTTCTTTAGTACCGCTTAGGTCTATTAGCTCTACGCCATTCTATAGTTTTTAACTCTATATCTATTATTGCGTACTCTATACCTTATACAACTATAGAACTCTATCTTGCCCTTTCTTAGCTTATTCCCTTTGGTAGATTCTATTATTAATCTTTATTAACTAATCTATTAACTCTCTTAGAGTATCCGCATCTTCCATTAGGATAATTATATCCTAGACTTTAGCCTTAAGTCCCTGTTTATACTATGCCATAAGCGCTTTATCATTCCACTTAACCTACATAGCTAGTATTTAAAACTGTATTGTATACTTAATTATTAAAGTACGTTGTACTAAGTTCTAAAGCTTTTATTCCGCTGTGGTTATAGCTTCCGGGTCTCTAAATATCTACGTTAATCGCTCTACAAACCCATTCTAACTGGCAAATATATACCGTACATCCTAGTTAGTAGTTGTTATGCCATTAGCCTATATTTCCGTAAAATACGGCTTAAACCACTTAAGTGCCCTCCCCATTAGGAATAATCCTACATAGGCTACTTAATCTAACGATATTGCTAACTTTGCTTCTTCCTATATTACCTTAAAGTATATCTGCGTAAGAAATCCTTTAAGCTTTAACTTCTCTCCTAAGAACCATTTAATTAAAGGTAACTTGATCTTTGCTGCTCTAATTCTATTAATACGTTCTTTAAGTATCCTATTATTATCTTATAAGTAATTAACCATTTCCTATAACTAACCTTATGTAACCACTTAAGAATCCCTATTATCTATACTAGTATTACCTAGCCCTAAGGTTGTGGCTCCCGTCAACGCCGTTATAACTAGTGCTGCTCTTAGTGGCATATTATTCGAGTTTGTTCCAATACCGTAACCTTAGTAGTAAATATGTAACGGAACCTTATAGCTTAGACTACAGTGGGTTCTATTATTAGGCTAGGTATATAGGTACAACAAACTAACAACGTAATAATAACTAGTGGAGTGGTTGCCTAATAGATTAACTCTAATTATATTCTAAGATTCACTACAAGGAGAGAACTATCTATAGTAGGGACTAAGGTCCTTTAAATACACAACCATACTCCTATAAAATCCTCTCTTATACGTAAGGTACGTGTTATACGTATTATACGTAGACATACACTACGTATACTCCGTACACCGCGTATAACGTCACGTAACTCGCTTACCATTCCTCATTATATAGTTCCACCGGATCTATCCTAGACCGTGCCTATATTAACTAACTAGCTTCCGCCGACTCTTCTCCAAGTAGTTGTAACATTGTACTTAAAGCGTCCGTAACACTAGATAGGTGATAAATAGGTTGCAAACAGAATAACAACTATGTCGTCATTTGGTAATGGAAACAAGTATTTAGACATTTAATAAGACATTTAATAAGACATACGAGGTAAGGAGCAGGGTATTAAGATATAGGGTTCTAGGCTTAAAGCCAGTATTAAGATAGTGGTAAGGAAATCCAATCCAGTTTAACACACCCCCCTAGCTGCACAGAGCCTTCTAGGCTGCTATAAAGTACCTAAAAAGTTATAATAGCAATTTGGTGTTAAGTTAATAAAACCCTCTATATAGTTACCTTGCCCGGATATTATCTAAATTAAATTAAATTAGATTCTTAATGTTAATGAGGTTTAATTATTAAATAAATATCTTATGCTTTTAATAAGGCAGAGCCTTTGTTAAGCCATCTACTATTATGTCCATAGTAGGGACCTATTTAATATTAATCCTTCCTTTATAAACTTCCTAGCGGAGCTAGTAGTAATAAATATTAACGTATTAGAGCTTAGTATTAAGCTTAGCATTACTTTTAGTAAGGAGTCGTATCATCTACATATTATCGCAGTAGATTACTTGCTTTTTATTAGTATTAAATCCAACTTCTTTAAAGAATCGCTGCCACTAAATTAACTTAGTAGCTGCATGTAACAGAGCTAGGAGCTCTACCTTAATACTTAATTTTATCACTAATTTTTGCTTAGTTAATTGCCAGTTAATTAGTTCTCTAAATAAGGTAAATAGGTAGCCTTCTATACTCTTCCTATTAACTAGATCGTCTCTAAATAATACATTACTTACCCTTACAAAGATTTGGTTTATTATATTCTCCTTTAAGAACTTAATTATAAGGGTCTTTAATTAATAGAGATAGGCAATTGCCCTTATAGCAGCTCCGTTATATATTGGTAATGGATTTTATAAGAATTCCAATAGCTTACTTGCCGTTTTTGCTATATCTAGACGGGTGATATTTACTATATAGAGTATTAATCCAACCTTTCTTTGGTACAGATAGGTGTCCTACTTAAAGGCCTATTTTAGATTTAGGCTAAGCTCCTTAATTCCTATAGGTATATATACCTTATAATAATCTTTAACTTTAAAGCTTATTATAATCTTATTAATATAGGAGTCCTAGCTAAGCTAAATCTATAACAGAACCTTGTAGCAGGAACTACAGTGGGTCCTATTATTAGGCTAGGTATATAGGTAAGAACAAATCAACAACGTAATAATAACTAGTGGAGTGGTTGCCTAATAGATTAACTCTAATTATCTTCTAAGATTTACTACAAGGAGAGAACTATCTATAGTAGGGACTAAGGTCCTTTAAATACACAACTATACTCCTAAGAAATCCTCTCTTATATATAAGGTACGTGTTATATGTGTTATATATAGACGTATACTGCGTATACTTTGTATACTGCGTATAACATTATGTAACTTACTTACTATTCCTTATTATATGGTTCCACTAGATCTATCCTAGACTGTACCTATATTAACTAACTAGCTTCCTACAACTCTTCCCTAAGTAGTTATAATATTATACTTAAAGCGTCCGTAATACTATCTCCCTCCTCTTTATCTTCGTCCTTAAAGATTCCTAACATCTGTGACGGTTGTGACGTCACGTGACCTTGGGCGCCCATTTAGGTACATATATGTTGAACCACAAGCTGCGAAGTCGATCTTGATCTTCTTCGTGCACTATCCTTTTGGCTGGTGGTTTGGCCGTCACATAAGATCAAGATCTCTCGTGTACCACGTTGGTCGTGGGGTAGCCTTGAGTTCGATTCTCGGGGCGCTCACAATACCCCACCTCATGGTCCTTGGACCGAGCAGTGTATCAACTACCACACGAATGCACACGTGGGGTGGCCCCTGCGTGTCGGAGGATCGGCATATATGGCAGACTGAGGTGAGCCCTTAGTGGATAGGGGGCTGTGCTGCGCGTCGGTCGTGAGGACCCTGGGCGGGGGTGGCTTACGGGGACGTAAGCCTGTATTGAGGCGGGGGTGATGTGACGGTTGTGACGTCACGTGACCTTGGGCGCCCATTTAGGTACATATATGTTGAACCACAAGCTGCGAAGTCGATCTTGATCTTCTTCGTGCACTATCCTTTTGGCTGGTGGTTTGGCCGTCACAACATCTCCAAGTTATCTACTAGAGGTGTAATGTCCGTTTAATTAATCTAGTTAATATCTCTACTTATTATACCTAAAGCTTCTTCTTCTTTACAAGTATAATATTATGCTCGCACTATAGCTGCCATACTGTTGCTTGGTAAGATAATATCATCTCCATATTCTCGTTATGCGAAAGCGGGGTTAGTATATATTGCGATAGTAAGTCCCTTATCTTAATAACCCTTATCTTGCTTAAAGTGCACTAAAGCAAACATTTAATCGTCCTATAATGTTCGCTCTGTCTTTAACGCTAAGTATACGTATCCTATAACTCTTAACAGTCTTTAAGTTCCCTAAGTAACTTATTATAGGGTCTTATGTTTAATCTACTACTATAAAGCTTAAGTTTAAGTTGGCTACCATACGCGCCAAACTCTACCATTCTGCTAAAGAAACCGCTTAGGCCCTTAAGGCTTAACGTTATTCCTTTAAGTCTTAGTAGGTTGCGTTCGCTTAGTTAACCCATCTTAAGAAGGTTCGTAAGAAGGTTTATTTTAAGAAGTAGAAACTTATTTAATAGGGTCTTAATAAGCTAGGTAATAAAAGGACTAGCTCTTCTCCTATAAGGGAAATAACTCTAAGTAGCTCAGCAATTGCTCCTCTTAGGTCCCCCTTAGGTAACTTATTTTTTAGCAATCCTTTTTTATTAATATTACTTAACCTACTCTCTTCTAATACTTCTATACCTTTCCTATAGCGTTCTCTAGGTTGCTTAGTGGTTTTTAGGTAGTCTTACTATAGCCTATTTACTTTACTTTATACTATATTTTATCCTCTACGTCCTTATAACTAATAATCTTTAAAACTTGCTATTTGTCTTCTTCTTACCCTCTATATATATCTGCCTTGTAAACTGGTAGCTTAATATCTCTATATGCTAGTTCTAGCATCGCAATATATTATATAGAGTAGATCTTTATTTTGGCTAGTAGGTTTAACTTATACGTAACTAATAAAATCCTTTATTTAATTTTAAAAGGTTCTAGTCTAATATAGTCCAACTTCTTACTTAATTATTAACTCTTAAAATTTTTGTGTAGTAGCTATACTTTATCTCCCTCCTTAAGATCTGGTCCCTTAGATCTCTTAGCATTATAATACCTTTTTACTTATTTTTATACTAGTTTAGCTGTTTCTATAAGGTCTATATAAAGATTTACTAATATCTCTATTCTTTATTTAGCTGTGCTACTTGTCTTCTTTGCTTAATGTAGCAATAATAATATTCTTAGTTTATATCCGTAATTCGCCTTAAATAGTAATATCCCCATTCCTTTTTATAGTGTTGTATTGTAGGTAAATTGTGTAACTGGTAATAATAATACCTAATTATTCTATACGTAATTAATATAATGCCTTAGATACTACTCTAGTATCTAGTTTAGTCTTTCTGTTTATCCGTCTATCTGCGGATAATACGCTGTAGATATTACTACGCAAACTCTTTATTCTGCTAGAAATACTTTCTAAAATGCTATTATAAATCTTAGATCTTTGTCTAATATAATCTTATCTAGTGCTCTATATCTTGCGAATACTTCCTTTATATAGATTCTAGTGATATCCTCTACTAATATCTCTTTAGTGCATGCTATAAAGTATCCCTACTTTATTAGCTTATCTACTATTACTAAAATCGCGTTATAATCTCGTCCTATAATAGGATCTCTTAACTTTGGTAACTTAATAATAAAGTCCTATAATATAACTTCCTATAGTCTTCCTGGTATTTTAACAGGTTATAGCCCTCTATACGGCTTATACCTCGTTAGTTTATTTCTTTAGCAATCTAGATATTCTTCTATAACTTGTCTTACTAGCCCCCAGATTCCTTAAATAATATACTCCTCTTAAAGCCTTAATACTAGTCCTATAGACCTATTATATCCTTATATTATTTCCTTATGGAATTCCTTAACAAATTCTTCTATAACAGACTTAGGTATATATATTACTTCTCTGTTTTTATATTGCTCTAAGTCTAGATCCTCTACCTATACTTCTTAGATCTTCTATATCCAATTACTTTTTAGTAACTCGTAGATCTAACTTTTCTTAGTTACTATAATCTTTAAATAATTATACCTAATTAATCCGTCTTAATCCTTTTATAATAAAGCTCCTAATAGCTTCTTATTACTTTATAGTTTAGCCTTTCTACTTAAAGCGTCTGCTTATATATTATCTATACCCTTAGTATACTAAATTTTAAAATAGTATTCTATAAGCATTTCCGCCTATCTAACCTGTCTTTAGTTAAGTTCCTTTATTATTAGGAATCCTATAAGGTTCTTATAGTCTGTCTTAACTATAAATGGTTTCTCTATGCCTTATAAGAATACTCTCTATTTTTTAAGTGCTACAACTATACCTAATAACTCCTTATTGTAAATATCATAGTTTAACTCTAGTGGTATTATTTTCCAACTATAGTATGCTACTAGGTGCCATGCGTCCTAGTGCTTCTATAGTAAATATACTTCTAGTATAAAGTCTAATATGTTTGTCTTAATAACTGTTTCTAACTTTGGTTAATAGATCTTAAGGATTAGTTCTTAGGTAAATAACTCTTTAAGTTCCTAGAACAGCTCCTTTTATTTACTACCCTAAACCCATAGTTCCTCTTTCTTTGTTAGTCTTATAAAAGGCTTAATACTCTTTAACTATTATACTATAAACCTCCTATAGTAGTTACAAAACCCTAGAAATAACCTTAACTATATAACATTCTCTAGTTCTTACCAACTTACTATAGCTTTAACTTTCTTTAGGTCTATACTAATTTTTCCTAGTTTAATAACAAATCCTATAAAATCAGTTTTTCTTATAAAGAACTCGCATTTCTTAATTACTACTAGCATCTGTTCTTCCTATAGTCTCTTTAAGACCCATTTAACATGTTCTCTATATTCTTCCTTATTCTCTAAGTAGATAATAATATTATTAAGGTATACTATAATAAACTTATCTAAGTATTCTCCTAATATACTATTAATTTGCTTCTAGAACGTTATTAGTGCGTTTATAAGCCCAAATTATATAACTAATAGTTTATATAGTTCTTCCTTTAACCTAAAGGCTGCCTTCTATTTATTGCCTTCCTTAATCCTAATCTAATAGTATGCCCATCTTAGATCTATCTTTATAAAGATCTTTACATTGCCTATCCTATTTTAAATTTCGCTAATTAAAGGTAAAAAATACCTATCCTTTCTAGTAATGCTATTTAACTATCTATAGTCTATACACATCCTAAGTTTTCCGTTTTTCTTTAGGATAAATAGTACTAGATATTCTACTAACAACTATAACGGTCTAATATATCCCTTGCGTAAGTTCTCCTAGATAAACTCCTTAAGCGCTACTAACTCCGTTTTAGTAAGCTTATAGATTAGAAAAAACTTTAAACTTATTTCTTCTTTTAATTCTATCTTATAGTTCTATACTATATGCTCTAACAGCTTTTTACTTTCTAGTAACTATAACTTTTTACCATACTTATAGTATCTCTTTAGTATATAACTTAAGCCTTACTTAGTCTCTTTATATATTACTCTAACTTAGTACTATACTAACTTAGTTTGCTATCGCACTTTATACCATTAAGTATCCTTAATATTAACCTAACCTATAACCCAATCAATCTTTAGATTGTACTCCTATAACTAAAACATTCCTAATATTGCCTTATCCTATCCTAATAGTAGGATATTAAAAGACATTCTAACTAGTCTTCCTTTAATAGTTAACTAAATAGGTTCTATTTTAAGATTAATAATACCTCCTCTATAGGCTATCTAATCTCCTAAAATCATTATAAGTGGATATAGGTATTCCTTTTATCTATATAGTAACCCTATCCTTTCTACTGCCTTTAGTAATATATGGTTTCTAGTTACTCTACTATCTACTAACACTTTAAACTGCTGATCTTGCCATTTAGCTTATAAATTTAGGTATTACCCTTAAATTCCTTTAAGGGTTTAAGGCTCTAATACTAGTTTCCTCTAGTTCTATATACCTCCCTTTTTCCTAACTGTTGGCTGCTAGATCCTACCTATACTTAGTCCAACCTTAGCTAATACTTAGTTTATTTCTTTTCCTCTATATACTATAGATAAGTATTCTCTAGGCACTTCTACCACTATTATCCATCTAGGTATTCTTCCATAAGGAATTTTTCTAGTTAAAGTGTTAAGTCCCCTTAACCTTATACTTCTACTAGGTGCTATTTATATATATACTTAGCATTTCTAAACTACTTTTCCTCTGGTGCCTAATATATCCTTACTAGGTACTTCCGGTTCTTGTCTTTTAGTGCTCTATATATATTATATATGTCATCCACATAAGCTATCCACAATAGTATATAATACGCTATATATTTTAGGTTAACTCTTAGTTTATCTTTATCCTTAAGTTTAAACCTATACCTAGTTAACCTAACCACTAGTATTTCTACTGCGGGTATTAAGATTTATTATTTACTTCTCTAGTCCCTAGATCCTTCTTTTAGGTTCCTTAATATTATAATTAACGCTCCTTTAATATAACTCATACGTTTTTCCATAATAGGTTAGTCTTAGACAACTTTTTTATTTAGCTATATATAGAAATCTACCCATTTATTATTATGTCGCTGCCTATACCACTTTCCATATAACTAGTTTAGTATATATAGTTTATCTATTAGAAAGTACCTTATTATTACTACATTATAACATCCTTTAGTATATCTTTCTTTAAACCTAATTAGGATATCTAGATCCTCTTCTTATTCTAGTTTATTTAACTATTTTACCCTAGGTGTCCCTACACTTAGCCTATTAGTAACTCTTTATATAGGTGCTCTGTTTCTTATACAACCTAGTATAGCTAACCTTTTATCTAGCTTTTGCTCTTGCTATATAATAATTTTTATTTTAAACTTATCTATAGTTTCTTATTTTTTGCGTCTTGCAGCTAGATCTTTATAGTTATCTTATTTTTTAATCTTAGTATTAACTATTTAATCTTTAGGCTAAACACTATATTTACCTAGGATTATTAACGTTCTTATTTGTTCCCTAAACTTATAGTTCTTAAACTTACGTTCTATACTTATTCGTTTATTACTAAACTAAGTTACTGTCCTTTCCCATTAGTTTTCGTCTATTATAGGTCCTTAGGTATATCTCATCTCGTTTTAAGAATCTTAAGCCTTTTTTATCTCTTCTTAAGAATCTTAAGCCTATAGCCTTTTACCTTTATTAAGTAATAAGCTAGCACTAGTAGTTATCTACTTACTTAGTTTCTTCTAAACATTACTCCTATTATCTTATAAAGCAATAGAAATTATATCCAACGGTGTTATAATATCCATTACTAAACCCTATTTTGTAATAGTCTTAGTTTCTACTTCTATTTCAACTTCTCTAAGGTCTGTATACTCCTAGTAAGCTGCCTTTATTACCTTATTATTAGTAAATGCTTTGCCTATATTAAATTTATTATCTTTAATATCTAATCTATAAGCTAGTTTGTTAGTTTCTCTAAACTTAAATAATAATAGCTCCTATAGCTAATAGCTTACGCCGTACTTAGTATCCTTATAAATTTGGTATGTGTTATTATAACAATACGCAAAACTATTAATTAAACACTCTTTTATTTCTTATAGTGTACTATTATCCCTCTATATATACATGCCGTCTGCTGGCTTTATTCCCTTTACTATATAGTTACTCTAACCACCTCTATAGTCTCTAGCAAAATAACCTTGTTTTCTATAATTTATATAAGCTCTATCTTTAAACCATTTTTCTTACTATAGAGTCCGCCTAAATATCTTCTACTGCTAAGATCCCTAGTTTAGCCTCTACTCCTAGGTCCTTTAATTACTTAATCCTTAAACTTTAGGTTTCTATAGTTTCTTTTCCCACCTTTAGGTTTCTTTAGTACTACTTAGGTCCATTAGCTCTGCGCTATTCTATAGTTTTTAACTTTATATCTGTCGTTACGTACTCTACGCCTTATATAACTATAGAACTCTGTCTTACCCTTTCTTAGCTTATTCCCTTTAATAGATCCTATTATTAATCTTTATTAACTAATCTATTAACTCTTTTAGAGTATCCGTATCTTCTATTAGGATAATTACGTCCTAGACTTTAGCCTTAAGTCCCTATTTATACTATACTATAAGCGCCCTATTATTCCACTTAACCTATATAGCTAGTGTTTAAAACTGTGTTATATACTTAATTGCTAAAGTGCGTTATACTAAGTTCTAAAACTTTTATTCCGCTATAGTTGTGGCCTTTAGGTCTCCAAATATCTATATTAATTATTTCGTGAACCCGTTCTAACTGGCAAATATATACCATACGTCCTGGTTAGTAGTTATTATGCCATTAACCTATATTTCTATAAGATATAGTTTAAACCACTTAAGTACCCTTCCTATTAGGAACAACCTTATATAGGCTACTTAATCTAATAATATTACTAACTTCGCTCCTTTCTGTATTACCTTAAAGTGCATCTACGTAAAAAATCCCTTAAGCTTTAACTTCTCTCCTAAGAACCATTTAATTAAAGGTAGCTTAATTTTCGCTACTCTAATTCCATTAATATATTCTTTAAGTATCCTATTATTATCTTATAAGTAATTAACCATTTCCTATAACTAACCTCGCGTTACCACTTAAGAATCTATATCTGTTATACTAGTGTCTCCTAGTCCTAAGGTTGTGGCTGCCGTCAACGCCGTTATAACTAGTGCTTTGGGTAGCATATTATTCAATCCTATTTAATACCATAACCTTAGTAGTAAATGTGTAATAGAACCTTATAGTAGGAACTACAGTAGGTCCTATTATTAGGCTAGGTATATAGGTAAGAACAAATTAACAACATAATAATAACTAGTGGAGTGGTTGCCTAATAGATTAACTCTAATTATCTTCTAAAATTCACTATAAGGAGAGAACTATCTATAGTAGGGACTAAGGTCCTTTAAATACACAACCATACTCCTAAGAAATCCTCTCTTATACGTAAGGTACGTGTTATACGTGTTATATATAGACGTACACTGCATACACTTCGTATACTGTGTATAATATTATATGACTCGCTTACTATTCCTCATTATATGGTTCCACCGGATCCATCCTGGACCGTGCCTATATCAACCAACTAGCTTCCTGCAACTCTTCCCCAAGTAGTCGTAACATTATACTTAAAGCGTCCGTAACAAAATCTTCCTATTCTCTTAGTTGCAAATAATTTAAATCCCTAGAAACTAGGTAAGGTTACCTAGGTTCTTTATTTTATACCTTTTTATAAGGTACTCCTTAAACGTTTTAAGCTTAAGTAGGTCCTTCTTCCTATAGGCAGCTATAATATTATTAACATAGAAGAAGACTATTAGCTAATCGTTGTGATATAAGCAAGGCTCCTCCGCCACTAGCTTTAAGCCTTCCTTTTTTAGTATTGTAGTTAAGTCGCCATGCTATAGTAGAGGTAATTATTACAATCTATAGAGCGCTTATTAAAGCAGTAGATACTTGCCCTTAATTAAAAATCCATCTAGACACTTAATATACATAACCTTATTAATCTCGCTGTTTATAAATATATTAACGGCGTTACCCTACCAGCAATCCAGGTTAAATATTACAATAATAGTTATTAAGGCTCTAAATAATTTTGCTACTAAAGTTACGGCATATATATCCTTATAAACTAACTCTTATAAGTCACCTCTTATATAAAGATAAGCCTTAAACCTTATTAGATATCCATTGTTATTAGTTTTATAGGTAAATACCCAGATAACAGGCATGGTTTTAATATAGATTATCTTGTTAATAACTTAGAACGTTCCTTAATTTTAAAGATCCGCGTATTTCTTTTTAGCAGCAGCCACAAACTCTTCCTTATATTAATATCTTTAAAGCTCCTTCCAATTCCTAGGCAGCGGTAGGAGCTAATTACGGTGCAGCTTTTTGTAAAAGGTAAGCCCTACATTAAAGGCTAATTTTTAAGCTTAAAGGCTTTAGTTATTAGTGACATCAGCAAGAAAACCTATATAGGTTTTTAATTAATCTTTAAGTCTCTTTCCTTTAACCACATTTTGCTCCCCTATATTACTATTAATCTTCTTCTTTAGCTTAGCTTTATTAGTTAGAATTATAATATAGTGCTGCTTCTTTACTAAGGTCTTTAAGGACGGTAGTAGAGGCTCCAGTAAGTCAGGTTCTAGCGTCTTATTTAGGGTAGAAAGCCCTAGAGCTAAGTTATCTTTAGAGCTTAAATCTTATTACTTACTACTTTTAGTATTAGGCTTCTTTTAATTTCCACCAGAATCTACCTATTGTCTTCCTTTAGTATTAACTCGAATCTTATCTAGAGTCTTATCGCTTTTATTAAATAATAATTCCAATTCATCTCGGAGATTCTCTATTTAATAGACATTAATAATTTCTAATATTTAGTCAGTCCTTACTTAGAGTACATTCGCAAGATCTAACTATAAGTTATTATTATTATTATTCATTGCTTAACGTCCAATTCGGATCCCTGTTGGGCCTACGCGGACTACTCCTTATATATATATAGGGAGAAAACTCTATTTGAGAAAACCCCATAATCCGTCTCCCCGCCTTTTGGGGCTCGCTTATAAGTCGCCTATAAGTCACCAGTGGTGCTCTACTACCTTATTTTTTAACCTTCTTAGGAACTACTGCTGCCGTAACAAACCTATAGACGCGCTAGTATTATACACTATACTCTACTCCTGTAGAGTTATTAGGGGGCGCCTATTACTCGCCCCTTTGCTTTCTATTACTATTTCCTTTACAACCCAGAACTGGTCTAGCACATTTTGGCCAATAAGCCACTAGGTAGCCGCCTTAAGGCCTTTCTATATTAAGAGTAGTATATTATAGTTTTCTATGCCAGCTGCTAAGAGCATTGCTTCTTAGCCAGTGCGTAAGGGGCATAACAGTATTACATATTTTGGTGTCTGTCTTGGCCAGCCATATTTGCACCTTAGGCTACCCACTAGGACACCTACCTAGTAAAGCCAATTTTTTAGTCCTATTATTCCTGTCCTTAAGAGTATTGCTATTATATTTTCTACCTTTATTAGGCCCTCTTGGAGCCCTTAGGTATTTACCCCCCATAGCATTACCTATACTATGGCTTAGGTTCCCCTTACCTAAGTCTACCTCTATACCTTTAACTCCTATTTGTCTCTTTAGCGTCGGTCCAACCAGTATTATATTGCAGTAAATGGTTTTCCAGTACTCTTTTATGCTCTACTTTAGCTCCTTTCTCTCCCTTACTATTATCTTTACTGGCCTCTTACGCGTCTCCCTTCCTCCTTTATATAGGCCTAGGCCCTAGCGCCGCACTATTCTTCTTCTACTTTCTCTACCTGTTTTCCTAATATATCTTCCCTACTTTAGGGTTGTTGGTTCCTTCTCCTATAGGGCACCCTAGGGTCCCTCC
>Ga0307507_10007804_pt1 | contig 15233 bp, 14 predicted proteins | sample 7_EM_MG_FD_207223 | JGI IMG/M metagenome (GOLD analysis project Ga0307507, IMG submission 207223) | Populus trichocarpa ectomycorrhiza microbial communities from riparian zone in the Pacific Northwest, United States - 7_EM | ecosystem: Host-associated > Plants > Roots > Unclassified | place... | reverse complement strand
TCGATGCTTTGCATCGCCCCGGAATGACAGTGGCCGCCTTCGTCACCCGTACTTCTAGCAATGACGGCCAAGATGCCCACCGCCGTCATACCCCGCGCATGCGGGGTATCCAGTACGCCGCGGCCTATCCATTTCACCGCCGACGTCAGTGGAATACTGGATCGTCCACTTTCGCGGACGATGACAGTTGAGGGTGCGGCGTCGTCTCACGCAATAACAGGCATGCTTCTACGCTCCGCGGCACGACACGCCCGAGATTTTGCCTGAACCTGTCGCCCTTCTGTCAAACAGTGGGCGCGAGGAATGCCGGGTGCCCAATGCAACCCGCAGCCTCGCGTGCGCTTAAGGTGGTAAGTATGCAGGCGAGTCTTCGCAGCGGAGGCACCGGAAACATCCGGCATTCCCGCGCGCGAACAGTTTTAACAATCCACCTTTCGCTTTCAGAGTCGCGCAATAGATCGACCCGGACGGGGGCTGCCACGTCAGAACTTGACCGCGGTGCGCAGCCCAAGAACCCAGGCATTGTCGGTCTTCAGGCCGGCGCCATTAAACCCGCGTCCGCCAGGATTGATGACATACTGGGCGTCGAACTTCAGGTTCAACCAGCCGGTCGCCTGCCACCCGTACCAAGCTTCGAGCGGAACCTCATTACCCCCTGCATTCGGGCTGAGGGCGGCCGAATTCACGTGGGTCGTGCCTACCGCGAAGCCGACTTCGTCCAGGGGGCGCGACGCGAAGGTTCCGGTGTGCTTGAGCTCCAAGGAGACCTGGTAGTCCTGGAACGAAGTACGGTGATCGGCGACGGACGTATTGAGGTAGACATACCAACCCTTTGCGGGGCCACCTTCATCGGTCAACCGCTGCAGGATCGACTCATAAAAACCGAAGCGGCCTCTTTGATCTCCAAGACTTTGGGCTGGAACACCACCCATGCCCGGGATGGTCGTAATGATACTCGGCAGGCCACTATCAATCGTCGACGCACTGTCATACCAACCGCCCAATCTCCAGGTCCCGTACAGGTGACCGCCCGGCCGCCAGGTCAACTCCACCGGCACCAGCACACCCGTGGCGGGGTTTGAGGCAGGGATGCCAGGCGCCGCGTAGATCCCGGCGTCTGACGTCGTCAGATAATTCGGGTTGGCGTCGTAGACGCCGGCCGAGATCTGGACTTCCTTGGTGATGTTGAAGTGGGCGAGACCGGCCCACTGGCTCACCGGAAAGTTGAAGATGTAGCCACCCTGGATGTTGCCCGGCTGGCCGCCGCAGAAGGTCAGGTTGATGAACTCGCATTGACCGAAGAAGAAGTCGGAGCCGACTGGAAGACGGCCGCCCTTGAGTTCGAGGCGATTATCGAGCAGCTTCTGCGAGTAGTAGAGTTCGGTCAGGCGCAGAATATTGCCGCGACCGAATACTTCATTGGTCAGCTGCAAGGCCGGAATGCCTGCGTCGTCATTCAGATTGTGGCCGAAGCGGTCGACCAATGTGAGGCCGATCAAGCCGCCCTGGATGCTGGCAAGCTTCGCGGTATCGAACTTGGCCTGAAAGGTCAGCTGTCCAGCCTGGGTCGCCACTCTGTTGGCTCCGCCGGTCAAGTTGGTGACGGCTTCGTCGCCCAGTTCCAGCGACAGATCGATGCCCTGCTCCTTCAGCTTCGTCCTGCCGAGATCGCCAAGCAGATACGGTCTTGTCCAGAAATCATCGGCCTCAGCATAAGGAACAGGTGGAGCTTTCGTCAAAAGATCGGCCGCATACGCTCCACCGCTCGCCAGAGATGACAGAGCAATGCCCACGCCGCACGCGCGTGCGGTATTTGCCGACCTCTGCAACATTCTTTTGGTCATCCCCCAGGCTTTCACATGAACCTCCCCCTCAAGAAAGCGCGACCCTTCGCGCATCGCATCTCGGACAGATGCCTGCGTGCTTCCCCAGCTCGAGAGACTTGAGCAGCCGCGCCGATATTCCCGGCTAAGCCAGTCGTTTGCTTCAAACTTTGCTCGCGATCATGTGCGGGAATTTTTCCGGGAGACGTTCGATCCGCGCGAGGCCGCGACAACGGTTCGCGAAGAGCGAAAAGGACTCAAAGCCTGGCATGGCTGAGTCCTTTGGAGGCCGTGGAACGGGTTCAACTGCTCCGACGACAATTTTCAATGGATTGAAGGTTCTTTTGATCGACATCGACCTCATTCGTGCCGATACGCCGGCCGTCGCTGGCCTGGTGTACCTCCACAACGCGGGAGCGGCCCCGATGCCTGTTCCGGTCGTCGAGGCCATGAAGCGGCATATCGATCTGGAGGCCGAGATTGGCGGCTATGCCGCTGCCGCTCGGCAATCCGGTCGGCTGGAATCCGTGTACGGCTCGGTTGCCCGCCTGGTGCGTGCCGCGTCTGACGAGATCGCGCTCACCGAGAATGCAACGGCGGCCCGGCGTTTCGGACCGGCGATCGCGTCCTGACCGCCGAGTCAGCCGATGGCCCTCATCCACCTCGAGAAGGCATCGATGACGGGCGCCTGCGGACTATGGGGCATCGAGACGAGATAAAACCCGTAGCCGGGCAGGGAGAGCGGATGCGCCTTCACGAGCAGCCCACGCTTCAGTTCATTGCTGACAACCACGTCGCTGCAGATCGCAACCCCCTGTCCGCCGACAACGGCGTCGATCGCGTGCAGCTCCTCGCGGAAACTCAGGTCCCAGGCCTTTTCGATGGCGTTGAAATCGGGGTCGATCGACCGCGCGACCTCAAGCCATTGCCGCCAGGTCGGCGCGCCCGGATCGCAGGTCATCCAGTCATAGTGGATCAAGGGAAGACGCAGGAGATCGGCAGCCCGCGCGATCGGGCCATGGCTTTCCAACAGACGCGGGCTGCAGACGGGAATGTAGACGTCGCGAAACACCTCGTGCGCCACGAAGTCGAGCGGCGGCTTTCGCGCATAACGGATCGCGACGTCTGGGGCGCCTGCCCGAACGTCAAGGATGGCATCCGTGCCGATGATTTCCAGGGGGATGGTCGGGTTTTCGTCACGCCATTTCGGTAGGTGCGGGACCAGCCATTTGCTGGCGAATGCGCTCGGGCTGGTCACGCGTAGCGGCGCCTGCACATCCCCTTCTGCCAGCAACGCCACCGCCGCCGCCAGCGCATCGAAGCCATTACGCAAGGCCGGATAGAGGCGTGCCCCGGCGCTGGTCAGCAGCAAGGGCCGCGGGCGCCGCTGGAACAGCTTGACGCCGCAGCCGTCTTCCAACTGTCGGATCTGGTGGCTGACGGCCGTCGGCGTGACGCCGAGCTCATTGGCGGCCGCGGCGAAGCTGTGATGGCGGGCTGCGGCCTCGAAGGCATGGAGAGCGCGAAGGGGCGGTAGCTTTCTCATCCGACCAGTGTAGATGAGGTTTTTTCACCCAGCACCTGAATTCTACGATTTTGCAATGGTTTGGCGCTCCGTGAGACGGTGGCCCCGGCAGTCATAGCCAGGGGCAAATCGGATGGAGCAGCGGCAGCACCACGACGGATCGTGCCCCACAGATTTTGCGCTGCGGCTCGCAATCAGGAGGACCACACCATGCCGCTCATTCACATCTCACTGCGCGCCGGAAAGCCGGAAGCCTACCGGCAGGCGATCTTCGACAGTCTCTACCGCGCGATGCGCGAAACGTTAGAGGTGCCCGAAGACGACCAGTTCATGACCATCAGGGAGCATGACGCTGCAAACTTCCGCTACGGCGCGTCCTGCTTTGGCGTCGCCCGGACTGACGATGTCGTGTTCATCCAGATCACCGTGTTCAACACCCGCACCCCGGAACAGAAGAAAGCGCTGTTCCGGCGGACCGCGGAGTTGCTCGGCGAAAGCCCCGGCATCCGGCCGGAGAACGTGTTTGTGAACGTTCTCGAGGCCGCGAAAGAGAATTGGTCCGTCGGCCACGGCCTCGCGCAATTCGCCTGAAACGACAGGCGTGAACTTGCCAGCAGTCGGGCGAGACCACGGTCTATGTGGATCAGGGCGATAGCGGGCAGCCGGTCTATCGCTATTCCCGCGGGCTCTGCGGGTCGCCTATCCATGACCGTTGGCATGGCGTAGATTTTTGGTGCGTCGACGCTGATGCGGGCATGACGGTCTCGACGCAGAGGCCACGATGATCCGCAACGTTACGCCGAGGCAGGTTCAGGTCACGCCATCGCAGAGGACGCCAGGCCGATGCCGCGCAAGATTGCAAGACTCATCAGGGCTTCTCTCCTGTGCACCGCCGGGCTCCTCATCGTGGTGGTGGCTGCGGGACTGGGTTTTCGCGCCTACCGCCAATATCTCGCTGCCGAAGCCCTTGCGATCCGTTCACCCAACGGGGTGCAGGAGGGAGGGTTTGTCGTCATCGGCGGCATCAAGCAATGGGTTCAGATCCGCGGCGAGGACCGACACAACCCGGTTCTTCTGTTTGTCCACGGTGGCCCCGGCGGCTCCACCCTGGCGATGTCGTCGGGCTGGCGGCCCTGGGAGAAATACTTCACCGTCGTGCAGTGGGACCAGCGCGGCACCGGCCGGACCTATGGTGCGAGCGGAGAGGCGACTGCACCAACCATGACGTTGGAACGGATGACACAGGATGGGATCGAACTGGCGGAGTATCTGCGGATACATCTGCACAAGGACAGGATTGTCCTGGTCGGGCATTCGTGGGGCTCATTCCTGGGAATTCACATCGTCAAGCAACGTCCGGATCTGTTCCTTGCCTATGTCGGCACCGGGCAGGTCGTCGGCAGGGCGACCTTCGAGACAGCATTCGAGATCACGATCGCTCACCTGCAGACGCTGGCGCAGTCCGCTGACAACACGGAGGCCCTGGCGGAGCTGGCGCCAATCGCTTCGCAACCGACCATGAACGAAGGAAATCGCCTCGTTGCGGAAAAATGGAGCAAAGCCTTGGCGCTCCCACCGGTTGATAGTTTCGAGTTGGCCGGGCCTGTCGCGCCGCCCTTCATGCCGGATTTCTCGCTGCTCGACTGGTATAACTGGCGCAAAGGGATGACGTTCTCCGCGAAGTATCTGCGCGGACGGGACAGTCCCATGGTTCAGCGAGACCTGGCTTCGCTAGGGTTCGAATTTCCGATCCCCATGGTCTTCATCGAGGGCGATGCGGATGACATCACGCCAAGCGGGCCGGCTGAACACTATTTCAAGCAGATCATCGCGCCGCAGAAGGAGTTTGTGCCCGTCCACGGCGGCGATCATTTCATTCCCTTTGATCGTCCCGATCAGTTTCTGGCGGAACTGGTGGCGCGCGTGAGACCGCTCGCCGATCCGCCCGGTGCCGGGTCCAGGTGATTGCTTGACCAACAAACGGTAGTTCCCGTCCTATTTCTTGAACTTGACCTGGCCGGATTTGCCCTCAGCCGTCTTGATCGTGAGTGTGATCGTGGCGCCCGGCGGGACCGGGTTCTTCGCTTCGCCTTTCAAGCTGTTCTCGGCCGATGGCGCGAGCGTCAGTGTCTCACGAATGGCGCCACCGACGATCAGCACGGCGGCGCTATAACCCTTGGTCGGGACCGGCTTCGGGCTGGACGCGTCAAAGACGTTGATCGTAACGCTATTGCCCGCTGTCAGGAGTTCGGCATCGATGCCGGCGACATCGAGCATGAGGCCGCCATTCGGTCCTTTTTCGTAGTCCTCGGCAAGGGCAGGCGAAGCCATCGAGAGAGCCGCGAGCAGTGCCAGTACGAATCTCATGTTCGTTCTCCTTGGTTGGCGACAACCACGGCGCCGATGTCGGGCCGGGTCTCACGCCTGAACAGCACATAGAGGGCAGGCAGGACCAGCAATGTGAGAATGGTCGATGAAATGACCCCGCCGATCACGACGGTCGCGAGCGGCTGCTGCACCTCCGCTCCGGCGCCCGTCGCGATCGCCATCGGGACAAAGCCGAGCGAGGCGACGAGCGCGGTCATCAGGACCGGCCGCAGACGGGTCATCGCGCCGATCCGGACCGCGTCGATCAGGGCATGGCCTTCCCTGCGCAACCGCTCGATGAAGGTGATGATGACCAGCCCATTGAGGACCGCGACGCCGGAGAGCGCGATGAAGCCGATCGCCGCGCTGATGGACAGCGGAATTCCCCGCAGCAGCAGCGCCGCGACGCCTCCGGTCAGCGCGAACGGCACGCCGCTGAACACCAGCAGCGCATCGGGCATCGAACCCAGGCTGATGAAGAGCAACAGGAAAATCAGGAACAGCGCGAGCGGTACCACGACCGTCAGCCGCTGCGTCGCCGAGACCAGTTGTTCGAACTGGCCACCCCAACCCACCCAGTAGCCGGCCGGCAGTTTCAACTTTCCCATGACCTGGTTCTGGGCATCGGCGATGAACGAACTGAGGTCGCGTCCCCTCACATTCGCGGTCACGACGACGCGCCGCTTGCCGTCCTCGCGAGTGATCAGGTTGGGGCCGGGCGCGATATCGATCTGGGCGACCTCCGACAGGGGGACATAGCGGATCTGGGCAAGCGGCGAACTGCCCCACAGCGCGGGCGATGCCTTGGCCTGAGTCTCGATCGGCGGCAGCGGGACCGGCAATGACCTGATGGCCTGGACGTCCGAGCGCAGACGCTCCGGGAGCCTGACCACGATATCGAAGCGGCGGTCGCCTTCGAACACCCGGCCCGCGCTCTTGCCGCCAACCGCGATCTCGACCAGGTTCTGGATATCGGCGACATTGATCCCGTAGCGCGACAGGGCTCGGCGATCTGGTTTGACGGTGAGCACGGGTAATCCGGAGGTCTGCTCTGTCTTGACGTCCGCAGCCCCGCGCACGTTCTGCAGCACGGCCTGCACCCGCGCCGCCGCCGGAATCAGGACATCGAGGTCATCTCCGAAGATCTTGACGGCAACATCGCTGCGGACACCCGATATCAGCTCGTTCATGCGTTGCTGGATCGGTTGCGAAATTCCATAGACGCTTCCCGGAATATCCTCCGCCGCCTGCTGGATGTCCGACACCACGGCGGCTTTCGACTTGGCGGGATTCGGCCAATCCTTCCTCGGCTTCAGCATGATGTAGTTATCCCCCGTCGACGGCGGCATCGGGTCGGTCGCAACCTCCGCCGTCCCGGTGCGCGCGAACATCTCCTTGACCTCGGGGACCTCGAGCAGCCGCTTTTCGAGCATCGCTTCCATTTCCACCGATTGCGTCAGGCTCGTCCCCGGGATGCGGAGGACCTCCATCGACACATCGCCTTCGTCGAGGCTTGGAATGAATTCTCCCCCGATCCGGGAGGCGGCGATCGCGCAGACCGCAACCATCAGGGTCGCGATCACAGCAACACCGAACCGATTGCGGATCGACGACGTCAGCAGCGGCTCATAGATGCGGCGCGCGCCCCGCATGAGGACGTTCTCACGTTCGGACACATTGCCGGTGACCAGCAGCGCCACGACCGCCGGCACAAACGTCAGCGACAGGATGCTGGCCCCGGTCAGCGCCATCAGAACCGTCAAGGCCATCGGCGTGAACATCCGTCCTTCGACGCCCGTCAGCGTCAGGATCGGCAGGTAAACGACGGCGATGATGAATGTTCCAAACAGGCTCGGGCGGATGACTTCGCGCGCCCCTGCGAGAATGGCCTCGAGCCGTTCCTCGCGCGTCAGAGTCCGGCCAAGCCGGTGCTGCTCGGCCGCGAGCCGGCGCAGGCAGTTTTCGACGATGATGACCGCACCGTCGATGATGATGCCAAAGTCGATGGCCCCCAGGCTCATCAGGTTGGCGCTGACCTTGTTCTCCACCATGCCGGTGACGGCGAACAGCATGGACAGCGGAATCACGCAGGCGGTCGCCGTCGCGGCCCAGAAATTTCCCAGGGTCGAGAACAGCACGACGACAACCAGGAGGGCGCCGATAATGAGATTCGACTCGACGGTCGCGATCGTCGCGTCGATCAGGCGTGTCCGGTCGTAGACGGTATGCGCGATCACGCCGTCCGGCAGCGAACGGCCGATCTCCTCGAGTTTGGCGGCCACGTGTTGCGCCACGGAGCTGCCGTTCTCACCGATCAGCAGCATCGCGGTGCCCAGTACGACTTCCTTCCCGTTCAACGTTGCCGCGCCGGTCCGCAGGTCCGTGCCTTCCCTGACCTCGGCAACGTCGGACACCCGCACCGGAACGCCGCTGCGCGATCCGATCACGATTTCCTTGATCTCGTCGATGTTTTCGACCTGTCCGGGCGTCCGGACGAGATATTGCTCGCCGTTGCGCTCGATGTAGCCGGCGCCGACATTCGCATTGTTCGCCGCCAGCGCGGCCATGACGTCGCGGAAGCTGAGCTTGTAGGCCATCAGTTGCACGGGATCGGGCAGCACCTGAAACTGCTTCTCGAATCCACCGACGGTGTTGACCTCGTTAACACCCGGGACAGTCCTCAACTGAGGCCTGACGATCCAGTCCTGGATCGTCCGCAAGTCGGTCTCGGTATAGGGCTCTCCGCTCGCCTTGCGAGCATCGGGCCTGGCTTCGACGGTGAACATGTAGATTTCGCCGAGCCCGGTGGACACCGGCCCCATCGCGGTCTCGATGCCGGCGGGCAGTTGATCCCTGACTTGCTGAATCCGCTCATTCACCAACTGTCTGGCAAAATAGATATCGGTGCCGTCCTTGAAAATCACCGTGACTTGGCTGAGGCCGTCGCGCGATATCGACCTCGTGTTCTCGAGGCGCGGCAGTCCGCCCATGGCGGTCTCGATCGGAAAGGTTATGCGCTGCTCGGCTTCCAGCGGCGTGTAGCCGGGTGCGCGGCTGTTGATCTGGACCTGCACGTTGGTGATGTCGGGAACTGCGTCGATCGGCAGGCGTGTGAAACTCCAGGCGCCGTAGACCGCCATGGCGAGGACGCCGATCATCACCAGCCATCGCTGTCGAATGGCAAAGGAAAGGATGCCGTCAATCATTGGACCTCTGCGCGTTGATGGGGCACCCGGCGCCGCTGCCGTGGCGTCAGTCGGTGTCCGTCGTTCCCTTGGCCAATTCCGATTTCACGATGAAGCTGTTTCGGGCCGCGTACACGTCGCCTTCGAGTACGCCGAACGTGATTTCCGCCAGCTCCGAATTCCGCTCGCCGATCTCCACGTCGCGGGCTTCGAACTTCTCTCCGTTGCGAACGAAGACGACGTTGCGATTCTCGATCGTCTGCAAGGCCGAGGATCTCACCGCGACGCCGACCTGCTTCGCCGACAGGGTGAGCCGGCCGGTGATGAACAGGCCGGGCCGCAGCCGCTGCTCGGAATTCGCAACCACCGCTCTTGCAAGCGCGCTCTGGGTCTCGCTGCTGCCGACCGGTGACAGATAGGAAATCCTGGCCTCGACCGGCGCTCCGCCGTCCGCGGGATCGATCAGGACCTGGTCGCCGACATGGACGCGGCCGAGGTCGCGCCGATAGACCGAGAAGTCCACCCACACCGTCGACAGGTCGGCGATGACGAAAGCCGACTTCTGCTCGGAGACGTATTCGCCCAGCGTCGTCTGACGGTCGATCACCGTGCCCGCGATCGCGGCCTTCAGGTCATAGGATGTCAGGCTCTGATTGCTTTCCACGACCGCGAGGACGTCGCCCTTCTCGACGCGATCGCCGATCCGCTTGCGCACGTCGCGCACGATGCCAGGAAAGCGGGGTGTGACCTGGACCAGCGCTTCCTGGTTCGGCTGGACCATTCCGTTGAGCAGCAGGCTATCATGCAGGACCCCCGGCGCTGCTGTCGCGAGCTCAATGCCGGCCGCCGCGACCTTGGCGTCGCTGAGCAGGACACTATCCGAATGCTCATCCTTTTCGGCCTTCTCGGTCGTGGTCGGTTTGGTGGTCGCCGGCGTCAACATCCGATAACCGCCATAGACCAGCGCCGCGGCGACCAGCACGAAGGCCACATACCGGATCAATCGTCGGATCATCTGGAACTCTCGCGGGTGAGCGAAAACGGGCTGCCGACGAGGCCTTCAATCGTCGCAATGGCGATGTGGAAATTCTGCAGCGCCTCCTGTTCGCGGAGGACCGCCTGCAGAACCGAACCGCGAACGTCGAGCAGTTCGAGCAGCGTGAAGCGGCCTTGCAGGTAGCCGCTCTGGATGGTGTCTGCGGCACTGCGCGCATTCGGAATGATCGATGTCCGCAACAGCTTGAGCTCGCCGAGGGCGCCGTTCAGCGCATCGTAGGCGCGGCCGGCGATGCTGACCAGCACCAGCTTGTTGATCGCGCGCTCCGCGCCGATTTTTGCCAACGTCTCTTCGGCCGCCATGATGTTTCCGGTGTTCTGATCGAAGACCGGAAGCGGTATCGAAACCCCGAGCCGCACCGCATTGTCGTTGGTGGTCTGGAAGTGTCGCCATCCGGCCGCGAGGCGAACGTCGGGGACAGGCTGCAGACGCGCCAGGATGAGGTCGGCATTGCGCTGCGCCGTCACGGCGGTCCAGCGCATCAGTTGAGGGTTCGCCTCGATGGCCTGAATGACCGATCGGAACGGCGGCGGCTGGCCGATGGCGGCAAGACGTCCCACCGCTTCGCCGAACATCGGACTGCTATCGCCCATCAGGATCGCAAGATCGCGCCGCGCGGTCGCCAGTTGCGTCCTGGCGCGCTCGCGATCGACGCGGAACAGGTCGGCCGCCACTTGCGCGCGCAGCGTTTCCGCCGGAGAGGAAGCTCCCTCCTGGACGCGCCTTTGCAACAGCGGAACGAGCTGATCGAGGCTTGAAATCTGGTCGTCGAAGATTTCGATCCGGCGCTGCGCGCCGACCACGGTAATGAAGGCGATGGCCGTCTCGGACAGCACCTCCAGGCGGGTGGCGCGCCGCTGCCAGACCGCGGAGCCGATACCTGCTTCTCCCGCCGCCAGGCGAGCGTCCCGCTTGCCGCCGAGTTCGACGAGTTGACTGAGCTGGAGGTTCGTCTCGGCCGCCTGCAGTCCCTTGTACGGTCCAGAGCCGAGCGCGTTGTCCAGTTCGAACGAGAGTTCGGGATTTGGCAGGGCGCCAGCCTGGACCTTGAGGCCGGTCGCAATGCCGACGTCGCGCTGCGCCGCCGCGAGCCGCGGATTGGCCGCCAGCGCGCGCTGCAGCGCCTGGGGCAACGAGATCGATCGTGGCGCCTTCTCGGCGGCTTCGACTGGAAGCGCGCTAACCAGCAGGACGCAAGCCAGGCGCAACGCCACACCCAGAAAATACATCGGCTCAACCGGACAAGCAAAAACAGAGCGACGGGCCGACTCGGCCGTCGCAGCTAGGCTTTTTCACGTCAGACGGTTGGGGGGTGGTGTGTCAAGTCCGGGGTGGCTTTCGAGCAGGAAAGTCGGTGCGGCTGAGGATAACCCGACCGCCTCGGCGACGAGCACGGGCACCGGCGGACGTGGGGCGCAGGTATGGTAATGCGCGACGACCGGGCAGGGCTTCCTCGGGCCCTCATCGGAGATGCCGGTATGAGGCAGATTCGGCCGACTCAACCGGTTTTGCTTGCCGGCTCATGTCTACGTTGTACCGAAGCCCACCATTGGTTTCTTCGGCCCAAATCTCACCACGGTCAGCAGTCTTCCGCGGGGAACTGGCTTATCAACATTCATCGTCAGGGGACTGGATGTTTCCCCCGCAGGCAATGACCCATAAGCGGTCGCTTTCTCTGCCGATGGCACCTCCCAAGACGGCCGCCATCGCCAGGGCACCGCTGGGCTCAACCCGAATGTCACACGTCTCTCGAAGAAGTCCGCTTGCCTTCCGCACCAGCCTGTCGCCGACAGCACACACCCGGACATCTGATTGTTCAAGTACCTCGAACGCGCGCGTGCCGATCTGACGGGATTGCAGCGCATCGCATATGGTATCTCCGGAAGGATTGATCCTGACTGGCATCCTGATCGCACGGGCTCTGGCATACCGTTGGTGAGTTTCTGGCTCGACGACGTAGATCGCTGCGTCAATAGACCGAGAACGCAGGGCAAGCGCGACACCCGCAGCCAGCCCGCCGCCGCCGCAAGCCACGACTACCGCATCAGAGGCCGCCCTGTTCTTTTGGATAGCAGCAGCAATCTCCGAACCCAGGGTGTAACTTCCCGCGATCATCTCCATGCTTTCGAAGGCGTGCAGGTTGCGCCAACCTCGTTTTTGAGCTTCCATTCGCGCGCTGTCCGCTAAGTCAGACCGCTCGGTGACCTTTATCTCAGCTCCAGTTTCTTCCACCTGTGCTCTCTTGAAAGCCGGCGCATCATTGGGGATGACAAGGCAAGCTGGCTTGTCGAGCGCCCGAGCGGCCAAGCCAACTGCAATCGGAAAATTGCCCGCTCCCGCTGCTACGACACCTTGCCCTGCGTTTCTTACCCCGAGGATCGCTCCCCGGAACTTGAACGACCCACTGCGTTGAGCGGTCTCATCCTTGATGTGGATTGTCCGTCCAATCCGAGCGTCAAGCACAGACGAGGATCGCATGGGGGTCTCCAACACCCGGCGCGAAATGAATTCGAGATCGTCGAGAGGCACTTTGAACAGGTGACCGACCATCTCTGTCTCCGGGATAACGACATGTGAGCTCAGCCATTATCAGGAGTATTCAAAGTCGCGTCTAATCAGCTCTTGTAACCGCTCGACTAATCCCGTGAACGCTCGAGGTACAGGGAGTCGGCCTCCAAACGAGAGGCTCACGACTGGTGCGTATGACGCGGCTTGTGCAGATGATCGATGCCTCGATAGTCCGCGCGCATCGGCGGATTCACCTCGGCATCCTCAGCCCGGTCGCGCGCTGCCTTCATACATGAAGGTCAGCGGCCTCGGCCCGGGGATATAGCCGGTCTCGATCCGGTCGATGCGGAAGCCTGCCTCTTCGATCATCGCGGCAATCGGGCGGTTGAGGTGACAACCTCCGGCGCAGCATCGCCAGACCGGCGTCAGCCGATTCTGCCAGCGACGCACGCCCGCATCGGGAGCCAGGCCGTGCTCGACAAACAGCAGCCTGCCGCCTGGCCGCAGCACGCGCCGCATCTCTGCCAGGGCCGTCGGGGCCAGCGGAATCGAGCACAGGGTCCAGGTCGTGACGACGGTGTCGATGCTGTGTGCGTCGAGCGGAATCGCCTCGGCGGACGCCTCGAGGAATGCGATCGGCACGGCGCTCGCACGTGACGCGGCGCGCGCCATCGTCACAAGGCGCGAGGCCGGTTCGAGTGCCAGGATCTCGTTTACCGGCGGGCGATAGAACGGCAGGTTCAATCCCGAGCCGACGCCGATCTCGAGCACCCTGCCTTCCGCCGCGCCGATCACGCGTTCGCGAAACGGCAGCAGTTGCTTGTTGCGCATGGCAAGATCGCAAAGCCTCGGCAGGATGATGTCGTTGTAGAAACCCATCGCGGACTCCCGACCGTCGGTTTCAATGCCGGCGAAATGTCGCGAACTGGAATCGCTGCACGGCGCCCCACGGCGTCGTGTGCTCGTGCCGCCGCGCGTCGATCAGCTCGAACTCATGTCCCAGCACTGCGGCCAGATCGGCTGCGTCGTGGCGCACGATCGGCAGTCCACTGCATCGCTCCGGACCGTCAGGCGCAAAGGTGCCGATAATGACAAATCCTGCAGGCTTGACCGCCGTCTTCAGCCGTTCGACATAGGCCGATTGATCGGCCCGGTCGGTGAGGAAATGAAAGGCCGCACGGTCGTGCCAGAGATCGTAAGTCTGCGACGGCTCCCAGGTCGTGACATCGGCAACCACCCATTTGACGAGCGCCGCTTGTTCGCCGAGCCGTTGCCTTGCCGCATCGAGCGCCGCTCCGGAAAGGTCCAGCACGGTCAATCGGCTGAAGTTCGCGAGCAGCAGACTGTCGACCAGCCGCGATGCGCCGCCGCCGATATCGATGATCTCGGCATCAGCGGCAAGGCCGGTCAGAGCGATCAGTTCGAGCGACGGCGTTGCACGGTCCTGGTACCAACTGACGTCTTTTTCGCCCTTGCTGGTGTAGACGTTGTCCCAATGGGCCTGGCGACTTGAATCGGTCATGGGCCGTTTCTTTCCCGAGCCGGAACGCCGCTTACGCGGCGGGCGCGAACCTGCCGAGCCGCAATTCGGCGAGAGCCTGGCGGATCACCAACGCCGCGCCCTGGATCGCCAGCGCAGCCATGACGACGGCCACGATCATGTCCGGCCATCCGCTGCCGGTGCCGAACACGCCGAGCGCGGCGAGCAAAACCGCCAGGTTGCCGAGCACGTCGTTACGCGTGCAAATCCAGGCGGAACGCATGTTGGCATCGCCGTGACGATAGGCCCACAACAGCCCGAACGAAGCCGCGTTTGCCGCCAGCGCGGCGACGCCGACCGTTCCCATGGTGAGCGCGTTCGGCAGCGTTCCGTGCAGCACATGCCAGACCACCGTCACGACAACCCACGCGCCAAAGACGGCCATCGTGACGCCTTTTGCCAATGCCGCTGCGGCGCGATATAGCAATGCGAGACCAACGACGAAAAGGCTGATTCCATAGTTCGCCGCATCGCCGAGAAAATCGAGCGCATCGGCCTGGAGCGAGGCTGAGCCGGCGGCAAGGCCAGCCGCGACCTCCACCAGAAACATGGCGGCGTTGATCCCGAGAACGGCCCACAACACGCGGCGATAGCCGGTATTCTTGTCCCGGCTCTCCAGGTTCAGCGGCGGCGGTGTGCAGCAGCAGTCGGCCATCCGCGAAATATGCCTACGGGTCCGACGTTATGCAACGGCGACGTCCGCCTCCTGCCGTTTGCGGAGGGCGCCGACCGATGACGCATCCTGATCAAGTCCGGGCTTCTTGCGCCACGTCTTGACGGTGGCGCTTGTGGCCAACCGTCCGTTCTCGGTCCGGATGGATGTCGGCCTGCGCGATGCAGGCGACGGCGGGTGTTTGCTCCCGCCGTCGCCTTTGTCTCTCACACCCGGATCACTTGCTCTTCTGCAGCTTGGTCACGACGATGCCGTCGGCGGAGACGTCGGCCTCGAATTTCACCTTGTCGCCGACCTTGACCTGCTTGAGCAGCGCGGGGTCCTTGACCGGATAAACCATGGTCATCGGCTCATCCATGCCGAGGCTCTTGGCCGGGCCGTGCTTCAGCGTGATCTTGCCGGCGCCTTCATCGATCTTCTTGACCTCGGCGTTGATGGCCTCCGCCGCCACCGCGGTCACTGCCAAGGTCGCGGCCAGCACTGCTGCTGCTGCCGTGCGCATCCATGTCTTCATCATTTGCTCCTTAGGGGTCGGGGATTGATTCGCTTCATTTC
>Ga0307507_10007803_pt1 | contig 15235 bp, 24 predicted proteins | sample 7_EM_MG_FD_207223 | JGI IMG/M metagenome (GOLD analysis project Ga0307507, IMG submission 207223) | Populus trichocarpa ectomycorrhiza microbial communities from riparian zone in the Pacific Northwest, United States - 7_EM | ecosystem: Host-associated > Plants > Roots > Unclassified | place... | reverse complement strand
TCTCCCCTCCCTCATCAGCGAGTTCGGAGATTCATCCTCTGGCTACGCCTCCTCTCTTCTCCTGGAGATGGCTGAAAATGTCGGTGACATTTAATGTTAAGCGGGGGGTAATGTTATAAACTCTTTTTCTTTACGATACGGACAGACAGTTAGATACTCGCAGACACTTTCACCTTCCTAAGACGTAGTCTAGACCATACTGGACAGACTCTAGATACGCATCCCAAGCCCTATTCCCCTTTAGATAGCACAGTCCGTAGTCCGCAGTGCACAGGCCGCAGTGCACAGTCCGTAGTTCGCAGTCCATAGTGCACAGTGCACAGTCCGCAGTAAAGTACTTAGTATATAAGTACTACAAGTTTCGTTTGTATTCGGTAGCTTGAACCTAGGCAATACAAGCTTAGTTCAACCCTCAGAACCACCGGAACGCTAAGATCGCCCTCGAACTCTAGAGTCTTTCGACTTAGAGTCTCTTTGAAATACGAACGAATAAGTCTTCAACGTTGAAGACTTATAGAAGGGTGTCATCGTCTAAACGACCCTATAACCGAATCTCTAGACAGTCGCAAGACGTAGAGTATTGCGGGAACCTGTACTGTCGTTATTAAGGGCATAACGAAGTGACAGCGAAAGGCCGTGATCCAAGCAAAGGAGCCGCCTTATAGAACGACAGAGTCTATTAGAGAACTGGTCGTAGAACGAATGAACTAGAAACCGAGAACGAACTTAGGCTTACAACGCCCGTTACGATTAAAAACTGTAACAATCCTCATCATAATGCCTCCAAGTACTTTAGTTTTTGACTCTCAAGCTGCTACCACATTGAATATCAAGGTGGCTATGAATTCTGTGGAGATGGAAACAACATGGTTGGCCCAGTGTTTTCCAGGTCTAAGGACAAGAAGAAAGGGAGAAATACAGCCTTCCAGGGGTAGTACATTGGTTTCATTGATGGCATTTTCCAAGGCAGCAAGTGTAACAGGCTGAGCATAATTTTTCAGTCGACTCTCCCAGGCCAATGGAGGTCTTGTCTGTGCCCCACATGTTCTGATCAGCGCCACTCAGCACTGATCAGCAAGAGGATTTTTCTGATCAGTGCTGATCAGAATTAGAATTCCTCCTTCCCCAGCCATTTTGGCTGGAAAGCAACTCAGCAATGGCCCCACTCAGAGTTACTCAGCGCTGATCAGCACTGATCAGTTCACTCAGTGCTGAATCACCAAAACCAATTCAGTTGCTGAGTGATGCTGATCAGAACTGAGTGACACTGAACAGAACTGAATTTTACACAAGTATTACAGCTGTTATTATATTAATAATAAAAAAGAAGTGCATGAACAAGGATTGAACCATAGCCTTCAAAGATGTCACATGACCAAGTCCTGACAATATTACCACTAGGCCATACAGTAATTATAAGACATATAACCATCATTTTATATATGTCGTTCTTGTGTCTCCCTTCCCAAACAAGTGTCAGCAAATGCCGACACTTGATTTGCCATCAACAACACTCCACAACACTCTTCTTGCTCAACCACCATCATCTACGACACCCACCAACACCGCATCACCATGTTCACCCACAGCCACCACTGCCCACAATGCTCATCAGCCGCCCACAATGACCACAGCACACCGCAACACAATGACAATGCTGCAACGCCATGTCACCAACCAAACAAGCACCGGCAAGGTCAACATGATGCAACGAGCATCGTCTGACAGTGATGACGTGCCACATCATCACCGTCTGGTTGTTTTTGGCCACCCCAGTGAGTAAACAACCACCTCGCCCCCCCACTGCTTACTATCCAGGTGCATGCCCAGGTGCCACGTCGCTGAAAGCGACGTGGCAACCAAACAATGATGGACAGACAATGCGGTGACATGAACAACGATGAGGGCCCTCCACCACCACCCACGAACGGCAATGAGGACCCGCCACCACCATGCACCAATGGCGACAAGTGCCCAGCACCAGCACACACCTGACATGGCCAGGACAGGGATGAGGACAACATGGCACAATGACAGATGACAATGAGGCTGCCCCACAACACCATGATGCTGATGTGAAATGAGGACACGGCCAGGACACACAGCTAGGCGATGACAACACATGCGAAGATGATGACAAGGGCCCAGGACCACCCATGAATGGTGACAAGGCTCACCACCCTGTAATCTCCCCCTACCTTCACCATCCCCCTTCCCTTCACCATCCCCCTTCCCTTCATCCCCCTTCCCTTCACCATCCCCCTTCCCTTCATCCCCCTTCCCTTCACCATCCCCCTTCCCTTCATCCCCCTTCCCTTCACCATCCCCTTCCCTTTAGCATCCCCCTTCTTTTTTACATCCCCCTTCTATTTAACATCTAATGTATTGTTAAAATAATTCTATGTAGTTATTAAATACAGTTCAATTATATTTCTTCAGATTTAATGTCACTGACAATTCAGTTATCATTGATAAGTAGAGGTTAAGTCACATGACTTAGATTAAGGAATTTCATTGAAATCTGAAACTCTGATCAGAACTGCTCAGCTCTGTTCAATGCTGGTCAGAGCTGATCAGTGCTGATTGTAGAAACTCTGATCAGAGCCTGTGGGGGAGAGAGAAGTACTGGGCCAATGAATTGCCAGCTTGTGAGTATATGATCCAGGCTGAAGGCCCAAAATGACTGCCACACAGAGAGGCAACCTTGAGTATGAAAAGACAAAGCTTTCACAGATAATTGGGAACTTCCTCAAGATGTGGTCGAGTTTTCATGAGGCACCATGTTGTGAGTGGAATATCTTGGAAGTCACTCACTTGAAATTTTTGTGCTGAGTAGACCAGCTGTTCTCTTCCTGCTAAAAAAAAAGAACTGCACCATTTCCAGAGCTTTGCATGCACTGGGGTAGACTGTTCTACGTAGACTGATGGTGGACTCAGCCTTTTCCAACTTTCCATGCCAAACAGCCCCATCAATCCCAGACCATGTTATCTAGCCACATCCCTGAACCCACTGTGGTGGGGCTCATAGTCTTCAGTTTCTGTGGCTTTTTGGTGCTGACTACTTTCCATGGGTTGTCAGATTTGAGGGCTTCCCATTTGTTGGTTCATGCAGTGCTGTATTTCTCCAGGTGTATGGGGCATCTTCTTGCATCTGCTGCATGGTTCTTATCAACTATGTGAGTGGCTGTGGAGCAAGTAATGCAGTGTAGGTTATGGGTGCAGGAACTTTTGTCCAACATCATGCCATCACTCTCTTTGAGCATCTTGTACTTACTGCACTCTTGGTCTACACTGTGGTTTTCCTTTGTGTTGCCCTGCACATAGTCAGCATCTTGGTGGTCCTTTGTACTTGAGTGTTGTGTGGTCCAGTCCCCAGCAATTCTTGCATTTCTTTACAGGGGGTCTGTCCTGGTAGGCACATAGTGGGTGGTACCTGGAAAACACCACAAGTGTGTTGCCCTGTAGTAGGCCCTTGGCTGTGTCTTCATCATCGATGGCGAGGATAAGTGATGAGCAAAGGGTGGTCCTGAGTTCCTTGTTGGTTCTCATCCACCTGGGTGGGGTGACGATGTGGGTGGTGGCTATTGTGTATGCAGGGTTGCAGGCTATGAGCTCTTGGTGGACTGTTTCTGCATCAAGGAGGGATCTTGGTCCATGGTTTATCATTGTGTGTGTGCTGACACTGTCAATTTGGATCTTGAACCAGTGTTTATCTTCTAAGGTGCTTGTTTTGTATCCTTGGTTTATGTGAGGTAGGAAACCTCTGCATATTGCAAGGAGTCTGAAACTCTTTGGTCTGCACAGGTGGAAACAATGAGGTTTCCTTGGTTATTGTAGGTTGCCACTATGACTTTTATGTGTCTTGCTTTGAGAGACTGGGAGTTCACTAGGGCATTGTTGATTTTGTCAACTATTAGTGTTGGCTTGAGGTGGTCTCCTTCCTTAATGCTGTCAGGCAGGAAGCAGATGACCACATGGCATGGGTGGTGTGCAGTTAGTGGGTTGGGGCTTGGTTTCAGCATCCCCTGGTTTGTGTCTGGCTTACCTTTGGGCCTGAAGGTGGGCCCAGTTACATATGTATTGTTGTGGTTTGTGTTATGTGGGGTCTCTGAACTCTGTGCCCTGGGGAATGTGGTTTTCTCTTCAAGGGCTGTGATGTGGGCTTGGGTGTCTGTTGCCATTGAGTTGATGGATTTGAGCTGGTCAGCCATCACTGTTGCATTGTATAGAGCTTCTTCTCAGAACAGTTCAACTTTTTTCTTGTTATTGTCAACTTTTTTGACAAGGGTTGTTACCAAGTTGTTAATTTGTTGTATGGCTTTTAGGAGTTTGGCTTGCTGGTCTATTAAAATCCTGTAGGGTTGGTTTAGCAGGGCGTTGGCTAAGCCTGTCATACACCCAGTGATGTGTTGATTTTCTTGTGTGTCTTTGATTCCCCCTCTGGCCATTAGGGCCTGGACAATATTTTGTGCCTCTAGGAGTGAGTTGTAAAGGTTGCTGGATTTTTCTTCTTTGTTCATTAGTCGGTCTGCTAGGTTAAATGAGGTGTCAGTCTGGATGGAGTTTGGTCAGCTGCCTCTTCTTCGTCTTCAATGCAGGCGAGGTTGCTGTCTTTATCCCAGTGGTGGAAGTGTCCCAGCCCTATGAGACCACCTGTAATGAGGCCCTCATCAGTGTAGTTTAGGGGGTTGGTGTAGTTGCATGTTCTACTTCTTGGGCTTGTTTTTTGTTGCCTGTGAGGGCACTTCTGATTTTGGTAGGCAACATGTGCATGACTTTGTGGGCCATCTTCCCCATTTTGGCTGCTGTGTTCTCTAAGAATGAGGTGGTTGGGTTTGATGGTGTTTGTGTTCAGGGTTGCCTTGCTGTTTGCTGTGGTCTGGCTGTGCTGCCTTCTGGCTGGGTGGTTTTATTGGTGGTTTGGGCTGGGATTGATTGTGCATATCTTTGAGCCATAGTAAGGATGAGGGAGTGGGATCTGGTGTGTTTTTCATTGCTACTATCATTGTTGCCTTCCATATTTCTTCAATTCTGCCCAGCTATGCCCTGGGAAAAATGGAGGTGGTGGAGGTTACAGATCAAGGAGCAGTGGTGATGGTACAGTCACTTGAGACAGCAATGAATATGTAAGGCTACATATTTGTAATCATAGGCACTGAAAACTAGAGAATAAGCTGGAATCTCTGTTCCCCTGAAATATTTACTCTCAATTTCTATGTTTGGTGATGGAATTGTACATCCATCATATGCTTTAAAGCAAACTTATAATAAAAATTCTAAAATAAGCAGGAACCATATACACTGGGCACATGACATGATAATTTGTCTTGAAATACTCTAAAAATATCTTTTGAAAGTTCCTTATTTTCATTCTGTTTTACAGCAAAAGATATGTAATACATCTACAAAGTTTTTTTTCAATGAATGAACATCAAACATTTATAAAATATTGAAAACATGTGAAATGCATGGATATTATTATTTAGACAATTCAAGTTGATACTAAATCTTTCAAGTAAGTTGAGTTTCTATATCATTGTATTTCACATGTTTTCAACATTCTTCATTAGTATTTGATCTTTATTCACTGAAAACAATCTTTGTAGATGTATCACATATTTTTAGAGTATTCCAACACAAATTATCTTGACATGTGCCCAGTGATATAGTTGTCTCATAGATCCCGATTGTTATTTAGGATATTTTTTTGCTTTGGCCCAGAAAAGTGTAACATATTTTAAATAACAATTAGGATCTATGAGACAATGATATGATTCGTGCTTATTTTGGAACTTATCACTTTTATTATTATAAGTTTGCTTCTTTTTTTTTTTTTTTTCTATTCTTGAGATTTACATGCAACAAGTAATCTAGTACTAAGACGCATGGGCAGCATTAGGCTGCCCTTAGGTGTAATTAAGTTCTGTGTGTGGTCACTTTCGTGAGTATGGATGTGTGTTGTGTAGCTGTAAGGTAGACGACTTTCATATTCAACTAACATCATGTGTTGTTACTTTTCTGTTACATCCTGATCAAATCAGGTAATAAAACAACAGAGAGACAATTTGAGCTCTTCCTACTTGACTTCGAATGTAATACAGACCTAGTTTTGATAGATCTACTTAATGTCAACCCCTCTGCAAAAAACTGGGTGAATTGGAGAAAAACTGACTGAGCCTATGCATTTTCAAAATTGACACTTATAACAGCACTGGATCAGTGTTGGATAGCGGGTAAAATTCCCGCAACCTTGTGTTTCATAAATGTTGTGCGACATTTTGTGAACTTGGAAATGAAGCTCTTCTCCTCTTAGGCATGAGATGTGGATGATGGATAGCAATGAGATGCGACATGACAGCAGGGGGCTTAATTGGTTGTATACTGGTGCTGTTGGCCATATTTTTCTATCTCCTCTACCAAAACCAGGCTTTTCCCAAAATTTTTTGTTGATTCGCATGTCCAAGATATTTATCTACAGAAGCTAGGTTCTTATGGTACAATAGGACCTCTAGAATCATACATAAAATCGAATTCTGTAAAATATTACCTGTTTTAGCAGATGTCACATCAGGCACGTGACGTTAGTTGAATATGAAAGTCATCTACCTTGTAGAATAGGGGGGGTATAGTGTAAGGTGAAGGGGTCTGAAAGGTCGGGGGTGGCGGTTGCGCCGGGGTGCTGAGGGAAGTAAGAGCGCTCTGGTGCTTGTGTGGGGTATCTGCGGATGTGTGCAGTGGGTTTGCGTTATTGGTCTAGGTCGGACTCTTCGTCCTCTGAGTCTATGTCAGGGGGTTCTGCTTCTGCTTCGAAAGTTGGGGTGTTCTTGGGTGTGGGCTTTTCCCTGGTGAATGTGAATGCACCTGATTCCTGGAGGAAAGCGGTGAGGGTGGCAATTCCTTTGTGGGTGCCTAGCAGCTCTGGGAGGGCAATTTCCCAGTTTTCATCTTGTAGGCTGTTTCGATGATTTGTGTAGTGAGGGCATGTTCTTAGGATGTGTTCACGTGTTTGGAGGTTTTCTCTGCAAGTGCAGGTTACACTTTCCCCAGGGAAGAATTGTTTCCAGAATTCACCTGTGTATGCATGGCCAGTGCAGCATTGGACTAATCGGCCGAAGACTTCGCGTCGGTCTTTGAGCTCAGAGAAGTGTTTGGTGGGGCTGAGGGATGGTGGGATTCTATTGGAGATTGCGAATCGGCCTTTTTTTGGCACTCTCTGCCAGTCTCGGGTCCAGGCTGACAGTGTGGTGGCTTTGGCTTGTCTAAGAGTGAATGCCCTTGACGTGCCTATTGGGGCACCCCATGCTAATTGTGTCGCCTCTTTAGCAAGCTAGTCTGCCCTATCATTGCCCTTAATTCTGCAGTGGCTTGGGCACCATGCAATTTCGATTGTGTGGGTGATGTCGTCGTCGAGGAACTTTGACATTCTGCGGTGGAATTTGGCTGCATAGTACTGCCCTGGTTGTGGTTTTGGATCAAAGATGGCCTCAGCCGCCGCTGAGTTGTCTACGAAGTAGAACACCTTTTTGATTTCCAGGTGGTTAGTGGTGAACCTCGCTGCCAGATTTGCACCCATCATTAACCCTGCCATTTCCGCATTGTATACCTCAGCTCTGCCCCCCATCCCCATCTTCTTGGAGAAGACCTCTACTCCCTTGTGGTATCCAACTGCCGCTGTGCTGACCTGTGGAAAGCCCTTCTTCTTCACCAATGATCCATCCATGTAAATAATAAGGCATTCTTCTTCTACTTCTAGTTTTTGTATCTGTTTCTTGTGGCTATCTATGATTGCTTGTTTTTCTTTGTCGTCTTTTGTTTGCGGTTTGCATGCATTTATTTGTAGTCGTCCGGCGAAGGTGTGTTTTGTTTTTCGCCATGGGGCTGTAAGGTACAGGTCAATCCTTTCGTGGGAGTGGCACGTATGTTTCGCTAGCTCCAGGAGGTTAGTTGTCCTTGCACGGTCTGTTGCTGAGTTGTTGTTGAGATTGGGTTTAAGGGGTGGGGGTATTGATGGGTCTTCTCCGTTTCTCCACTGCTGAGGGAGTCTCTGTACAATTGGACTGTTGGTGCTGAGCTTGTTGAAGTGGATGGCACACCACTTTTTGTGGAGGTTGGCTTGGTGTTTGATTGGGGGGATGGAGGCTTCTATTTCCAGCACTTCAATTGGGGTGGTATGGAAGGCTGCACAGATTAGTCTTAGTGCATGTCTCTGGACTTTTTCTAGGGGTTTTATCTGGTATTGGTGGCCTGTCCACCATACTGGGCATGCATAGAGGATTTTTGGGGAGATGCATGCCAGGTACAGGTGGCAGAGGTGTGTTTGGCTTAGGCCTCGTACTGTGTTTGTGAGCATGGTTAGACCACTTACTGCATTTTCGCCTCACACTGCTAGGATGGTAGCGTGTTTCTGAAACCTTAGTTTCCAGTTGAAGTAAACTCTGAGCCATCTGACCGTGGATTCAGGTTTTACCACTCTGTGAGTCCCATCTCTGTCGTCAAATGAAATTGCAGGGCTTCCATCTTTCTTTCTTCTTGTGTAGTGCATTAGTTCCCTTTTTGTGTAGTCAGGGGACAGACCTGTGTCTTTTAGCCACTTCTCGGCCCTGTTGTAGGCTTCTTTGAGGTGTGCTGTGTTTGTTTCGAGGGACTTGGAGGAAACATAAAGTTTGCCGTCATCCACGTACATAATGAGATGGACGCTCGTGGCTTTGTCAGGGTTTGGTTCGTTTTGGTTGGGTGTTTTATAAGTTTGCTTGAAAGCATATGATGGATGTACAATTCCGTCACCAAATATCGGAATTGAGAGCAAATATTTCAGTGGAACAGAGATTTCAGCCTATCCAGTAGCGGCGCAAGCGCCAGTCCCTGACTCTGTTTAAAAACAACAAGAATGGAAGATAATTAATCATAGATAATGTAACCGCACAGCCCACCGAAATACTCTTCTATATTAATTGCCTGCTCGTCGCCGAACCGCTTACGCGGTTCGCTCCTCGCAGGCCACAAAACGAGCACTGGACAAGAGCAAACCATGTTCCGGCCGAGAGTAGGAACAAAGAACGGAAGAAGCCGAAATTCATGGGAACGCCATCACTCAACAGTTGGCAGGGAACGTGATTTATCGTTCCGACAAAACCCTCCTCTGTTCCAGAGTCGGGGATTCTGTAGTTTTCAGTGCCTATGATTACACATATGTAGCCCTACATATTCATCACTGTCTCAAGTGAGTACTTCATCGTCAGCTGAAAAAGAGTGAGACGCAAGAAGTCTGGATATTTTTTGAAGATACTCTAGATCTGGGTCAATACTTGTCAACCCCTATTTCCCACTCAGGAGCGAATATAATCAATGACAACCATGAGATTTACAAGAACGAAGAGACAACAAATTCCAACACTTCCTCTGTAGTCTCGAAATTCAAAGCAAGAACAACACCAGAAGCAACACCAGCAAAAAACGAAAAAAACCCCTCGCTCTCACAAGTCCACACCATGTTCAAGCCACCCCTTATCCAACCCCGCCCACGCCTCATCAAGCCCCTCCCTGACCCTCCACCCCTCCCCACCTAACCATTCCTTCACCCTCCGCTCGTCCCTTTCCCTCCTTGCCCCTTCATCGTCACCCTCTCCCTCATCCAACACCCCTTCCCCCGCCGCACCGTCACCCCACAACCCCAAGACGCTCCATCCCACAACGATCATTCCAGGGGGGCGCTGTGGTCCCCCTGCGTCGAGGGCTTGCACGATAGTCGACAAAGTGGCGCTTGTGACGCGTTGGTCGGGCATTGACGCGCGTTCGATGATGGCGATTGGGAGGTAGGCTGGATAGCGAGTTGTTGTCGTTGTCGTTGCTGTTGTTGTTGTTGTGGTGGTGGTGGTGGTGGCGGTGGAAGGTGCAGATACGTTGGACGTAGAAGCAGGAGCAGGCCCAGTCAACGAAGAAACACCCAAAAGCGCATCAACAACCCGCTGCAACCTCGCCACACCCATCAAAATAACCAACGTCCTCCCCCTTTCATACTCCGGCATCTGCACCCCCCTCCCACCCCTCCCCACACCAGTGCACACAACCACGCTCTCGGCTATACCGCGGTGCGTGAGCGGGATACCACCGAACGTCGGCCCGGCCAAGGCGGAGGAGATGCCTGGAACGAGGAGGGGCTCGAACCCTCGCGCACGGAAGAAGAGTACCTCTTCAGAGGAGCGGCCGTATATAGAGGGATCGCCTTGTTTTAGCTTCATAGTGCAAGTGAGTTCGTGACGAGACAAAGACTCAGAGGGAAAGGACATACGCGAACGACGCACAACCCCTTCCGCGCGCCTTGCACTGCGAGATGCATCATCTCTTCCTGGCTTTTATCCGCATTCCCCGGGAACTTCTTCGCGATGACGAGTTCTGTCTTGCTGGGTATGAGATCTAGCACGCTCTGCGGGACGAGTTTGTCCGCCAACACGAGGTCCGCGTGGGTAGTGAGGATTTGGTGTGTGAGGAGGGTGAGGAGGGCGGGGTGTCCGGGCCCAGAGCCAAGGAGGATGATGCGTCCGGGTTTTGGGGGGGGCAACGAGAGGGAGTGGATGGTTGGTGGATTCAGAGGTTTGTCCGCCGTCAGCTCGAGCATCTCTTCCTCTGATAGGGTGGCTAGTTTAGAGAGGGGCCAGTACTCGCTCACTTGGGCGACCCATTTCAAGCGGTGTAGAGTTGGTTCTTCAACGGGGCGGTTGGGGGTGAGTACACCGCTGTCCTCTGCGGACACTTCGTCTGCATCGGTGTCGTCCATGGCCTTGAGTTTAGCTAGCCTTCTCATCCGCCCTACGCTCTGCACCGCACACCCCACGTCCTTGGGTAACTTCGCCACCACCTCCCTCGTAATCCTCGACGCCAATCGACACCCCTCCCCATTCGTCGTCACGCCCACTTGCAAGGGCGTAGGTTCTCCCGTCGTCGGGTCCAAGAACCGATGAGAGGAAGTAAATGAATAGTTGCAGAGATCGGGAGTGTCGGTCGTGTTCACCGGTATACGGTGTTTTTGCAGGAGGGTGTATAGTTCCTCTGTAGATACCCTAGACCTGAGGGGTGAGCCTAGGAGTGTGTCCGTGATACATGCCAATGCGATGTCTGTACGTCCCGTAAGCCAAGCGTCGAGATCAACGAGCTGGTCCCAGTCTGTAAACTGCAGTTGGCGTTCCCGGACGCGCCATTGAATTTCCTCGCATGCTGAACGCAGGCCGCCTTTTGCGAGAATGTATACGTGCGAAGCGTCAGCTTCGAGAGCTGCGAATGCCCGCGATGCAGCTAATGGACCTGATCCTATGATAAGGATTCCCTTCGTTGCAAGGCGGAAAGAAAGAATGAGGGAGGCGCCTGTACGTGGGTTGGGGAACATCGGAGGTGGCTATATGCGCACGATAACAATCGTCCGAGGGTTATAAAACGAGGGAACATCGGACGTCGTTATCGTTATCTATGCGACTAGTAAAATTTGTCAAACGACGTGCTCGTGAGCAATAATCAATTGAGGAGATTCAAAGTCCGACGGTCATGATGGTCGTCGATAACGAAGTTGTACGCCGTTTTTCTCGTTTCTATTGGTTCAGTGATTCAACGCCGTCGTAGTTTCTCAAACACTTGTCAGAGCTATTCGAAGCATCGAAAGAACACGGATCGATATGGCTAACTCATAAACGACGTTTGTCTCTTCTCTCATTTTCAATTCCATCTCGTCCTGATCGTGCACAGTGACACACGACACTACCACGAACGACAACGATGAATACCCCCTCCTCCTGCGCGCAAACCACGGCGGTGCGAAAGAGTCCAAAATATCCACCATCGTGCGGCGTTTGATCACCACCACCAACGGTACTTACTAAATCAACTTGCAGATAAGCCCAGCAGCCCTCCCAGCCTTCCATGCGCACTACGCAGCCTTGCTCAAAACCCACCTAACCCCTCTCCTCCGTAAACGCGACAAGAAGCGGGAAAAGATCAAATCAGAGCTGGCCGCGAAGCGGAAGAAGCGCATGACGGAGCCTATCATCGTAGAGGGCCCGAAGAGGGGGAATGGGAGACGAAAGAGGCAAAGGCTGGTGAAGGCGGTGAAGAAGCAGGAGGCGAGTCAGAGGGCGGCGGCGGCGAGGGCGGAGGAGGAGGAGAAAAGGAAGAGAGAGCGTGTATAATTTACAGATCGCTGCTAAGTCTCCTGAACATGAGAGCCTCTGCAATTTTTGTTTGAGCTAGCTAATATACATTCGAAAATCCTCCGGTAATATCAAATCTTCACGACTAGAGGATCATTCAATCTTTGTCCACAAGGTCCTCCTGGTCGCCAAACTTGCTGAGCCAAGCCTTCACACCTCCCTCCAAAACATAAGCGGTCGAATTGGTCTGATTTCCCTTCGCATCCAGATAATCCTGGTACCTATACGTGCTCAAACAATCAGGACATACGCATAAGAAACCCAACTGAAAACCCATAAACGCACCATCCACCACACCGAGGCCCGCGCCCCTTAGAGCTACTGCAATAAAAAACAACTTTCTCGGTATCCTTAAACTTCTCATAAAACGCAGGAAGGTCATCGTAAAACGTATGCGCCGCCCACTGGTGACTTCCACGAACGTGGCCGCCCTGGTAAAGTTTTCGGGTTCATCATATCAGGGGGAGAAAAAAAAGGTAGGCTTACTCCGTGATCATTTCGTCGGACGTCGATAACAGCATAATCAGATTCACTCTTAGTTTTGTCCCGAATCAGGGTGACAACATCGTCAGGTGTCATTAACGGAGGCGAAGTTTTGGCCGTCGGATAGGCGTCCCACCATCTGAGCAGAGCGGACGGAACGTGTTGTATCGGGACACCGTCGCTCTCCGGCTTCACTGCATAGATTTGATATGACGCTTAATAAATTCAATGGAGAAGGTCAGAAGTTGAAAAAAAAAAAAAAATCCCGAGTCTTACCTGCCCATTTATTGACATCAAAATCAAGTCGCTTCGGAATGGGCGTAGTGGAGCAGCAGCTCTTCGGCTCCGAGTCAGATTGGAAATAGACATTGAGATCGCTCTTCGTATCAACAAAAAGGACGTCTGGACTCCATATTTGTACATTGAACATCAACTCCAAAGAAAAATTGAATCCACACCTGTAAATCCGGCGTCAAGGAATAGCTGCCCATACTCATGCGCCTGAATAGCACCTGATATACAGGCAATATAAGCATTGAGATCTTGCTTAATTTCATCGGGAAGGGTAGCCCGCGCGAGAATCTACAACGAAAAGGACCCTACCGTCAGATTTCACATCAAAAAGAAACAGAAGCGGTGACAAACATCATCAAGAACAATCCGCCCACCAGGCCTCAACACACGATAAGCCTGCCTCAACAAATGAATCTTCCCAGCAGGGTGCAACAAGTTGACAACGCAGTTCGATAAAATACAATCAACAGAACCAGGTTCAACGGGAAGCGCCGCTTTATCCAAGGACGCTTGCACAAACGCGACGTGCGGGGGTTTGAGGTTCTGCTTCGCAGCATTGCGCCGGGCGAGGTCGATCATCTCCTTCGCACAACAATTAAAGACCCGGCATCATATACAATAAAGGAGGGGTGGAACGTACAGAGGACATGTCCAACCCAACCACCTGGCCCGTCGGTCCCACCTTCGACGCAGCTAGAAAAACGTCGAACCCGCCTCCTGAACCTAGATCTAAAACGTACTCGCCCTAAGGGAAGAAAAAAATCATTTCGAACGTTAACACCGGTAGGATAGATAGGATGCTGCCAATGACCTGAACTGACCTCCTTGATATTCGCAGTGGCGACAGGGTTCCCGCAGCTCAGTCCCATATTCGCTTCACGAGGTACAGACGAAAGTTCTTCTTCAGTGTACCCGAACGCTTTAGCGACGTTTTCTGCGTCTGTTTTTAAATTTATTTCGATGCAATTTGCGAGTGACTCGGATCAAGCACTGAGCTCTTACTTACAAGTGGGATCTGCACCGGCTTTTGCTTTGGCGCTATACGCATCGTTAACGGCTTCCGTGATGACAGCGGCGTCAGACAGAGGTGAGCGCTCTTGAGCTGAGGATTGAGGTTGGGTGAGGCAGCAGGACATGGTGGTGGTGGTTGCGGAGTAATTAGTAGAAATGATTGATGATGTTATGTCATGGTGTTGAATTTGAATTTGAATTTGATTATGAATGGATGACCGAGATGAACGTCATTGCGTCTAGATACAGAAGTTGAGCCCAGGCATCACCTGCGCACATGATTGTGAGACCAAGCAAGAAATTGCGTGGTGAGACCCGCATGCCAACTACGATACTGCCCAACAAGACAAGCACCGGGAGGTACCAGATGGCATAATAACAAAGTGCCGAACATCCCTGCAGCTATACATATCTCATCTATTTTCACATTAGTGAGGTCCCACTAGATATAATTACATCTAAGGGTAGCCTACCGCTACCCGTGCGTCTTAGTACTTAGACTACTTGTTGTACGTAAATCCCTAGAATCGAAAAAAAAAAAAAAAAAAAAAAGTGGCGAACATCCCCCAAGCAAGACCAAAATTTATGTCAACTTGTCTGTAATTGCCTTTCTGGCCAACTGAACAGCGGCAAGGGCGATGATTCCGACAACGGCCGCGTTGGTACCAGATAGCAACGGGTACACACTGCACAGGATCTGGTAGGGTATTGTTGATCCTCTTAACGCCGAGGGAGAGTCCGTACATTGCAACGGATCTGGGTAGTGTCAAGAGAAGGAAGACAAAGAAAGTGGGTTTTAAAAAAAATTACAGCTCCCCATTACATAAAATTAGAATACTCTACGTCGGAAAGGGATGGATTTCGGTATATATTGCAGGCTGTGTCATGTTTTTATTTTATTTCTGCAAATGAAAAAATATAATTGTACTTGTTAGATAGGTGTACACTCCCTCAAATATTTCAGAGCATATATTGCATTCATTGTAAAGGTAGAGCGCAATTTGCAAAACTAGGGGCAGGGTACTGGTGTTTGTAGCTGCTATTACATAAATAAAATAAAATAAAATAAAAAGAGGAAAAAAGCGAAAAAAAAGGGAATATTTCTTATCTTATCTTATCTCATGTGCATGAGTTGTAAACTACTGACCCATCCTTCCTTCTCCACCTACATCTGGGCTATCTGACAGGGCCTTGTGGGTTGTCTGCTATCCCTCCCATCACAATCTACTCTATTGCAGTCATCACAAGGGTTT
>Ga0307507_10007802_pt1 | contig 15237 bp, 1 predicted proteins | sample 7_EM_MG_FD_207223 | JGI IMG/M metagenome (GOLD analysis project Ga0307507, IMG submission 207223) | Populus trichocarpa ectomycorrhiza microbial communities from riparian zone in the Pacific Northwest, United States - 7_EM | ecosystem: Host-associated > Plants > Roots > Unclassified | place... | reverse complement strand
CATAGACCGCCTAAAATCTCGTTGCTTAGGTAATAGAGCCCCTATAAGGTCACCAAAGTTATAGGGGCTCTATCGCCTAAACAACGAGATTTTGGGCGGTCTATGCCCCTAAACCCGCCAAAGGCCCTCTAAAGAGGCCTAAAACCTTAGCGACTCATATATAGGGTACGTGCACTTATAGCCAGATACCTCCTTTTCCTTAAGGATTTGTCTGTTCTTATAATATGCCTTATTATTCTATTAATTAAACTCCCTATTTATATCTTACCTTATAAAAAAGCTTTTTTATAAAGTAGTAAAGCTCTTTTATAATGTAAGGCTGCGTAAAGCTAGTTAATTTTATTTTTTACCCAATATTGGCAATATTATATTGCCGATATATTTCCGATAACCGATATTTTATCGGTTCGTATTGGTTCGTATCAGTGCCAGGTCTAATATTAACAAATGTCTCTAGTATAGAATCTATAGCTTCCTACCTCAATTATATCACCACAATGGGTCGTAAACATACTTATAATGATGCAGATCTTGTGCAGCCTAATTAATATATTATTCCAAAGAATAAGTAGGCTAAAATCCCACCGCCGGAGCCCTGGCCACTACCCAAATTTAACTCCTTACCTATTAATCCTCTTACTAATAGAGCTCTAAATCTACCACCCTATATAGATCCGACTAATCATCTTGCCTTATTTAAGCTTATATGGATGGACGACTTACTTAAAGAGCTGGTAGCTTATATAAACGAGTATATAAGGCTTTATCCCTACCAAGAATACAAAGACAAAAGTAGGAAAGTTTAAAGACCTTATAAATGGAAGCTAACTACTGCAAGGGAGCTTCTTATATACTTGGCAGTGACAATGTATATAGGATTATTGCCAGAATCGGATATTAAAAAATATTGGACAAAAACCTATAGAAGAGGAGTCGATTATTTTACTGTTAGGGAATATATTAATAAGGACCATTAGCAGCAGATTAATTTAAAGCTTTATATATTACTACCTAAATGCCCTAGCAATAAGACAAAGGAGTCTCCTTTTCATAAGATTGCGATACTTAGTAATACCTTACGCGACTATTTCCGGCAATATTAGAAGCCTAGAACCCACTTCGCTATTAATAAGATAATTGCTTAGTTTACTAGCCGAGCTTTTAAAACTGTTAATATTCCGACTAAACCTACACCAGAAGGCTTTAAGATATAGATTATAGCCAATTAAGGTTATATTTTAGACTGGCTCTAGTGTGCAAAAGGCGATAAGGGCCCTATTGATTTAAATAAATACTGGATAAAGGAAATGGGATTTTCAAAGACATAGGTAGTAGTATTAGATCTTCTTCTGCAGGAGCTTGATGGCAAATGGTATTTTAATAAGTATAAACATATTATCTAGCTAGATAACCTTTTTATAAGTATTAAGCTACTTAACTAGCTTCGTAAGGAAGGAATTGGGGCTATAGGAATAGTACGAACAACCAAGACAAGACGTGAAGTAGTAGAGGAATAGGAGAATAACTCCAATGTACCTGCCAAGCAGTTAAAAAAAAGAGGGTCCTAAACAGATTAATCGGTCGCTTGCAGACCTTAAGCTAGTGCATTTAGGCTAAATTAACTGGGGTAAATTATACGGAAGGCTTTAAAAGACAGTTCTATTATAGAATTTGCTTAGAAGGATGCTAATATGGTGCTTTTTATAAGTACAGTTAATTTAGGTAAGTTTACCTCCTAAGGAATAAGGCTCTGCGAGCTCTAATGTTATATATTGCTAAGTAGAGTTAAGGTTTAACGAAATCGATAACGCCTAGCTATAACTGTATCTGGCGCCCGCCAGACCTAGAAGATCTTTGGCGACCAGGCTATAAAAGAGCTCTTAATACCGCAGTTCATTAATATATATAATCACTTTATAGGCGGCGTTAACGAAGCCAACTAATTAAGGTCTTATTATAACACGTAGAGGACACATTTAAAGAACTAGAAACCTCTCTACCACTTCCTCCTTAATATAACTATTGCTAATTGCTATAAACTCTCTGCCAAATCTATTCCTGGCTACTAGCCAAAGCGCAGCGCCTATAAAGCTTTCCGCGAGGACCTCATTAAGGCCTTATTTAACCATAGTAAACGTTTTACCTACCCCCCCTAGTCGCGTTACTATAATAAAGGAAAAGGATATATATAAGGCACCTGCAGAGGAGCACAAGTAGGGCCCTGTTTAACTATTTCCTAAAAAGCCTAGCTATGTAGCCTGTATAACTGTAGGCAGAGGAGCTATAAAGGAAGGATTTAAAAGGAAGCCTCTTATAAAGCTTTTAGTAAACACCACATAGAAAGCTTATAATAGTAAGGATTGGGTAAGACGGCGTCGTCCTCCAAGAACACAATTTGGGTATGCTTTATGCAATATACCGCTCTGTAAAGAAGGACCTTACTAGTAGGAACACTTCACCTTAATCTAATTACAATAGAGACAATAATATAGCAAATTGGAGATTTATTATAATAATTTAGAGCCTTATTAATTGATTAAACCTACAACTTTATTTTGCTAAGACTCTATTAAGTTAGTTGGCTCGCCTATTTAGACGCCTTTATTAACAGCGCATGGGATAAGATTATATATAATTGTTTTAATCCTAATATATAGTAGTTAAATATACTATAAGCTAGCATACTATAGGCTAAGAAAATAGTAAAAATTTCTTTACATAATTGGTATATAACTTTAAAATAATATATTATATTACCTTATTTTAGAACTTAGGAAGTGATAGATACATTGGGAGCTCTTGCTGCACCTGGCCCAAAAGACCAAAACCAACCAAAAGATCCCTAAAAAACACCTAGAGAATCCCCCTAAGATGTATGCATTGCAGGGGAGGCACACGTTAAACAACAGTGGTTTGCACTCGCGTGCGACCGCCAGAACCACGCCTAGCAATAGCCCTCCACAATAAAGATAGGCGAATACCACACTATAAAGCGGAAATACCTCTATTAAGAAGGCATCTAATAAAATATAAAGCCTATTAAACGTGTCTAGTATCCAGAATTATGGGGGAGTAACTGTTAGCTATAATAAACTAACGCAGCTAGTAGAATGGCTCTGCTAGTCTAGCAAACCTTAGGCGCCCCTCTAGTAAACCTTTAATTAAATCCTCTAATAGCTAAATAAAATTAAAAATAAACAAAACCCCCTATTACTGGCGAACCGTACCTAGGCCGCTATAGCTGCGCTTTTACAGCATAGGGAACCCACCCCCCTTAAGATAATAACTGGGTATATAATTATAATATAACTAAATATAGAAAAAGCAGAGGGGCTAAGGGGATAATTAGAAACAGATATCTTTATAGAGATTTATAAAGAGGTCTATAACGCTATTATAGTCTAACACCTTAGGAGCGGAGATATTAGAGTTACCCTAAAGGACTAATAGTTAAAGGAACGAGCTATAAGGGTAGGGGATAGGCTAGGAGAACGCATAGGCATAAAAGTACTCTATAAGGATTACCTAGTTAAAGTCCTAGCGGTTTTTATAAGCCTTAGGGTAGAAAAGGGACACTAGGCGGACAATATAGTAATTATATAGAAAATAGTAAGATAAATGGAATACCTTATACTAGGACTTAAAATCACCTAAATCTAATAGCTTTAATAGGAAAATATAAACTAAGTAAATAATAGGAATAATAAGAGGATATAAGGGTCGCTAGAGGCTTGCTAGGGAGACGCTAGTTAAACGCATAGCTCCTTTATTATCAGCACACTTACACTAGGAATATAAAAACTCCTTATCTAAAAAGGAATAATTATAAATAGCCTTATATATAACATAAGGCTCTATAACCATAGGCTACGCCTAGAATTATGCTATTACTATATATAATGGGGACATACCTAATCCACATACGCAGCACAGGTGTGCTGCGGCCACTGTATAGACCCCTATAATATAAGATATTACTTAAATTAAGACTAAATAAAATGCGTAAACTGCCACTAAAGCATATATAAGGCGTAGGAGAGAGAAAACTGTATTAAATATAGGAGACGGAAAGCAAGAGCTTAACAGCTACGGGAATAACTATACACTATGTTATATAAATGGAAACAATAGGCAATAAGCTAGGGGGACATAGGTGCCTTTCTAGCGTTTTCTACCTTTAATACTAAGGGGCTAGGCCAGCTATCCTAAGCCTTAACGGGCTAGAAGCAACGCCACGTAATATTACTAGACTAAACTAGGATATAAGGGCCATAGGGGATATAAGGAAGAGGACGCCCTATAGGAAGACCTTTATAGACAGCTATAGCAAGCTTAAGACCAGGATAATTAAGAATTAGACTTAACACGGCAAATATAACATTTACAGCCAACCTATAAAGGGTATATAGCCAACTAGTAAGATTAGGGGAAGAACTAGAGATAATAATAGATTTAAATATAGAAGCGCTAGTAGGAATATAAGACACGGGAATGGAAAGCTCTATATAAAATAAGTAGCGACTAGGGTGTAAATATAAGAGATAGAAGTTCTAAAAATTCTAGAGAAAGTGGAAATAGAAGAAGTAAGGAATAAAGAAGAGATAAAGGACCCTGACTAGGGGTCTACTACCTATCTATTATATAGTATAACTGCGGCAATATAAACCACTATCTTGTAAGGCCCCTACTAGACAGTCTAGACCTAGAGAAATACTATATTCTTGCTATATAAGAGCCGTATTATAATACCTATATATAATTAATATACTGCCTCTAAGGATTCTAGCTCCTATATAAACTAAAAGCAGCTATATATATGTGCTTTATAATTAGCAAGACTATCAGCCTATCCGCGTAGTTATAGCAGGCAGTTAACCCAGATATTGCAGTTATAATAATCTAAACATATAGGGGTCTAGTATAAATTATTAATATATATAACCCTAGGGTTAAAGGGGTCCCATAAATAGAGAATATTATATTAGTAATAAGCTTACTAGAAACCAAAGGCACGGAGTTTATCCTATTAGAAGATATAAACCTCTACCACCTATAGTAGGGGGGTATCTATATTGCTGCTAAATAATAGGTAGAGTGCCTACTAAGAGCCATAGACATCTAGGGCCTTAAACTAGCTACCCCCCTAGGAGCAATTATATGGCAATAAGGCACCGCTAGAAGTACAATTAACCTTATATTTATGGACGAAGGCCTATACTAGAGACTTAAAAGGTACAACCCTAAAGAAGAATAGGTACTTGCCTTAGACTATACCCCTATCCAGATATAGCTAGACCTAGATATTAAGGCGTAACTAAATAGCAAAAGATACGCAATAAGGAAGCTTAAGATAAATAGCTTCCTTAATATAGTTAAACAACAACTTTAAGACCTAGAAGAAATTCACCTAATACTAAACGAGCGAGGCTTATTAGCTACCCCTAAGGAAATTAACTAAAAACTAGAAAGGATTTAGGCAGTAATTAAAAATAGGCTAGAAGAGCACTACCCAATCTTAAAACTAGGCCCCTATGCGTGATACGCGTGGTCCGCACAATACGCGGTTTTTATTGCCAGCTAATAACAAGTAAAAAGGAAATATATAAGTAGCCATAACCCTAAAGATAAGAGACGATATAAAGATATAAGAAACTAGTTAAAGAATACCCTAAAAAAAGAAGCAAGAAACAACTAGAGACGGTTTATAAATAAATACACTTTTAACCCAAGCCTCCCCCATAATAAGGGCCTTTAGGCTATAGCAAAATGAAAAAAAAAAAGGCGGGGCGCCTAGTAGAAGACCTATATCTACCACCCCTATAAAGAGTAGGGGAGTCATAGGCCACTAATAACAATAAGAAGAAGGTAAAGATCCTTATAGAAAGGTTCTTCCCCTAACCGGCTTTAGCAGACCTTAGTAATATTATAGGTAAAACACTAGTAACCTGCCTGTAGGTTAACAGCGATATAACAATAAAGGAAATGGCCAGAACTATTAGCCGCCCTTTAAATAATATAGTACTAGGACCAGATAGGATACTAAATAAGGCCTTAAAGACCTGTAGACCACTTATAGCACCCTAGCTTGCAGACGTAGCTAGAGCATGCTTTGCTATAGGCTACTACCTATAACTTAGAAGATCTATAACAATAGTTGTCCTATAAAAAGAAGGTAAAGTAGACTACTTAACCCCAGAAAGCTATCGCCCTATTACCTTAGAAAATACTCTTATCAAGATCTTAGAAAGGGTAATAGCAGACTATATAGTAGACATGGCTAAGGAATACACCCTACTATCACAAAGTTAAATAGGGGCAAGAAAGAACCGCTTAACACTATTAGCACTTATATTACTCGCCGCCACTATTAAATCTACATAGGCGATATAGAGGGACTTTATAGTATTAATGCTTAGCCTAGATATTAGTGGTGCCTATAATAACACACCCTATAAGTGCCTCCTATATATTCTTAGGGCAAAATGCTTCCTAGAATAGATTATACAGTTTATTTAAGGGTTTATAGGCCAGAAAGAAACATTACTAGTCTTTAGCGGATACTAGAGCCCCCCTATTATAGTTATAATAGAAATACTATAAGGATTACCCCTCTCGCCTATACTTTTCCTTTTCTTTATAAGCAACCTACTTAAGTCCTTTAAGGAAGTGGCGACCAGGGGATAGGCTTTATTAATAATATAAACCTAATTATATATAGGCCAATAGCTATAGAGAACTGCAGAACACTAGAGAAAGCCTATAACACCTATATTAAATAGGTAAGAAGATATAGAGTCCAATTCTTACCAAAGAAATACCAGCTAATCCACTTTATAGGAAAACGCAACCAACCTATAGATCTCTAGCATATAATCTATATCTAAGGCTTTGGGGGCCAACTAGTTTAAGGGCTAAGGGTATTAGGAGTATGGGTAGATAGTAAACTCTAGTGGAGCGTATATACATTATAAGCGGCCTATAAGGGCTAAGCGTAGTATATTACAATATCCAGAATTGTTAATTCTATATAGGGTCTATACTTCTAGAGGTTACGCCTACTATATATAGTAGTTATTCGGCTAACCATAATATATAGATCTAGTATTTAGGCTATAGGAGAAACCAAGAAAGGCCCCCCTAAATTACTCCTTAAACTACTCTAAAAGGTCTAAATAGCCTGCCTCTAGAGTATAACAGGTAGGTATAAGCAAACGGCCACAGCACTGCTTAAGAAGGAAGCTAATATCCCCCCCCTATAATTATATATTAAAGCTGCTACAATATAAAGGGTATAAAAGGAGCGTAACTTTAGTGTTATAAAGTATATTAAGTTACGCCTAAACAAACTATAGAGGGACCCTAGGGTGCCCTATAGGAGAGCTAACCAATAACCCTAAAGTAGGGAAGACATATTAGAGAAACAGGTAGAAAAAGTAGAAGAAAAATAGTGCTGTATTAGGGCCCAGGCCTATATAAAGGAGGAAGGGAGACGCATAAGAGACTAGTAAAGATAATAGCAAGAGAGATAAAGGAGCTAAAGTAAAGCATAAAAGAGTATGGGAAAACCATCTACTGCAATATAATACTGGTTAGACTAATACTGGAGAGGCGTATAGGAGTTAAAGGTGCACAGGCTATTTTAGGCAAAAGGAACCTAGGCCGTAGTATAGTTAATACTATAGGGGGTAAATACCTAAGGGCTCTAAGAAGGCCTAATAAAGGCAGAAAATATAATGGCAACACTCCTAAAAACAGGAATAATAGGACTAAAAGATTGGCTCCACTAGGTAGATATCCTAGTAGGTAGCCTAAGATATAAATATAGCTGGTTAAGATAGACACCAAAACATATAATACTATTATGCCCCTTACATACTAACTAAGAAGCAATGCTCTTAGTAGCCAGCACAGAGAACTATAATATACTACTCTTAATATAAAAAGGTCTTAAGGCGGTTACCTAGTGGCTTATTAGCTAAAATGTACTAGACTAGTTCTAAGTTGCAAAGAAAATGGTAATAGAAGGCAAAGGGGTAAGCTCTAGGCGCCCCCTAATAACTCTACAGTAGTAGAGTCAATTTCGCGATACTAGCGCGTCCGTAGGCTTGTTACGGCAGCAGTGGTTCCTAAGGAGGTCAAAAAGTAAGGTAGTAGAGCACTATAGGTAACTCGTAGGCGCCCTAAAAGCGTTATGTAGGCGAGTCCTAAAAGGCAGGGAGATGGATTATAGGGTTTTCTTATATAGAGTTTTCTCCCTATATATATATAAGGAGTAGTCCGCGTGGGCCCAATAGGGATCTAAATTGGACGTTAAGCAATAAATTATTATTATTATATTACCTTAATTATATATTAAGGAATATACAGTTAGCTTTTAAAGTTATTAAATTGGTTAACTACGTGTTATTTAACTTTTAAATGTGTTCAATTGGTCAATTATATATTAATTACGCGAAACGCGTGAAATAAACTCTACTTAAATCTTAGTCTGCGAATATTTCCCCAATAAAGTGGGTAAGTAAGTAAGTAGGCTCTCTTATAGCTTACTAGCTTGCCTAAATTAGGCCCTTCGGCTTGTTGGCTTACTTAATTACTAATTAAGTAAGCTAAGTAAGCTATTATTACTTAGCGAGCTTAAATATAATTTTTTAGCTAGCGTTAAAATAACCTACGCCGTCTTCTAAATTGCAAAATCACGTCTAAGAGCGTTTGGTAAGTTTTGTTAAAAGTATAAGTAAAATTCGTAAAACTAATATTATAGATATCTAATTCATTTATTTATATAACGCGTTATTATTATCAAAAGTTTATATAAACTCGGATCCCTAAAACTTAGTTTCCCCTAAACTTAGACGGGTTTCCTATATAAAATACCAGTTTTCTACCTCTATAAAAACAGTATTAGCAATATATTATTAATAATATAAAGTTCTAAACTTAAAGCTTATAACGTATTCCACCACCGAGCCGGCAGAACCACTGAGCCAGCAAGTCCATTTCCCCACCAAAAATTGTAAAAATCATAATATAATATCTTAACAACCACTTAATAATAAATTCTAATAATTTAGATTTAGACTTTTATATACACTCTATAGCTTCTATTAAAGTTATATGGTAAATAGTTTAGTAGTTTTTAAGATATAGTAATTTGGCTATATTTTGGCCCCCAAATTTTAATACCTTAAAAACTACTAACCTATTTGCTATGCAACTTTAATAGAAGCTATAAAGTGTATATAAAAGTCTAAATCTAAATTATTAGAATTTATTATTAAGTGGTTGTTAAGATATTATATTATAATTTTTACGATTTTTGGTGGGGAAATGGACTTGCCGGCTCGGTGGTTCTGCCGGCTCGGTGGTGGAATACGTTATAGTCTTAAGTAAATTTATAAAAAAAAAAATGTCTTTATGCGCCTAAAATATAAAATAGTTTATTTTATATAATATAATAGCCCCTGAAAAAAACATACTATACTATTTTAATAAATTTTTTTAATAATATTTTTTAAAAATAGATAGCTCTGCGACACTAGATTTTAATTTTTTATAGCATTTATATATATAGCCGTTTTAAAATTCCCCTTTATAAAAAAACTAAAATTTTATATAGAGGAATTTTAAAACGGCTATATTTTAAAAGCCTATATATATAAATGCTATAAAAATTAAAATCTAGTGTCGCATAGCTATCTATTTTTAAAAAATATTATTAAAAAAATTTATTAAAATAGTATAGTATGTTTTTTTCAGGGGCTATTTTATATTTTAGGCGTATAAAGACATTTTTTTAAATTTTTTTTTAATAAATTTACTTAAGACTATATAAGATTTAAGTTTAGAACTTTATATTATTACTAATATATTACTAATACTGTTTTTATAGAGGTGGAAAAACGGCGTTTTGTATAGAAAACCTATTTAAGTTTAGGGGGTAACCAAGTTCTAGGGGTCCGAGCTTATTATTTTTAAGATTTAGGGCTTTTAAATAGTATAAATTTTATAATACGGCTATTGTTTAGTCTTAATATTAATTTCGTTAAAGTTAAAAAAACGCGTTATTAAAAGTATAAGTACGTATTATATCTTATTAAATAGTCCGCTAATATAGATATCTACTATTTAAAGCCATTACAACACCTAATAGGTGCTATAGTTAGGTTCTTTCTTAAAAATATTCTCCCTTAGCCCAGAGTGCCTCTACTACTACTAGACGTTATATCTATATAGAAAACTTACTATAGCTCTAAAGAAAACCACTAGTTATTAGGGTTAGAAGACTATAGTTAAATAAAAACGCTAGTAGGTCTCGCGGAGCTTAAAGAAACTAAATAATTATATATAAGAGGATTTTACATCCCTAGTAGAGAGGTAGTTATAGGATATATAAGATAAACTTCTGGCCTTATAGGAGGTAAATAAAAATAAATAGTTAAGTTTAATATATAGAACTATTAAGCTTCTATATTTATATAGCGGATAAGCTAGTTAAATTAAGGTGTTAAGATAGGTAATATATAGGCGGTGGGACTTATTCCTAGCAGTAAAGATATTATAGGGTAAGAGCATAATAATGCAGGCTATTCTATTCCTAATTTAAGCTTCGATTACTATTATTATATTGCCTTTAAACGTAATTAGAGAGAAGCAGCTGTTAAAGATATGGGCTATCCTAAGAGTAAATCCGGTATTTATATATATGGAGATAATAAAAGCGTATATGGATATTCTAAAACATATTAAGGCGGGCTAGTTTATATATATTCTAGTATCGCTAGAGTTACTATTAAGTAAACGGTTCCACTATATCCTTACTTAGCCCGCTTTTCGCTTATATATTTCCTTAGTTATAATTAATAAGTATTATCTAGTTACTAACTAAGGTAAGAGCTTCCGGCCCTATTACGCACAACTCTTTAACATCTAATCACTACTTAGTCTAATAGTGCCGTATTTTATATATACTATAATATTTAATAAGAAGATATATATAAAGGTAATAAAGCTAGTAGGGTTTTATTAAAGTATAACAGATATTAAATAAACGGATATTAATAGGCCTAACCTATTTATTATTAGGGGCTATATTAAGAGGAGGGGTAAGAACAATTATAAGGCATTATTCTTTATTATTAAAGAGGTATTTAAGCAGGCGGTAATAGAGGAGGATTATATATCTGTAACCCTTAGCTAGATATCTATAGGGTCTAGTAAGATATCCGCATTATCTGGCTAAACGCCTAAAGCGCCTAGTAGGATATCTATATCTTCTAGTTTAATATCCACTACCTTTATTTATTAATTAGTCGGGCGGATCTAAAATTTAGTAGGAGGTACTATATAGCTAAAGGGACAAGAGGTTTTAAGTTTTAAATTAATTCCTAAGACGATTATCTTTCTTTATACCAAAAATTAAATCTATAGGTATATAAAAACTATCCGCTTTACTATTAAGTAGGCTAAAAATGTAATAAAAGCAGGGAGTATTAAAATTTCTATATAGAAGACTTACCTACCTATATCCTTATTACGTTAGACGCCTTAACCTATAGTACGGATGTTTTGGATATTATTTATTCTATTTAATATAGTTATTATCCTAATAAAAGCCTAAATATAATATTATAGCGAAATAGACGGGCTACCTAACGTAGTAGTATTACCAAATATATAATTATTCTTATTAAAGACTAGTATAAGGGCGCTCTTATAGATATTATATCGCTAAAGCGAAAGTCTTAAAAGCCTATAGCCTTTTTTTATTTACCTAACTTAGCCATGACTTTATTACTACTAGGATAGCAATATAGAAGAATAGGACAGCGGGTTTCGCCAGCGATTTGGCTTTATTCGTTATAGTTAACAGTAATATTATCTTATAGGTATCTACGTGAGAGGAGGAAAATTAAATACTTAATAAGAATATAATATTATTAGCCATACTAATTAAGTATATAGAAAATAAAAGAGGGTAAAAACTATAAATAGGTGGGGGGTTAGGGCATCTACAGGAGCTTCCTAAGATCACGTAATAGCATCGCTTGTTATATATATTCTTATCCTTTATAACTACTCCACCTTTATCCCCGTGTAACAAAAACTAATTATCGGTACCAGTAGAGGTTATAAATAACGTTACTAGATAAATAGCGTAGAGCGTATGCGGTAGGGGCCGTATGGCGTGGCGTAGGTCACCTAACTACCTACGGCCCGATAGATAGCCCGACCTTTTACTACCCCTTACTTTCTCCTTTGGTAGAGAAGATAGACACGAATGAATTAAGAACCAGAACTACTATATTGCAATTGCAGTATTACCCGGAGTGATACTAACACTGATCAGTGATATCATAGATTAGGAGTCCGGTGTTATTACAAAGAGAGACAACACGCGATTGCTCCTACTAAGGCCCGTTAATCACGTCGCGTTTGCTAAGGAGAACCCTTCCTACTAAGGCCCCTAGGAACTTAAAGAACCAACTCCTACCAAGGCTTCGTTCGGTTCGCGTCTACCATACAAATTAACACCTAGTATAACCTCTTTACTAAGCGTTAGTACCCCTAGCAGCGTTAGCAGTACCTACCTACACCACAATCTACGCTAGTTATTATGTCCGACACAGGAATCCAACGTCTAAACTAGGGCAATAGGATCACCCTAACCAACGAGACTACTATAGAAGATGTCACTAACTACATTAACTTTAAAATTAATAAGTATACTAAGCGCAACTTTAAGGATAAAAGCTTATGGGAATTATACTAAGAGGACTTTAAGAATTTCAAGGTATAGATATTTAAAGACGCTAACAGGTCTGCAATTAAAGAACTTAAACAACTACTCTAACGTAATAGAGTATGGGTCTTTAACAAGAAGAGCAAGTTAGTACCACAAGCACTATACAATGTCGCTCACGAGGACAACCCTATGGAATAGTTAGATGCAGAAATTAAGCTATTTATTAAGAATTGTCGGTATACTCGCTTTATTAACGTGCACGAATATCACTTATAGTGGTACGTATGCGGTGTTGAAGTTGGTAGTTGATTATTATTTAGAAGTAAGGGGTTGCTCTAAGGTTAGGTTAGCTAGCCTCGCTTTATGGTCTTATAACCACATTATATAACTAATATTCCGACACTAGAGCAACTCTAAAAAGAAGGCTAATCTATACTCTAAAGTCAAGTTTACTTCTAGACTATTTGTAGCGTATACGCAATAGCTTCCACGCTCCTTTTATAGGTCCGTAATTACATAACCTGTATTACGGCTTATACAAATGTCTCTAAACCAAAGCCTGTAAAATACTGTATTACAGAGATACTACGCTAAGGAAGAGAAGAAGAAGAAGAGTTGTTAGGGGTAGTAGGTTAATATATCGCGAGGGCCGCTAAGGCGCTAGTGGTAAGCGAGCTAATAGCGATTTTCTATGCCGGGCATAGAAAATCCTAATTGGTTGGTTAAATTTAGAGTCCGCACTGTTATAATTAGTTACCTAACGCTAAGCTAAATCTGAGTTCGTTTGTTTAACCCATTCTATAACTTATGGGTTAATTTGGTTTGTATTAATAAGCCATTAAAGAGCCGCGTAGGGTTTTCCCTTTGTTATGGCGTTAGTAGGGTTGGCCTCTCCGTTAATTTATTTTACCTCCGTAATCTGTCTCCGTTTATAGGCTTACTAGAGGCACATTATATTAATTATTAGGCGTTTTTCTTGGGTGGTTCCAAGTCGTACTAGACAGTTATATAAGGACTTAAAGTTAGTGCAAAGCATAAGTAGAAGGTTGATTTGTAGGATCTTGTCTACTATAGACTTGATTATAACGCCGATGTTAAAGCTGTGGGCTGTGCCGTAGAGTTCAGAAGCTAGTACGCTCTAAGTAACTCTTTTGCACTTAACTGAGCTCTAATAGACGATATTGGCCTTCTTTATAGCATTAGCTAGTATAAGGACGTAGCCAATCTGCGAAGAGAGGTCCTTATTGTTGGCAAATAACGCGTCTGTAAATACCAGTAGCTATAGGGTTTTGATATCTAACTTAATAAACTTAAGACCTCTATTAGCATTCTCAATTTGCCAGTTTAGACACTTGTTTAACTATTTTGTGTCTTCCTTATTAGGGTTAATTACCTAGGCGGTAAAGGATAAATCGAATAAGGCTTCTGGCTGGCATACTAAAGCGATATATGCACCTCTAGTATATTAAGCGATATACTGGTCCTTTGGAGTTAAGGTTCTTGTAGCTCCTCTTAATCCTATACTCGTGGCAAGCTTAGTGCTAATCGTACTAAGGTTTATACATTGTTGTTCCTAAATAAGCGTAATGCTCCCGTTAGTTAGTAGCTAAATAACTCCACTGTTAAACTTAATGGGTGTATTAACAGTAAGTTGTTCCTGTTCCTTAGCCATAAACTTGGCCTTATGCAGCTTGTTTTGCTCTGCGTTTATAAAGGTCTTATCTGCCAGAAATAGAGTATTATTGGTTTATAGGCCTATAATACCAAAGGGTTCATTACTCTGTAGGAGGCAGGGGTTATACGTAGACTGGTCTATATATAACTGTTAGATATAATGCGAGTGATATATCTTAAACCAGTGGTTACCGGCTTCCGGTACTCCGTAGAGTGGTTTTATAACCTTTAGAATAGAGGCCTTGTAACCGACTACGGTACCCTGCCAAACCACCACTGTTTTATCTGCTTATTGCCTACGTATCGCCTACGTATCACTTACGTATCACGCTGTTTTGCTTACGTATTCGTCTCCCCTTTCATTTATTTCCATACCTTCCTCGTGTATATATAGACACTTTAGATCTCCATTTACAATTAAGTTGCTCATTCAATTTACCCACACTGCACTGTTACAGTTATGAGCCCGGCTCGCACTCCCGGACCGCACTACCCGCTGACCAATCAATTGGATCGCACTACCTGTTGCACTATCTGTTAAGCAATTAATCTGCTACCTCATTTAAGAAGTCACTACTTCTTCCACCTTTGCAGTGTTTCGAGCTTCTTCCGGGTACCACTCTTATACTCGTGATTACTTCTTCAAATACCAAATGACCTCCTTTAACCCAGATACAACAATTCAACAAAGTCAACCTACCCCACCACAGCGTAACGACCTCATATGGCATCCAAGTGAGAGCCCAGCCAGCGCGATAACCTGAGCAAGACGCCAGAGCACGAAGCCAGTAAAAGCCAGATGCATAGGCTAGCTTGGATAT
>Ga0307507_10007801_pt1 | contig 15238 bp, 23 predicted proteins | sample 7_EM_MG_FD_207223 | JGI IMG/M metagenome (GOLD analysis project Ga0307507, IMG submission 207223) | Populus trichocarpa ectomycorrhiza microbial communities from riparian zone in the Pacific Northwest, United States - 7_EM | ecosystem: Host-associated > Plants > Roots > Unclassified | place... | reverse complement strand
CTCGTGTCATACCGGTCATCCATCGCTTGAATGAAAAAGAAAAATGAGGAATGAGAAAAAAAATCGAATGGGAAACACAAACTGGGATGAGGTTTTGGACGCTCCGGCCGTTTCTCGTCTTTGTCACTCTGTGCCTCTTGTTTCCCCAGAAAGGAGCGACTACATATGATTTCTGTGTGCCATACAGTGGCTGCATCGATTCGGATTACGGAACCAGTAGCACAGCCTGCATTATACCCCAGTAAGGCTCCATGGCCTCGAAGTTCAAATGGCCTCCGATCTCACCCGCATGGCACTACCGGCAGTGTCTCGGACAGTATTATCCTCATGAGAATCCATTCAGAGCTGTTGCAAAGCCCCGGATTGTCCCGATACCAACCAACCGGAGGGGCAGAAATGACAGTGATCACCGCCTCCAGAGGCGTCGACGGGTGGAGCTGCTTGCCTCCCTTATGCCGTCTAAGCACGAGCCTTCCCGGGATACATTAGACCTGATTCCGACATTTTACTTCTTGAACTCCCAATCATCTTCCTCATCACTCTCATCCCTTACACAACTTACATCTTACACTTGCCCCTCCAATCACCTAGTACGCATTATGGCTTCAGCTCAAAAGGATATAAAGACCCCGACTTCTCCCAGCTCTAATCGTCGACCATCAATCTCAACTAGCGCATCTCGTCCTGTCCACTTCAAAAGCATCTTTACTTCCTCTACCGCTTTACTCAAAACTCAGCCTTTTAAGAAAGAAATGGTTTCTGATACTGTCAATCGTACCTCCCTCCACCCTGGAGGTGTCCAGTAAGCTCCCCATGAGTCTCTATCAGTTCTTTCCCACTTTGAATTAGCTCTTCTCAGAGCTTTCTCTACCTCCCCGAAAAGCGCCCAGCTTCTCCCGCCACTCCTTGCCGATTTATTGTCGTTGGACATTTCTGACGTCAGAATTACAGACCTACTCGTGAACACACGGAGATCGAGGAGGAGCTCCACGACAAAGCTAATATCGACTATGATCGTGTCGCTATTGTGGGTCTCCACTCTGATACTCGCGCGGCCGAGTTGGGGTGGCAATTCCCATACAGGGGTCCAACCTCAATTCGGCTGCGCCAGTGTTCCCCTTGAAAGAGAGAGCTCGAAATTAACATCACTTAAAGATTTCAAATGCCTCAGTAGCTACTCTCTATGAAGATGCTCTCGTCTACGAAACTGGCTCCGCAATTACAGCATCCGGTGCCTTGACCGCATACTCCGGGCTAAAAACCGGTCGTTCTCCCCTCGACAAACGCATTGTCAAGGAGCCCACATCAGAAAACGAGATCTGGTGGGGCCCCGTGAACAAGCCGATGCACCCCGATGTAAGCGATCCCCGCATTATCTCACTCACCCCCAGGGTTTTTTTTAGTAGGAGACTGGTTAGGCTAATCACGTGATCATGACGTTTCAGGTCTGGAGGATCAATCGCGAGCGTGCCGTTGATTACCTGAATACCAGGAACAGAATCTATGTTGTCGATGGCTATGCCGGATGGGACGAGCGCTATAGAATCAGAGTCCGTGTTGTTTGCGCTCGTGCATACCACGCTTTGTTCATGAGAAACATGCTTATCAGGCCCAGACCTGAAGAGCTAGTCCACTTTGAGCCCGATTATGTCATTTACAATGCTGGATCTTGTGAGAAACTCTTTCTTTTCTGGTCTGGAACGAATGTTTGCTAACATTAGGTAGTCCCCGCAAATAGATATACCGCGGGAATGACATCTTCAACTTCCGTTGCGATCAACTTTGCTGAGAAGGAGATGGTTATCCTCGGCACTGAGTATGCCGGTGAGATGAAAAAGGGTGTATTCACCATCCTGTTCTACGAAATGCCCGTCAAGCACAATGTTCTCACTCTCCATTCCTCCGCGAACGAGGGTAAGGAAGGAGATGTCACTCTATTCTTTGGTCTTTCTGGAACAGGAAAGACTACATTGTCTGCCGATCCTAACCGAGCGTTGATCGGTGACGACGAGCACTGCTGGTCAGACACAGGCGTTTTTAACATTGAAGGCGGTTGCTATGCCAAGTGCATTGGTCTGTCGGCTGAGAAGGAGCCGGAAATTTACGGCTCTATTCGCTTCGGCTCGGTTCTGGAGAACGTCGTTTTCGACCCAGAAACCAGAGAGGTTGACTACGAAGATTGCACCTTGACCGAGAATACCAGAGCTTGCTACCCTATCGAATACATTCAGAATGCCAAGATTCCTTGCATTGCTGATTCTCACCCATCCAACATCATTCTTCTGACATGCGACGCGAGAGCCGTTCTCCCACCAATCAGCAAGTTGAACAATGCCCAGGTATGCATCACTGTCTTTTTTTGCTTCGGACTATTTCGCTTACTGTAATTACAGACCATGTACCACTTCATTTCCGGCTACACCTCAAAGATGGCTGGCACTGAAGACGGTGTCACAGAACCACAAGCCACATTCTCCGCATGCTTTGGCCAGCCCTTCCTTGCCCTGCACCCCATGAGATACGCCCAGATGTTGTCCGACAAGATCACCGAGCACAAGGCCAATGTCTGGCTCCTAAACACCGGTTGGGTTGGTGCCAGCGCTACCAAGGGTGGCAGACGTTGCCCTCTAAAGTACACTCGTGCTATCTTGGATGCCATCCACTCTGGCGAGCTTGCGCAGCAAGAGTATGAGACCTACGAGATCTTCAACCTCCAGGTTCCCAAGACTGCCCCTGGTGTTCCCGATCAATTCTTGAACCCAAGCAACAGCTGTAAGTTCCACCTAATTCTCGCACGTATATTTATTCTTGCGCATTAGCTAACAGTATTCCGTAGGGTCTGGCGATGTCGCCGAGTTCCAAGAAGAAGTTAAGAAACTTGGTCAACTCTTCAGAGAGAACTTTGCCAAGTACGAGGACCAGGCAACTCAAGATGTTAAGGAGGCGGCTCCTGTCGTATAAGCCTGGGACGTGTTCCAAAAGACTGATTGACTTGGTTTAACAACTGGAGGCAGTTGTGGAACATAGATGCATGGATTTCACTTGGGGGGTTTTTTTTTTTTGGTATGATTGATGGGGGATGAAAGAGCGTACAGATTTCCTTTTTGGTTGTTTTTAATCCTTTAATTTTTTTTATTTCCTTCTCACGTTTATTTCCTTGTTGGGTCAAACAGGCGTTCGAAAAATTTCACTACTCTCGTGAGTTCAAAGAGGGGTGGCTATCATTGCTAGTAAAAGAAAGTTGAATCAAAGTCTTCATGTACGATACCGTATCGTTCTTTTGAAAAATGAAAAAAAAAATGAAAAAAGTGAAAAAAGTGAAGAAAGAAACTCGGCACCCGAGATATCTGCAGCGAAATGTGACAGCACATCTCTCTAGCCAGCCGGACCGCTCCTCCATCACCACCCGAAGACGGTTATCTAATATTCGAAAACGGTCCATTGGTTTTCTCGCTTCCTGCGGTAGGTACTAGGTAGACAACGCCTTACCGATATCATAACTGTATAGTATGCTACATATGAGATAACCCTATCCCCCGCATCGCTCACAAAAAGTCTAGAACGCACATACCGTACATACATACCTATCATATGCATGCATGCATGCATGCAACAAACATCAAACCGGAATCTCCTACCGTACCCATAAGAAGGAAGGAACTGATGAAAAAATTTCAACAAACAAAGCAAACAAGCAAACAAGCAAACAAAAAAATCTACAGCCCCAAGTTAAAGAACAAAGAGGAAAAACTTCCGAAGGGTTTGAAGGGAAGAGGTTGTAACTTGACTGATTAGTAAACCTCGACCGTTAAACAAATGCGAATGCGGAAAAAAAGAGAGAGAAGCTAGGGGACGGATAATTTAATTTAATTTAATTAATATATTAAATACAGTACTGTACCGTAGATAAACTACCAGTGCAGTACATACTCGTACAGATAACCATAGTCTAATCAGCGCATTGTCGATCTTTCGTACAAGTTACAGTAGATGGATGGAGTACTCTACCGGTATGTGCTACGATACAATGTATTGTCATCTCTTCCATCCTACCGTATGATACCTCCTTCCATTCATCCTTCTCTCCGAGTGAGCACAGTACGAGTACAGTACAGTACCAGTAAGCAAGCAAGCAAGCAAGCAAACAAGCACGATGCATCCTACAGCATACCGGTACCGGTATAACCCGCATAACTGCATACGGCACCGGTACTGTACTGTATCGTCTCACACAGCACGGATATTCTATCTGACTCATGATATCAATCTTTGTCTTTCTCCCTCTTCAAGTCTCACCCGGAAGGAAGGAAGGAAGGAAGGAAGGAAGAGGGAATGTAATGTAATGTATCACAAGAATAATAGCAAGGGGAAGGAAAATTTGAGCCTTTTTTTTCCTTTCCTTTTGTCCAACAAATCTTTTTCGTGATACCTAGACTACCGTATTCCCCTGGAGAGAAAGAAAAAAATTTCAGCTATGTTTGTGTGTTCCGGGGGGTTATCGTGGTTTTTTGTCGGTACCCTATGATATTCTCTGCCGGCATGTTATATTATATTGTGATGTGTGATGTTGCGGGTAAGGTCCTTCTACCGACTACCGGTACTATCGGTATGGGTATCGTCAGTTCTTTTTTTCCATCCATTCTTTCTTTCCTTTTTTTCTGCTGGGGAGATTTTTTCTCTTTCATGTCGGGATATCCCGGCCCGTCGTGTATTCGCTTCGTTTCGCTTGTTTGCATGTATGCATGTACTGTACTCGAGTAGACTATGCATGTGCTCGAGTGTGCACCCTAAATATCACTTTTGGGTTGTTGTATGCGCGATGTTAGATATTCTACTCAGGTGCTGGTAATATGTACCGGCATGTAATTTAGTCAGAATATCTGGGAGAAGAGGAATACTGGGGGAGGTAAAAAATAAAAAAATGACAGGCCTGAATCCGGGATTGAACCGGAGACCTCCTGCATTTTCGGTTACCCAAAGCAGGAATCATACCACTAGACCATTCAGGCTGATAGTGAGATTTCACAAGGGAAGAGCCATGTTATATTTAGACCAAGCGACAGAGGTATAAACGTCGAGATAGGGATTCAACAACATTATTCATTCATCCATCCATCCGTCAATCCGAATCACCCAAAAGCCGCATTCATAGCATACGAAACAATCAATTGATCATCCACCCGAAAACACTACCGATACTCGCATCAGCCCCCCTCCCCCCCAGTCAAAATGCAGAGGGCAATGAAGAAAACTCACATTCCACAAATTCCCCACATTCTCATCCCCCCCCGGAGCAAACGTCGAATTGACGTACAAAAAAATCCCCTCCGAGCTCCTCAGCCCCAAACTATCCCGAAGAAACTTGACCACGTTCTCGAACCGTTGGCTAGTCTTGATCTTGTACACGGCCTTGTCGAGCGCGGGGGCGGAACCGATGGGCTTGAAGCGGATGTTGACCTTCGTGGGGCGTGGGTGTAGGGCTTTGTCCAGCGCGAGCTTGCCGTCGCGTGGGAGGGAGGTTAGGACCAGTGAGGCGGATAGGGCCACGGGTAGGTCGTCGGTTGAGGTTGAGGAGGGGATTTTCGGGGGGTCGGATGGCACTGGGGGTGGTGTTGTTGTAGAGGGGAGAGACTGATCGGACATTGTTTTAAGAAGTGATGGGTGGTTGGTTGGTAGTGGTGATGATGATAGTTGTGGGGAGGTGGGAGGAGAAGGTTTTGGTTGAGGCTCTGTGGAGTTCGGAAGCTATGGGTTAGGTCTTGCTCGGACTCTTCTTGCCGCACTTTCAAACTTCCGAGCGATGATGAGTAATGTTTGGGACATGGTCTGTGCATAGGGCTGCCGGACGGGATGATGTCGGGGGACCGAAAAGGCATAACCTATGATACTATACGAATACCTGGTACCTGTCAACACAAGTCACTCACTCCCCATCACCTCGCTTGCGAAACTTGCTGATTTCGATCATCAAGTGCATTCACGAGAATCGCTTGGGTTAATTTTAACGAGCACTTTACTTCACCGCTAAACCGCTCGAATGCACTTGCGCCCCTAACACCGTATAACTTTGCTTTTACAGCTTTGGAATTGATCTAGAAGAACACGCTCCCCTTCCAAACCGTCACCCCCTAGATATACCCCGAGGAAAGAGATGAATGAAATGGAAAAGACCACCTCAGGATTTATCTACCCAAGGACCTCGCCCTTCTCGCACGCTCCCCGTCGGAACAAACTTTTGTGATCATACAGGCGTGATTGACGCTAAGACCTTTTACTCTACAATCAACTTGGTGACCTTGCCGATGGCAATTGTTTGCCCCTAGGGAATGGTAATTAGTCATAAGCCCCTCTTAGTAGTCTAGAAGGTCATACCTGATCACGAAGAGTGAAACGACCAAGTTGTTGATAGTCTTCATATTTCTCAATGGGGAATGATGTCCCAGTGGCTGACGCAAGGCGAGCGATAATTGCTTGCCCTGTACATATATTAGGTAATGTTCAAAGAATCAGGGCCTCTAAATTGCTTACCCTTACTAGCAAATGCTGGGGGCTTTCGGCTCTTTCTTCCTGTGCCCTTCTCGAGCTTATGCAGTAACGCATCGAATGTGACCTCCTGGATTGTCGTGTGAACGTGCATAACGCAATTGAAACCAGTTGTCAATATGTTCTTGAGTTCTAGAATGTGAATTTGTGCCTCGAATGCAGTGACGCAGTGAATGGGCTTCTTAGAGCTTGAAAGGACAAATCCAGGAACCACGTCTTCTTCCTCAACTCCTCGCACCCGTAGACGCACCTGATCCCCACATTGGGCATGGGCGAGTTCTTCCTCTGTTTCCCCGTAGATGGCAATAACTTCGACAGGCGTCTTTCCAGGCATTATCACAAGGTTGGAATTTTTCTTGATGAAACCGGACTCTACCTTCCCTTCGATCACAGTTCCCATATCCTAGAATTGTGTGTTAGCTACCGGAACGGAGGAGGGGCTATGTTTTGGTCACCTTGTACTTTCCACTGATGGGCATCATGAATGGTGTTTTGAGTTTACGCTCCAGTGTTTTCATGTTATCTAGGTGCTCAAGGAGTGATGGCCCCCCATACCAAGGGCAAAGATCTCTGGGAACTCGTGTCTTCAAGCCAGCACCAGTCAGTGCGGACAGTGGCATGAACATCAAATCTGCTTAGAATGTGAGCAATTACTCTCTGAATATGCGCAAAAGTATAATCTAACCTGTCTTAGGATTGTAGCCTGTTACTTTGAGGAATTGTGTGAGTTTGGTCGTGCATTCGTCGTAACGTTCCTTGCTCCATTCGACAGTTGAGTCGTCCATCTTATTGACCACCACAATCAGCTTGCTTACACCCTGAGTTTTGGCCAAAACCGCGTGTTCTCTAGTCTGTCCTCCTTTCTCGAATCCTGTCTCATACTCCCCCTTTCTGGCAGAGATGACCAAGATTCCGACATCGGCCTGTGAAGCACCACCAATCATGCTAGGAACATAATTCTTGTGGCCTGGGGCGTCAAGGATAGTATATCGTCGCTTCTCAGTCTCGAAATATGCACGCCCAACTTCAACAGTTTTGCCTTTTGAACGTTCTTCTTTTGTCAAATCGAGGGCCCACGAGAGATACCACGATTCACGACCCTGTTCTTTGGCTTCACGTTTATACTTATCCATTGTACGCTCATCTACCATCCCTGTGGCATATAGAATTGCTCCTCCAAGAGATGATTTCCCAGCATCGACGTGACCAATAAAGATCAAATTTACGTGTTCCTGGATAGGGTTAGACAAGGTGATGAATAGGGAATATCACGTGAATCAAAACCTACTTTCCCGTAAAGCTCCTCAATAACAGAGTCATCAACCTCGTCCTCTTGCTCCTTAGCTACGGCATCCGCTTCTCTCCTTTCCGCAGCTAACTGAGCCGCCTTCTCTGCAGAAGTTGGGGCAGGGGATGACTTCCCAGTTAAAGGTCCACCAGGGCTTGGGCTTGTCTTTCCACTTCCTCCAGCTGTAGAAGCAGCAACAGCCTTATTAGCAGCAACACTAGCCCCAGGGCCCGGTTTATTTTCCGGCTCTCTCTTAGGCGGGGGTGCAGGATCTCCGCCAATCTTCAAAACTTTTGGAGCTGCATCACCCCCGATTTTGAGCACTTTCGGCGCAGCAGCAGGAGTAGTAGGAGTAGGGGCAGAGGTCCCACTCTTAGAAGGAGCTGGAGTGGAGGCACCAGAAGCCGGTGCCGAGTCCTGCTTTTTAGAAATTTGTGGAACTGCCTGCTGTTGTTGTTGTTGTTGGCGATGAAGGTGTGGTGGTGGTCGGTAAGGCTGTTGCTGTTGCTGCGGCTGCTGTTGTTGCTGGTATCCAGCAAACTGACCAGGCTGTTGTCCGTATGCAGCCTGCTGCCCATATCCACCACCATAATTTCCGTATTGCTGTCCATATTGCTCGTACCCTCCTTGCGTACCATATTGATTGTACTGTCCATACTGAGGATATTGCTGCCCATATCCAACTCCGTACCCAGCTTGACCATAGCTACCAGCTCCAGGAGTGAAGGCTGGAGCTCCAGGTGTAAACGAAGCAGCACCAGGCTGGAATGTCGGGGCATTGTGGGACGGTCTAAAGTTCGAACCTTGTGGTTGCTGCTGCCGGTTCAAGTTCAACTGATCTTGTGCTTGTCGAGCCAGGTCATTATCGTCCCCGGCTGCATCCTCCCATGAGTTTGGTGTGTTTCCAGGCATGATGAGGGGTAGTGAGGGGTTGTTGCTGTCTTGTCAAAAAAATCCGAACGTCAAAAAGCGACGTCTCAAATGAGGCGAAAGATGTGAAAAATGTAAGGAGAAAAAAAGGAAAGAAAATATAAAGGTGACAAGTGAGCCCGGATTGGTGAAAAAAATATTAATGCGGGCCCAAGCACCACAGGGCGGAAGAGAGGAGGGAGGGAAGAGGGAAGTTCTTTAGAGTTGATGTTGGATTGCGGACAGGTGTTGGTTCTTTGGTGGGGGAATTTTTACTAGGTAGCCACGGTAGGCTTGCAGGGAAAAGTCCGGTGGTGGGGCAAAAACACAACCCGCCACCTATCATATTCATGACTAAGGCCCATTCGGCATGACATACAGGCTATTGCGAGGAAATAACCTATTGGACATCTTTGAGCAGTCACCCACAACTAGACCGGAAAGGAACGATCAGCATACCGGTACCGTAGAGATCCTTGCGCTACTCAGTTTCCTCTATTAGTAATCGAGCAAAGAGCTTGGCATATCTGGACATTTTGTATGGTGCACTGCGAGAGCTGTACTAGTACCAATTCGTCCTTGCTGTACGGTACCGTACTTGGCCGTTCGTAAAGTATCTGGACGCGCTAATGCCAAGATAGGTATTAATTAATGCCATGGTGTCCGGCTACTTTGTGGATGACCAAGTGGTTAACCTTAAATAACTATTCCATAACTTCTTGCCGGACCTTGTAAAATACTACTCGAATAGAGTGCGGTAGCTATATCCCGCCACACCTTAAGTGCCGCGCCACGCTGGGCTCCGCCTCGCTGAGGGCACCCACCAGCCTGCTGGCCGGGTAACTGGGCAGAGGGGCTTGAGTACTTAGAGGGTTGGTAACCTGTCAAAAATCCGAACCACAAACAACTAAACAACTCACACTTTCCCTTCGTCAGTACTTCGAGGGTCTTGTTCCCGCTGACTTTCCAATATCCGAACTGCGAACCTCTCATACTTTCCCTTCGCCAACGTTTGATACACCATTCCACGCATGATTGGTTTGCTTCAGAAATCCTATTGTGCTGATATATCCCGTGTACTAGCTGTTGCTAATATTTTTTAGCCTTAACTCCAAGGGGTAGGGAACTGCTTGTGACCACTGTGGCGACCGTCGCAACTACTTGGATGGTGACTAGCGGCATGAAACGATTCTTGCTTGCCGAGGTTGCGGAGGCGGAGGCACGCGGCATTAAAGTGGGACAGCTTCGCCAGCTAGATGCGGCGAAAAACATCACTTCGCAGGACAAGTGCGTCTAACCATGGCGTGAGCGGTTCGAAGCTCCGTGTGCCTTTCGGAATTATCGCTACGGTCGTGGTGGTGGTCATGATGGTTCTGGATGTTGAGGGTTCGGGTTTTCACTTTTTTTTAATATTGTTATTCTTTCCGGGATGGTTCCATTAGGGACAGTGGGGGCTTCTGGTGAAGGTCACAGTGGGGAGGTTTTGCTACGACTGCCGTAGCTTAATTAATTCTCTAATAATATTATGACCCTTATAACATTGGAAATTCGTACTTCGAGTGATATTTCATGGTGATGGTCCGAAAGTGGTGTCGTGTACAGTATTCATATTCTGACATCGTCAGATTTCCTATTTCCTCCAGAGCCCCTCCCACCCTCTCTCAAGTCATAAATTCTTACCCCTCTGTAGATGCCTCCCGACGGGGCTCATCTGGCTTCGGCGTACCTTCCTTATCGCCCTTCTCACTCTTAGTAGTGTCCTCCTTCTTGATAATGTGTCCCAAAAGTCCCCGTTTCCCAACAACCTTTGCTCTCTCAATCATCGCCTCCTCTTCCCTGAGCATCTCTTTGGCCCTCTGCTCCTCACCCCGGAGTTTCCACTGTTCCTTCCTGACAGTTCGTTCTCGGTCTCGAAGCGCTTGATCACGTCGCTCGCGCTCCTTCCGCTCCTTCTCTTCTTCTGGGTCCTCCGGGAGAGTCGCTAGGTGGTCCTGAATAACTTTGTCGCGGGCGTTATCTGGCGCGGTGACGTATCGGACGTCTACCAGAATTGATTCCGGGAGTGTTTCAAGGGTAGTGGTGGACTTTAGTAGCTTTTTGAGGTTGCTTTCACGAAGGGGTTCGGAAATTTTCATACCTAATGATGATTAGCTGGGGTCTTGTAAACTAACTGTAGAGACGGGCCACTTACGAGAGATATACTCTCTATACATCTTCTCCTTGTCTTTGTCGGGTACTTTGCTGTCTTTCATCTCCGATGACTTCTTCCATTTTCTTTTAAATTCGGGCCAGTACAACTTGGCACTTGCATTTCCCTTTAGGAACTCCCAGAAGGGTATCCGAGGATCTTGCTTCTTGGTCTTCTCCTTCTTGATCTTTGGCTCTGCAATACGCTCTCGGCACCAGTTTGTAAAGACCTCTTTTCGTGCTCTTGTTGTGTTTATTAGGACGTAACGAGAGTCTTCCACGATGCGAGGCATTTCCTTGTCCCAAGGGCTGTATGGGTTGACTTTGTATTCGGCTAAAATTTCCTATAAAGCGTTATGATAGTTTCGAAGTTACTAAATCAAGCTTGCTGGGGGATATATACCTTGAACAAATAAATGTTGTCCTCGTTGGTCATTTCCTCGCCTCCATCGAAGTCCTCCTCGTCAAGGCCATATTCCTGAGCCATGGCTTCTAATTGTTAGGCCACATCGTCTTCTGTAAACTCCAATGGCCCTGGTTCTAGTGTTTTCAACTTCTTCTGAGCATATTCCTCCTTTTCCTCCCCTTCCTCATCTTCCTCCTCTTCGTCTTCTCCCTGCTCCTGGAGCCTAGCGTTTTCCCTGTCTGGAGCCTCACCTCCCCCTTCCTCGTTTTAACTGCAGCCGCTGCAGCCGAAACAGCCCGTCTCCTCTCCTCTTGTTCGGACCTGACCTCGGCTCCACTCCCGCCCCCTAGCGCGGGGACCTCCTTGCCTTTGTTTTTCTTTAATTCCCCCGATTTGCCTTCCTCCGGGGACATCCTATCAATCGCAGCCTGAACGTCGTCTGGGGCCTTCCATAGTGAGGCCTTGGTCTCTGTGTTATGAACAAACTTTCTCCCTTGCTTCGTAGTAACAAGAACCCATGGTTTCATCCCTGGTATCTCCCGCCTAATCACTTTCGTTAGACCCAAACACAAAACAATACGGTAGGGAATCCTACTTTGACCTTGGTCTGTCTGGCTTCTCCTGTCGCTTTCGCTGGGGATGACGCGGGTTTCGGTTTTGCCTGTCAAACCGCCCGCCTCTTCCCCCTCCACCACCACCCCCACCGCGTCCGTAGCTATGCTGGTAAGGTGGAAACTGCTGCGGGGGAAATTTTTTGGGGAATGGTTGCTGAGGAACTTGTTGAGCGGGGAAGCCCCCAGCATAAGGGGCTGGTGCTCCATCGAACACCGGGAAAGGACCTGGACCTGAGGCAAAGGGGGGGCTGTCGATGGCGCGATAGGGCGAGTGTATGTAGAAGTTTTCGTGGCTCCATTATAGTAGTAGGTATGACCTATATTTTGGTAAGACACGTTCGCTATAAATTGTAGTAGAAGGGAGCCAACCTGTCGGAGCTTTGTGTTCTGTCCAACCAGGAGCGAACGGCGGAGGTCTTACCAGAGTCCCGAAAGATGCGGGAGCTGGAGGACGGTTCGGAAGATTAAAGGAAGCCATGTTATAGACTGGCTGTCGCGAGATCAAGGCCGGTAGGACCTCAGTAATAGGGAGGTGGAAGATGGGAGTATCACCGATTGCCGTGGCTGGTGAAGATTTCTGGTTGCGCATGAGGCATTCGATGTGTCTTGGCGTCACTCGCGGTCGAAATGCGGGCCCTACCGTTGAAACCTCAACCCGAGTATCCACCCCACCCCCGCCAAACAGCATCCTTCAACCAACTTCATCCCCCATTCCAATCCATCTCACAACACAACTTATATTCCATCTTGAACCTCATCTGAGATGTCTAGACGTTACGATTCCAGGGTTAGACTATACTCCTCTCACGCTTCCTTTGCTGTTCATAAGCTATTGAGGCTGACTAAACTATCCGGCTAGACAACTATCTTCTCCCCCGAAGGTCGTCTTTACCAGGTGGAATATGCTCTGGAAGCCATTTCTCACGCCGGAACCGCTCTAGGGGTCTTGGCGAAAGATGGAATTGTTCTTGCTGCCGGGGGAAGGGTTACAAGCAAGCTGTTGGAACAGGATACAAGTGCGGAGAAGCTCTATATCCTGAACGAGTCAGTAGTTTCTAACCTTTCTTCCTTGTCTATCATCTACTGGATGTATTTTGAAACTATGGGGAAGGCTGGGGGCTGACGGGGGGATGGATTTGGATGAGTACAGTAACATGATCTGCGCAGTAGCTGGAATGACGGCAGATGCGAACATTTTGATTAACTACGCTCGACAAGCTGCACAAAACTACCTTCTCACCTATAACGAAGATATTTCATGCGAGCAACTTGTTAGGAGGTTATATGATCTGAAGCAAGGCTACACCCAACATGCTGGTAAGTCAGTTCCAACAAACAAAAACAACACACTCGATTTCCACCAATACAATTGGCTCATTTACCCAAGTACACTAATGCTAGCTCGAAGCCTTACTTTCACTCAAAATCCTGGTTTTCAACTTTGAATACCCCTACTGCTGCCCCTAGAACTATGTATTACAGTACAAATATTACATGGGAATTAAAAGGGATTAATTACTCTCAGGGATTCTGAGCTGCTAATGTATTATATTTTCTACGGAATGAATTTACTGATCAGCTATCACTAACTATCATACCTAGATGTACTATACGATAGGTCATGAACCTCTAGCGACATAGATGTGGTGACGTATACCCCATCATGTTGGATTTCTGCACTTCGAGGCCTCTAAAATATTTGTGGCCGTAAGTTAAGCCCTAAGTTACACGCAGCAAGATTCAAAGGTTTCACCCTCACGTCTTTAGCAACTTTTACCCTTCCGCTCTCACCCCAACTACTAATAACGACGAGGCCACCGCCAAAAACTTGTCCTAAAGCCACGACCCGCAAGAAATTCCTAAAGGGTTAAAAGTCTTACCATGCTATTTCTCAGACTCACACCTTTTTTCTTGTCCACAGCATTGTCTTGGGGTGTTTTTCGCTCTCGAACATCATCCCTTTCCATCCCTGATGTTTGGGTTAAACCCTTGGATCATAACCCAGTCCTCAATGATGACTCAGAGAATTTCACTCTCTTCTTTGAAATCGATGAGGCATACGAAACAGCACTGGCTGAATTAAACCAACTCTCTTCAAAGTCTTCCTACCACAAAATCGCCTCCGAGTCTCTGGTCAGAGACTGCAGATCAATAGGAATTGATGGAGAAGAAGACGAGAACTCGAGAATTCTCTTTGGAGTGCAATTGGCTGCTTGTGAGTTTGAGGTTGATGGTCTAGAATTTCCATACGACTGTCGAAGATTTGAGGGTACGAGAGAAAAGAGGGTCCGTAGAGCTAGGGAGTGCCTCCAAAAGTTAGCCAGGAAGTCTCAGTGGTGGGCATCATACAGCAATAATCGTGCGAATGGATTTTCCATGTACTCTGCTGCTAAGCGGAAAATTGAAAAAGGTATCTATAGGACCAGTAATAATCGTGTAGTATTGTATCACTAAAAAGCTAACCGCTTGGCAGAACAGATGATCAATGTTCGCAGAAACATTACCAAAACTCATCAATCACTTTTCACAATTATTGAGGTGTCGCTCAAAGATGCTTGGAGAGCGGCTAAGATGCAAACCGAGGCGACGGCTAAACTTAAAAAGTTTATAGAAGAGCTAGCTGAGGATTACAGGGAAGCAAAAATAAATTTGGCCGAGGATACAACCAAAATGACGGATACCATGAGTGGCAACTTAGAAAGACTATACGAGAGAGGTCAAGCTGCGGTAGATCGACTCGAATTGGTGAGACCATTGTGTTTGTCCGAATCTGCCTATGCTAACGCTGCGGAACAGTCGATCCACAAAGTTCGAACTGCCGCAGACCAGCAGGTCAACTCAGTAGACCAGGTATGGTGTGTTGAATTTTAAACTATTCGACATGGGACTGGCAGGTAGCGGATATTAGACCTTTGGCTCGATTTCTAGCAAGATGGTCAGTCAGATTGATCGCCACCAACCGGCAAACGAGGTCGTTTTACTACCGGAACTCATCTAATAGTTATATTCCATATAGGAAAATTCTTTAGAGAAATTCAGAGAGCTCGATGCCCTTGCAGAGAGTCATGTCATGGTGGGTTTGATCCTATAGAGATTATTGTTACACTAGGATCTGATCAGTGGTATACATTAGAAATTTCACGCAATTTCGGGAATCTACGGAGAGCTCACCGGCGCTCACCAAACACTAACTGAGTCCTCTGAGAAGCCGGTTCAAATAATGGGGAATGTCACAGAGGCCCTTGCGGATATCGACGAAAAAGTTAGATCATGGGAAGAGAGAATCAGTAA
>Ga0307507_10007800_pt1 | contig 15238 bp, 5 predicted proteins | sample 7_EM_MG_FD_207223 | JGI IMG/M metagenome (GOLD analysis project Ga0307507, IMG submission 207223) | Populus trichocarpa ectomycorrhiza microbial communities from riparian zone in the Pacific Northwest, United States - 7_EM | ecosystem: Host-associated > Plants > Roots > Unclassified | place... | reverse complement strand
TAGCCGAAATGCTAATTTGGTGGTAAACAACTAACAAAAGTTCCAAACGGTCATAACTAGGGTAGCGGTCAAAACCCCGTTAACTACGTTACTATATTTATAATTTTATATAAAATATATATAAAGTATATTAAAGTATATATACTAAAAATAAAGCCAGAAAAGTACCTTTTTAATATAAATTAAAACTATTAATAATATTATTAATAGGCCTATTATATAGCTATGCTATATATAAATATATAACTATTATATAAATAATTCTTTTTTATAATATACTTTATAAATGTTTGTATCAACTTAATGATACAAGGTGAGTCATATCCAGGGGCACGAAATACGTATAGTATTGTATACTCGTTTGGATGGTGGTGACTGTCGATTCTACTGAGGTAGACTACGTAGTCTATATACTGACGCGCCTCCCCCCTGATTAGTTAGTATATAAGTGGTTGGTGCACCAAACGCGTAACTACGCGTCTGGTATACCACGTGCTGTAATTATACACTGGCGGCACTTAAAAATAGACCCACTTGTATATAGCCCCTGTAATTGCTTTAATAGAACCGTAGAACACAAAAGAAATACATAGGAAATCCCTCCCGAGGTGCCTTCTGGGCTGCCTTCCAAACGGTGCTCCAAGTTGGCCGTAAGTCCTGCTTACGGTCCGTAGAATAAACCGTACGGCCTTCTAACAGGCCGTAGATGAACCGTACGGCCTTCCAACGGGCCGTAAATGAACCGTAAGTGCTCCGTTAGTCTCGTTCCACCCATTCTATAACCTTTAGATTAAGCTTATTTGTGTTAATTAGGGTTTTAAGAGCTTGGCACAGCTTTGCCTTAGTCATGGCGTCCGCTGGGTTGTCTCCACTGCTGATCCATTTAACCTCTGTAATCCCACGTCGTTTGTAGGCCTGACGTAAGCACATTAGGTTAACTATAAGCCTCTTCTCTTGTATCGTACCTAGTTTGACTAGGCAGTCGTAGAGGGACTTTAAATCGGTGCATAAAACTAGGGGTAACTGCTCCAATTATAGGATCTTCTGGATTGTTGATTTGATTGCGGCTGCTATATTAAAGCCATGGGCTAGTGCATATAATTCAGAAGCTAGTATACTGCGGGTTACTCGTTTGCATTTAATTAAAGACCAATATAGTATATTTACATCCTAATTATGGTCCGTAAGTACAATTACAAAGCCAATTTGTGATAATAGGTCTCTGTTATTAGCAAAGGAGGCGTCCGTAAATACTAGTACGCTGAGGGAATTTAGGTCTAGTGGTATATAAGTAAGTCCTCTTATTGCATTGTTAATTTGCCACTAAATACGCTTATTAAGCTACTTAATATTTTCCTCTTGCGGATCTGTTACCTAGGCCGCAAAGGATAAATTATAGGTAGATTCGGGTTAACAGACTATGGCAATATAGGCGCCTCTTACACGCTGTGCAACGTATTAGTCCTTTATGTTTACGGTCTTATGGATCTCTCTGCGGGAACTAGTAAGGTCTGTAGGCTTTACTGTAATAAGCTTTAGGTTTTAAGCTTGGCGTTCCTAAGTCAGCTAGATTAGGTTGCCCTTTTGTGTAATTAAGCCTCTATTAAACTTAATTGGAGTCTGCTTAGTTAACTACTCTTATGGCTTTGCCAAGAACTTAGCTTCTTATAGTTTAGTCTCTTTAGCGTCCGCAAAGGTCTAGTCTGCTAAAAAGAGGGTATTGTCCGTTTAGAGTCCAACAATACCGAGGCCGTTTAATAGGGTGTATAGGAGGCAGGGGTTGTAGGTTAACTGTTCCATTTTAAGTTTACTAACGTGATGCTAGTAATACATTTTAAACCAGTGGTTTCCAGCTTCTGGCACTCTGTAAAGGGGTTTTATAACCTATAAAATTGTTCCTGGTTGCAAATTAAGCTTAAGGGGTAGTCGTATAAAGATATCTCTACTTAGGTAGGTATTAGACTGCATATAGGCTTATGAGATATCACGTAAATAGAGGGCTACGGGTTTAGTTTGCTGTAGTCTAGGCGTAAGTATAAGTATAATCCATTAACTAACCTGTTAAATTATAGGCGATTATATAAGAACTAAGTCCTTTCCCTAGTTGTTATAAGCTTGTATAATAAGCCTTAATTTTTTAAAGGCTTTGTTAGTACTAGGGTGCTTAATTTTGTTAATAAAGCGTGAGTTAAATATACGGACGCCTTGTGGAACATCTCTCTTTGTTACGGCTGTAAAAACACCCTTTTTAAGTAGTCCATTGATCTCCTTGTGTTGTAAGTCCATAAAAAGTGTTTTCTATACTAGAACTAATATATCCGCAGGTGGAAGTTGCCTTACGGACGTATCTGCGGAGGTTAGGTGATTCTCCGTTACAGGGTTTTTAGTTACCGGGTGCTTTTGGGGGCGTCCTTAACCGCGCTTTACGGCAGGTTTAATGGGTTTCTAGGGGACTTCTAAAGTAGGTAGGGGTGCTTCCAGTTTATTTGGTTTAGCGGGTGCTTCTAGTTCGTCTAGTTTAACGGCATAGGTATTTTTAGACTAAAAGTAGGGTTTTCCGGACGTGCTTCTAAAGTTAGTTAGTCCGCTAGGAAGTTATACGCAGCACGTTTCGTCTTCTATAGCCAGTAGACAATAAGGTCTAGTCCAGTTACCGCTCTCACGCTATACAAGGACTTTAGAATTAAGCGGGAGGTTATAAACTAAGGTTATGTTAGGTCCATTGCGGTAATATAGGGCGCTATTAACAGCTTATTTAGCCCATAATTTGACTATTTCGGCTATTGCCTTCCGTATTGCAGCTGCTCGTTCCGTAATAGATGGGGCAGAAGGGCCTAGGTTGCTTATCCTTAGGTAGGCTCTGTAAACTAAAAGGGTGGGTACTAGTCTGTTAGGGCTAGCGGTGTTGTTAACGGCTTTTATAGCTATCTATAAAGCCAGTTCCTTTTGGATGTCCTTATACTCGTCTATAATAATCTGGTAAGCTCTCTATAAAGCTGGGTAAGCTCGCTTAACAAGTCCAATGGACTAGTGCGCCTTAACTAGAACGGCTTTTGTTGAAATAGCTATAGCTATAGCATATTGTTGGAATTCCTTGCTGATGAAGTTCCTACTGGCGTTGTGGGTAATATACTTAGGGGGTCCAATATATGTATTAATCTAGCAGGTCCGTAAAATATCCCAAGTATATTTTATGGATATATTTTGTAACTAATAGGCGGCTTAATAGCGGGTTGCCTTATTAATTATATGTAATACTAGGCTGCCGTTAATATATATAATGTCTACGTACACTAAGTGGTTAAAATTAAGGTCTTTATAAAGAGTGAACTTAAATCAGCCTAGGAAACGTCCGTATTTCTAGTAGAAGGAGTAGTATTTAGTTAGGTGGTTAATTGCCTTCCTATTAATGTTATTATATCTAGAGCGTTTAAGGACTCTATACAGTTTTTCGGCTGACGGGTGGCCGAAACGGCGGTACAGGTAGTGGATTTCCGTACTAGTAAGGTAGCATGGGTTATAGTTAAAAGATTCCTAAATATAGGTCTATAAAGTCTCTCTCTATATAAGGAACGGGTGTCCAAATCGTTGTGTAATTGGTAGGGTAATATACTTGCTTCCTGGGGCAGTTGCGGGGCCAATTAAGGTATCCGTAATATTATTATAGTAAACCTGTAACCTGTCCATGTCCGCAAGGCAGAGTAGGAAAGGAGTGTCCGCTTTTACTACGTGGAAATTAACTAGGCTAATTAAAGTCTTAACTGTAACTAATCTAATTAATGCGGTTGAGCTAATGCCAAATTAGACGTTTACGGCCCCAGTTTGCATAGTATTAATATCCGTATTATCATTTGCGGTGGTTTTATATGCAAGGTATTGTCTGTAACCTACAGTAGACTTCTTAGAGGCACCTGTATTAATTACAACGCCATAGAATTTTTTAGAGGTATAGCGTTCTGTGGTAATATATGCAAATGGGTCCTGTTTGCGGTCCGTAACATCCGTAACAGATCTAACGGGTATGCTTATAGGCTGGTTTTTAGGTGCAATTAAGTGTATAAAGGAGCAGTCGGCTAATACAGTTATAATGTTAAAGGCTTGGCCGTCTATAAAAGTTCTAAAAGTAGTTAGGAACGTCTCTAAGGTCTCCTATTCCTAAGTATCTAAGTTAAAGTTAATTATAATGGCTTCCATTAACTTATTAAAAGGCTCCTCCACTTCCTCTCCTTTGTAGTCTAAGATAAACTGGTTAATCCGATTGTTAAATCTCTTTTTAGACTTGTTATATTCTTCCTAGGTATACCTTATGGACCAACATTCTTCCTTGCCGCATATAAAGCACTTCTAGTTGGTTCGTCTGTGGGGGTATACTTTTGTACGGGAGTTGCTGCGGGGGTTACAAGTAGGACTTAGTTGGTACGGGTACTGCTAGCGGTAGCGGCGGTCCGTAAAGTAGGCATCTAAGTCAGTTTACGGGTTTTATAGGTCTGTAATAAAGGCTTAAGTACTGCCTAGAGGATTTAAAACTTTATACGTTATAATAAAGGACCGTAAATTGTTAATAAGGCCAGTTAAGGTGTCTGCAGGCTTATAATAGGCGTATTTGTAGGGTTCCACTTCCTAGCAAGCTGTAATAAGCTTATTATGCAGGAAGTTGTCCGTTCGAAGCTTAATATTAAGGCCGTGCTATAGGTGCCAGAGGTCTTTAATAAGAATTTGCAGGCACTCTGTAATTGATTTTTTGGTATTCTTGTTAATTACGGTCCGTAACTTAATCGCATTCCATTAGGTAAGGATATTACGCTTATATTCTAGCCCTTTAAAGTAGTTGCGTGTAGCCTTATATAGCTTATCAAAAGAAACACCAAGGGGGTTACTCTTAAGGTTAGTATAATAGTGGTTAAGGGCTAGGCCGCGCAGCATGGTAGAGTAGGCTTGGCTAAACTCTTATTTAGGAATATCAGCCTTCTAACAGAGGTCCGTAAAGATAGTCAGTTTAAAGTTAAAGTTGTCGTTTTTACCGCTGTACTTGGATTTGTTGGTATTGTTAGCGACTCAGTCAATCGAGGCACGAGTACGGCAAGAAGGTCGCGCAAGCCTGTACAATTAGATTGTCTATAAATGAGGATCCAAAGCTAGAGAAAGGAAAGGGGAAGAACGGAAGCACCGCTTAAAGCTATATACAATCCTCTGGTCACGTGATGGCAACTTGCCATTATATAACGGCAAGTTACGGCAATCTAACAGCAATTTGCTAGTACTGTTTTTCACTAGCGCCGTAACATTACCCCCCCCTCTAAAAAAGCCTGCCCTCAGGCTTTGTATGTCCGTATTATGTCTGTAAGGTGTTCTTATCTATATGCTTGACAGGTAGCTTATTATCCTTACTATACTAGTACTCCATTTACTCGTCTAGATACTTTGGGGGTCCTGGTTTGTTAGGGTATTAGTTATAGAATTCTTTAAACTTTTAGGGGCAACCTATAAAGTTCTAGGCGGGGTACTAGGTTAGGTCTAGATTATAACCTTTCTATTAAATATAGTATTTTAGCGTTCCTTGTACTAGTTTATAGGCTAGTATTTTATTAACTTTTCATTTGTTATTGCCATTAACTTAAATTGGCAGTAGAGGCTTATTCTTTTATCCAGGTAGTAGGTTATTTGTAGCTTTCCATAGCTTATCTGGTAAGAAAATAAGGTGGACTTTAATTAAGTCTAGGAGTTTAACCTTATATAAGTTGCCTTCTTTATTAAGGATCTTATATGGTCCTACCATCTTATAGTCTAGCTTACGGCTAGGCCGTTCTATTTTCTAGTTCTTTGTTATAACCTAGACCTTATTACCTATAGTAAAGTCAGGCTTGCGCCTGTACTTATTTGCCTACTGTTCTATTAATTTCTAGGCCTTCTTTAGGTTCTTATAGGCTACCGTCTATGCCTTTTCTAAGCGTCTAGCATACTACTGTGCTTCCTTATAAGATAGTTTTTTATACACGGTCTGTGGTCCTTCCGGTCTCTCCCAGTTAAAGCTTATATAGGGTAAGTATCCTATTTCTAGCTAAATAGGTGCAAACCCTATAGAGTTATAGGGTAGGGTTGCCTAGGCGTAGTCTATTATAGGTAGCAGTTTGCTCTAGTTATCCTAAAAGTAATTAATAAAGAGCCGGAGTCTCTGGTCCAAGTATTAATTTATAATCTCTGTCTAACCATCTATCTAGGGGTAGTATACCATAGAGAGTTTTAGCCTAATACCTAGAATTTGGGTAAACTTATTCTAGAAGGCTAATATAAACTACAGTCCGTAGTTAGATATAATAGTATCTAGTAGTCCGTAAATTCGGTAGACATAGTGGATATACAGTTAGGCCGCCTCTTTAGCATTAATATTCTTATAATAGGGGATTAAGAATGGGCGCTTGCTAAAGCGGTTAACTAGAATTATGACTATATTATATCTATTACGGTCCATAGGTAACTCGTGGAAGTCTATAGAGATATACTACTAGGGGCGTTCTAGTATCGGGAGTGGCTTTAATAGCCCTAGGGTCTTATCTTATGGAATTATAGACTTACGGCAGTTATTATAGTTCTATATATAGCGGTTAATATCCATAACCATTCCGGGCCAGTAGTAGCGGTCGCCAATAATTCTATAGGTTTTATTTTTTCTGGGATAAGCCGTAGAGACCTAAGTATATGCTTTAGCGATAAGCCAAGTCCGTAAATTTTGTTTCTCTACCACCACTAGCCGTTTCTAGTGCTTAAGCAGTCCGTTTTTAAGGGAGAATAGGCTAGTAGCATCCTTTACCTTTTCGCGGTACTCCTATAGAGAAGGGGCCGTACGGTTTGCCTATAGTAGTTTATCAATAAGGTCAAGTTCTGTAGTGTTAATAGGGCACATCTCGGCCTTTACGGGGTCCGTATTTAGTTCTGCCTATATTTAGGGGTTAAGGTGCTCTGGTCGTAGCAGCATCTAGGTCCGTAATATAATCTTTATAGTAATCTGGTTATCTAGGTCTTGTTTACGCCTTATAAAGGCATCTGCACGGTTGGTTGTGCCTAGCCTATATATAATTAGGAAGTGGAACTAAGACAGGATATCCGCCTAACGTGCCTACTGGGCCGTAAGGGCCTTTATTGTTATAAAGTATTCTAAGGCCTTGTAATCCGAAACCACCTTAATAGGCTTAGGGGTCCCTTCTAGCTGTATACGCCAGTGCTAAAAGCTAGAGATAATAGCTAGCATTTCTTTGTTATGGATATAGTAGTTCAGATTAGCATCTATTATAGTCTTCAAATAGTATGTAATAGGGTGCCATTCTCCATCTAGTTGCTTTTGGGAAAAGACACCAGCTATCGCGCTGTCTGAGGCATTAGTTTCTAGCATTAAGGGCCATTCTAGGTCAAAGTAGGCAAGCAGGGGAGCCAATACTAGCTGTTTTTTAAGCTCATTAAAGGCCTGCCTATATATGGCGTTAAAGTGGAAGGGCTGGTCTTTCCTAGTAAGACAATTAAGGGGCTAGGCGACCCTACTATAGTTCTTAATAAAGCGTTAGTAGAAGTTACAGAAACCTAAAAATAATTGTACCCCCTTTACGGTCCGTGGGGGTGTCCACTAGTTAATTACGGCTGTCTTTTCTGGGTTGGCCTTAATTTCGTCTATACTAATAATAAACCCTAGGTACTTTATACGCTTAACACTAAATTTTGACTTCTTAATATCGGCCTGGAGACCAGCCTTGTGGAGCTATTATAGGACTTTATAGACATGTTCCTAATGTTCTAGTTTATTCTTAAAGTAGATTATAATATCGTCTAGGTATACTGTGCAGAAGTTATTAAGGTAGTTAAAGAGTACGTTATTTATATACCGCTAGTATATAGCTAGTCCGTTAGTTAATCCAAAAGGTAGTACTTTATATTTATACAATCCGTAGCGGGTTTGAAATATGGTAAGATCCTTAAATCCTAGGTCCATTCTAATTTAATAAAAGGCCTGGCGGATATTAAGCTTTATAAAAATCTTAGCCTTACTTATATGGGCTAGCGTTTCCTTAAGCAAGGGCAGCGGATATTGGTCTTTATAGGTTATATAGTTTAGTTTACGGTAGTTAATATAGAAACGGAGTCCGCCGTTAGGCTTTTTTATAAAGAGAATAGGTGTGGCAAAGGGAACTTAGCTAGGCTTGATGAAGCCCTTATTAAGGTTATTAATAAGGTACTACTTAGTAGCCTATAGTTCGTTGGTAGATTACTGGCGGAGGGGGCTATAGCTGAGGGTATTTTCTTTATCTGGCTTAATCTCAATCTTATAGTTGTACGGTTGGTGAGGTGGGAGTATATTAGATACTACCTTAGAGAATACGTCCTTAAATTCCTAGTATTAGCGGGGTAGTTTCTATTCTACCAGCTCCTTATCTGTAAGCTTACTTTCCCCACTAAGCTAGTTATAAGCTAGGGCTTCCTTATCTTTAATTATCTGGTTAATTTTATATAAGCTAGTCGTGAAGGCAATAGTATTGGGCTGTTTTAAGTTCTGGTAGAACCCTATAGCGCCAATACAGCAGATATTAACCGGTGGGAGGTTTATAGGTTTCTTTACGGACGTTCCGTAGACCGTATTTTGCGGTAGAGGGGTTATAACCCTCCTTAGCTCCTATTCCATCTTCCGTAAGTTATCCTTCCGGTCTATACGTTTAGTACAGCGTCTGATATTTCTTGCTGCTCTTTGTAGCTGTATAGGGCCTAAGCCAGCTAGCTTATTACTAACTTCCTAGGTTTCTAGTGCTGGTGGTACAACATTAGTAGTCTAGGGGCGGCGTAGTATATAGACCTATTACAGATTGAGCTATATATCTTTCTTAAAGGCCTAGTCCCTACGCATAGCATCGGCCTAGTGGACGGTGTCTATCTATGGCCGCACAAGATTTTCTATTATAATGCTAATTTCCTTTATAAAAGAAGGTGTTGGGGGTAGGGTTTTAGGCCAGACAAGCCGTCTACTCTATACGTCAAGCTGTAAGCCTAGATAGGCTAGCTATTTTCTTCCTAAAATTATATCGTGGCTTCCTAGGTCTATAATAAGAAAGGGGATATTATACTACCTTCGTCTGTCTACACGGAGGTGAATCCGCAAGATAGTTATAATAGGTGGTCCTATCCGTCCGTTATACCCGCGAATAGGAATTGGTTTGGGCAGTTCTTTAAAGGGTGCATTTAAAAAGTTAGCCAGCTTTATAGCATACTATATATCTATTAAGGCAAAGGTATTTGCTCCAAAGTCAGCCAAAGCAGAGGTTAAAACTTGATATCTATTGCGGAATAAAGTATAAGGGATAATATAGCTTCTTCTACTAACTAGCCAACCCAGATTAATATGTGATATATTAATTCCTTTTAACCCTAAAGAGGAGTCCTGCTCTAGGGTTCCTCTTTTTCTAACTCTATACTATCCTCCTGAATTAATAGGACCTTGTTTGTCTTTGCCGCTATTAAGCAGTCTTTTATAAAGTGGTCTTTCTGGCCGTATGAGAAGCAGGCTCCTTAATTGCTAAAGGCCTGTCTTTAGGAGTTGCTGTACGTAGGTTAAGTATTTACCGGACCCACAGCGGGGCTAGCTGCACGGCTAGCCGCTAGGTTAACGGCGGGCGGTACAGTTAGTATTATAGGGGTTGCAGATCTTACTAGGGCGCTATAGCCTGTTCTTATAGTACTTATATTCTGGTTGGCGGAGCTTCTAGTCTTGTACCGCTTAGCGTATACCTTAATTTGGTGGAGGCCCTAGTCAATAGCTAGGCACTAGTCCGTAAGTTCCTTTAGCGTCTATATAGTAGTATAAACCGGTAGTATGGCGCGCTGTAGGTCTAGGGTAAGCTTGTTAAAGAGGTCTAGTATTAAATCTTTCTAGGGGATTTAAGCCTGTCCGGCTAGGTGTAGAAAGCAGGTCCAGAAGACCAAGAAGGTCTCTATTATTTTTATATTAAGGGCTTTATAGTCAAGACGGGCGTTCTATATCTTAAAGGGGTCCTTATAAATGGAAGATAGGTAGTTGATTATCTTTTTTCTAGAGAGGAAGGGGTCTGCTAAGTCCTAGGCATATTACGGACGTAGATATATCTATACGTCCCCACCAGTACGGCCGAAGACGTAAGCCATTTTAGCTTAGGTAGTAGGGAAGTAGTCCGCATTGACTTTAAGCTTGTCTTGCAGTTAAAGCTTCCAATTGTTAAATATAGGGTCAGTTCCGTCTATAAACAATAGGGGGTCCGCGACCTTTGCGGACCGCGACGATGCTAATACTGTGCGTTAGGCTAGGGCCTTAAGGACTATAGCAAGTCTTTAGGTGTCTAATAACTTCTTACTAGGTGTAGGGGTGTCTCTAGTTTTAAGCAGCTCTCAAAGCCGCTTAATTTTGGCATTAGCTGCTGCGAGCTCTTTCTAGGGGGTCGAGACGGCGACTGTTTCACTATTAAAGGTATTTGTGGGTCCTGCAGCGGCTTTGCCAACTGCTGTATTTCTTGGCATGGTAGTAGGGGTATTGGGCAATTTCCAGTATTTGTTTATTTCCTAGGGGTTCTGGTCCGTGCGTGTCCTATTCTTAGGTTTCGCGTTCTGTTCGTGTTCTTTTGGTTCTTAGGGGTCTGTCCTGTCCTTATAGTCCTAGTGATGTCCTTAGGGTCCTGTTCTGTGTCCTTGTCCTATTTATGGCCTTATAGATATATTTGAGTTCCTTCTCAGGAAAGAAGAGTAGTGATAAGCTTTAGATAATGTTAGCGACTTAGTCAATCGAGGCATGAGCACAGCAAGAAGGTCGCGCAAGCCTATAAATTGGATTGTCTATAAACGAGGATCCAAAGCTAGAGAAAGGAAAGGGGAAGAACAGAAGCACCGCTCAAAGCTATATACAATCCTCTGGTCACGTGATGGCAACTTGCCATCACGTAACGGCAAGTTGCGGCAATCTGACGGCAATTTGCCAGTACTGTTTTCCACCAGCGCCGTAACAGGTATAGAGTTTAGCTAGGTTAGCTAGCTCCTTGCCATAGGTCTTTACTTAAGTGGTTTACGAATCTGTAACTTAAGTGACAGAAGGGTTTTAGTCCGTATTTTGGTTTACAGGGGTATTGCGGTCCGTAATTTAAGTACTAGGTATGCTTTAGCCTATAAGATTAATTCTAAGATCTCTTTGGTCTATAGGACGAATTTAGTTAAATAGGTTGTCTATAAGACTAGAGATCCTATTTAGTTTAAAAGAGGCAAAGAGTTCGCTGGTTTTAATATAATTTAAAATCTGCTCTTTAGTCTATTCCGTTTGGTCCTCCTTATGTAGTATATTATATAGAGACCGTGTAATAGTAACTCGTCTATCCTTTTTAACCCATACACCTTGGTTACGTAAGAGGGTTTGTAGGTTGCGGGTAGCTATAAGGTTATAAGTCTTAAAAATAGCTTCTATAAAGTCCGTAAAGTCTTCCTTGTATTGTTCCTATAGATCGTCGTTTAGAAGCTTAAAGTGTCCGTATTTAAGGATTTTGAAATTAATGTAGTCGTTGACGCTGTCTGTAGACGTAAGGTTGACTCCTTAACTCCACTTCTTTTAACCTTCGTTGATTTGCTTGCTTATATCTGCCATATTATATAGCGTAGTATATCTATATAAGCTGTAACGGGTGGTAGTAGCTTGTGGCGGGTGGAGGAGGTCTTGTAATAGTCCGTAAAATCGGTTAACGGGTCCATAATAGTTTGAGAGGTCTTATAATGGTCTGTAAAATTGGTTAACAGGTCCATAAAGGTTTGTAGGAGGGTAGGGGGTTCTGTAAAGGTCTATATTTGCGTCTATAAACTTCTGGTAAACCGTACTAAGACTTAAATAAGTATATAGAGATGGTGATGTAGTCCGTAATCCCCAACTTCCAACCTTCCAGTAGGTCGTACTAGGATATAAACGGGTAGTCGCTATTGTGTATTGCTTGAGGGGAGGTATCGAGTGATTGCTAATCTGTGCGCGCTTACTAATTAGTGTTTGTATCAACTTAATAATACAAGGTAAGTTATATCCAGGGGCACGAAATACGTATAGTATTATATGCTCATTTAGATGGTAGTGACTATTGATTCTATTAAGGTAGACTACGTAGTCTATATACTAACGCGCCTCCCCCCTGATTAGTCAGCATATAAGTAGTTGGTGCACCAAACGCGTAACTACGCGTCTGGTATACCACGTGCTGTAATCATACAATAAATAAACTAACTATTTAAGTAAGCTAATTACCTTAAAACCTACTAAAAATTAGAAAATTTATACCTTAGTATTTTAATAACCACTTAATAATAAATTGTAATAATTTAAATTTAGACTTTTTTATATAATAAATAGTTTAGTGGTTTTTAATATATTAAAATTTAGGAGCTAAAATAAGGCCAATTTAGGCTAAATTGCTATATTTTAAAAACTACGAAACTATTTACTATATAACTTTAATAAAAGCTATAGAGTATATATAAAAATCTAAATCTAAATTATTAAAAATTATTATTTACTAGTTATTAAAATACTAGGGTATAAACTTTCTAATTTTTAATAAGTTTTAAAGTAGCTAGGTTACTTAGGTAGCTAGGTTACTTATAAAGTATATTATAAAAAAGAATTACTTATATAATAGTTATATAGTTATATATAGTAGAGCTATATAATAGGCCTATTAATAATATTATTAATAATTTTAATTTATATTAAAAAGGTACTTTTTTAACTTTATTTTTAGTATATATACTTTAATATTTTTTATATATTTTTTATATATTTTTTATATATAATTATAGATATAGTATTTAATAAGCCATATTTAAATTTTTATAAAATTCTATATAAAGGTTATTAAGTTATAGATAGTCTAAAAAGGTGTATTTAGGCATATTTTGGTGAGGAAAAACCGTGCATTGAGTGGTACCGTGCACGGAATGGGGCGGACTCCTACCCTACTCGTAAGATAACTGGTTGAATGTGCTACAATTGACAGCATACCTTAAACCAATCGATCAACTGTGGCTAGTAATACGATAGCATCTCTGCTAGTCGACAGCATATCAATTGATCGAATAATCGACAACGTCTCGAACTACCTACCGATCGACAGTAGACCTCGAGAAACCGACAGAAGGATCGTGCCGATACGCCTGCGATCTAAATACAATCCGAATGCGATTCGAACGCGGCCCGAAAGCGATTCGGATGCGAACCCGACCAACCATCGTGCCAATATGCCTGCGACACGAACTACGACTTCGACAACGACCGTATAAGTTCATCGACGATCGACTGCCTCCCTTACTGATTCAATCGTCTTCTTCTCCGCCTACAGTGATCCTTTTCGACTAACACTAAGCTACGCATACTAAGGAACGACCATGGTTGATACTGAGTTATACAAGCTTTACCTTAGGCATTTGTACACTTCGACAACGAGGTTAATACTAAGCTGTGCAAGCTTTGACAACGAAATCGATTTGGACGAACTGGATAATGATCGCGCCGTTACGCCTGCGATCCGAATGCAATTTAAACGCGATTCAAATGCAAACCGATTAACTGATCGTGCCAATACGCCTACAATCTACCGACTAACTGATAGACTAAGCTCTACGTTCGACCACTATCACCACGACGCTTACACCGTACTGCTATTACAATAGACCTCTGCTGCTCTGCATGCAGCCAATCAACCCTTGCTGCTTTATCAGCAGCCGACTACCCTTGCTGCTCTGCCCGCAGCTAATCGACCACCTGCTGCCCTGCCTGTAGCAATAACTGTATACAAGGTAGAGCTTTGCTCCCTGGAATACAACCCCATCGCTAGCACCGTACTGCTACCCGAACTAGACAACAATAGTGCCGATATGCCTGCTATCTCAACCTAATAACGACTGTGCTGCTATGCCTACAGTCTAAACGACAGATCGATCGCGCCGATACGCCTGCGATCAATCGACCAACGATAGCACCGATGTGCCTGCTATCTACCATCTGACGCTGGTACCGTACTGCCACCTGACCTCTGCGATGTACCTCTCGCAGTTAAACCAATACCTTGCTGCCCTACTGCAGCATTACAATCGACTTCTACTGCTCTGCCTGCAGTACTATAACCAACATCTGCTGCTCCGCCTGCAGCTGAACGAACAGACCCTTGCTGCTCTACCTGCAGCTAATCCCAATTCAACCATCGCTGCTCTGCCTGCAGCACTACAACTAACTTCTACTGCCCTGCTTGCAGTAACAACTGTATACAAGGGAGGCTTTGCTCCTTAGAATACGACCACCGCCGCTAGCATCGTACTACTACCCGACCTCCACTGCTCTGCCTGCAGCCGATTAACCTTTGCTACTCCACCTGCAGCTAAACACGATACCTCGCTACGTTACTGTAGCCAACTGACACCTGCTACTCTGCCTGCAGCACCATAACCGACTTCTACTGCTCCGCCTACAGTAACAACCGTATATAAGGAGAGCTTTGCTCCTTAGAATACGACCCCACCGCTGGCACTGTACTGCTACCCGAATCTAATAAGTCTCGCGCCAATACGCCTGCGACCCGAATGCGATTCAAATATAACCCAATAGTAATTCAAACGTGATCTACTGACAAGATTCCGTGCCGATCTGCTTATGGAATACAACCCCGTTGCTGGCATTACACTACCACCCGAACGACCCCATCGCTAGCACCGTACTGCTACTAAACGGACAAGAGCTCATGCCGATATGCATGCGAGCTACAACTCCCTAACCCTCCTACCTTATTAAAACTTTTTCACCTACCTTTTTATAAGAGGGGGAGTAGGGGGGCTCTTTTTTTTATGGCTCGGGGCGCGCCATAACAAAAGGGGGGATAGAGAGCTAGGAGGTACCGGAGTTCTAGAGGAAGGACAACGGCCAATGGAGGGCTCCTAGCAATATGCCTCTCGCAGCATCAGGAGCTGCAGGACGGCTGCCTGCCCTACGTCAACTAGGTATAGCAATATACCTCTCGCAGCTGCAGGAGCTGCAGGACTACTACAAGTCCTATGTCAACCAGCATCGCGATCAAGCGCCAGATGCTAGATTTTTTTCTTTTCTTTCTCTTCTTTCTCTTCTACAAGGGGATAAAGCCTAAGGGCAGGCTTTTTTGGAAGGGGGGGGGGGGGGGGGGTAATGTTACGGTGCGGGGGCACAAAACCCAACACAAGGGGTGGC
>Ga0307507_10007799_pt1 | contig 15246 bp, 22 predicted proteins | sample 7_EM_MG_FD_207223 | JGI IMG/M metagenome (GOLD analysis project Ga0307507, IMG submission 207223) | Populus trichocarpa ectomycorrhiza microbial communities from riparian zone in the Pacific Northwest, United States - 7_EM | ecosystem: Host-associated > Plants > Roots > Unclassified | place... | reverse complement strand
CAGCACCCCTCCAGCATAACCGGTTTTGCAAAAATGAATGACGTGCCATTTCGAGAGGGGATTGGATCCCCCACACACCTCCAAAAATTTCGTGAGGATCCTCTCCAAATCCCCTCGGATAAATCCAGAGGAGGGACTTCCTGCATCAATGCAAGGAAGGACGAAGAGGGCGTGACACATTTGGACCGCGCGGAACGCGATTTACGAGGCCTAGAGGGGAGGGAGTCATCAGATGGGGCGGTGGAGATGAAGAAAAACTACTTACCGGTTTTGCAGGATGCAGGGGGAGTCCCCCAGCACAGGATGGTGGGCTACAGGCCCATGGTGGATGGCAGACTCGTTCCCGGAACACCCAGGAAGGAGGCCAACGCGATGTGGACGACGAAGGCAGAGGAAGACTGAGTGGAAACGGTCGGCAAGCAGATACGGCCGTGATTCACGCAATCACGCGCGTTGTCTGACGATCAGGTGACGATCAACAAAACCGGGCCGATTACCATTTTTGGAAGTTCGAGAACAGGGAATTTGCGATGGCAAAGGGACCTTTTCAGGTTTGAGGGGGAGTGTTGGAATTTATTAGTATTACAAACCTTCCATTTATAGTTGTGTGATTGCCTTTCCTAGTGACCGGACACTTAGACTACATTCAGTCTATTATTCTTTTGTTTGGTCTATGTTGTATATAAACATGACACGTAGCTACGATATATTATCTTTGATCCCTAATATATTTTCTACAGATGGGTACCAAGGTTTTCCAGGTATGTTCTGAGCCTTTATAATTTGAGATTGGGTAGCGAGATGCGTAACCGAGAGTTCGTCTCGGCAGATTAGACGTTATTTCGGCTCGTTGCATGTGCCTGTTGCTGCCTGACTCCAAATCGGGAGTCAGGCAGCACTGCCACTTAAATATTTATTTATTACTATTATTATTATTATTATTATTTGGAATTAAGTCTCCAATGATGATGGATGAAGATCATACACCTCCTCAAAGCACCAAACCACGGAACCCTAACTGGGGTGGCCGGCGTGAAGGATCAGGAAGAAAGAAGAACATGACTGCATTGTCACCACCCACCCCGCAGATAGACACGACATGTCCACACGGTAGTACGATGCAAACACAACGCCCACCAATAAACACGTCAGCTCCAGCTCGAGGCTTCTTTGCTCCACGCAACCGGTTTCAGGACTCGTCTACAACACCGCATCCGACTCCCAATACTATATCAATGTGCACATGGCAACAGTATTTCATATGCTAACTACACTGGAACGTAGGTGCTGGCATGATTCTTTCAGCCGCGACATATGCGCAACTTCAAAATGAGATTACCTTCATCCAGGAACATGACACGCGCACTGACGCTACTTTGGGAGGAACTCAAGTGTTAAATGAAGAAGATAACGACATTCTGGATGAAGTTGCTGAGGGGCCTCTGCCACAGGATGATGGCACCACTGCAGAGGTTGAGACTCAGGAAACCGAGGCGGCGATGGATTCCGCAATCCAATGATACCTCAAAACCGTACGCGAGAGTATCCAAAATGAGATCAAGCAACACATGAGACCCAACTGTTATATTCGAGGAGATTTCTTTCACCGGAAGAAGCATGCCGTCTTTGCTCTCTGTGATGATTCGGCGACAGGTTTCAATGTGGATTCTCTCTGTGCTCGGGATGTCTTTGTCTGGCTCCCTCTCCTCCTTCCCGGTGCACCTGATTACTTTAAGTGTACCTGTGGTGAACGTCTCATTAAACATGGTACGGTTGCCTCTTATCTCTAGACAATGGCTCATCAGAAGACTTTAGACTATAACGACAACCCGATTGCTCGGCGTGTGCGATCTTTGCCAACCAACTACTTCCTGCTTATGAACCGGTTTCTTTGTAAATCTGGTTGTGGAAGAACATGGCAAGGTACCGACCCACACATCCTTGCGCAACTTCCTCGTTTTGTTTCTGCTGCCTTTCCTGGTGAGTTTCCATTGATATACCTATATATGATTAATCCTTAGGGTTCTGTAGCGTATATTAGTGCACATGGTGCAATTGATCGAGGTGTTATGTCCCAAATGCGAAACACATTCGCCACTCGCTTCGGTCCATCTCCTTTTGCAGAGATGATGGCAGAGCTACAGCGACAACACCACGCTGAGCTTGAGCTTATGTATCTGGATGCGGCACGTCATTATGGCCTATATGGTTCTGAACAGGTTTCTCAATTCTCTCCCTTTCATGACTGAAAGCACTATGCAAATGCACCTCCATCTGTGCAATATTTGAAGGCCATGTTTGTTGACTATATAAGCGCACACCGAGTTTTCATAGATCGTGCGCAAGCTTGTCTTCCAGCTGATGTAATGAAGGTTGATCATACATTCGACGTAAATTTGTTTTACCGTTTCCGGATTGTTACTCAATTTCAATAGTATCTTAAGTATATGGGAGGCCTCAATGGCCAGCGTATCCATGAAGCTTCATATACAAATGTGAATCAGTTTGAAGAGATACGCTCCATCTCACTGGTTCCGTCAAAATCACTATCTTTCGTTGTTGATCAACTCAAGGGCGTTGCAAAAAGTCTTGAAGAAAATGGACATCCACCATGTAGCCTTCTCTACACTGACAATCCACAAGGTATGAACTTGCACCACCAAACCGTTCAAGTTTGTTTGCTCATACATATATGGTATTCACCAGCGGAACAGAAATTTCATGAAACCATCACCCCTTCTCTTGCTCAAGGTGTTGAGCACCTCACACCATGGTCAAACCTTCCTGCTTTCACGCTCCAAGATGTAAACACCAACTGCACCAGTGATCCATTCACTATGGACTCTATTTGTAGTGATATTCTGGAGCAGGTGCAACTAGATTCTCGGTTGATGGTTATTGCGATCACAATCCAGCTATCAAGTGATCGGAAGGTTAAAGCAATTCAGATTCGGAAAGGTGATGGCAATATTGTGTTCAATGTGAGTCCAAGCCTACCTCTATTTATGCCTGGGTTCGCTAGCGAACCCTAGAAGTAATTAAAGTAAGAAGGCACGACACTACTTATTTGCCAAACCGGGTAACATATATCCTAAGGGAACACAGTTCTTTATGCCTAGTGTACAAGCAACATGCCATTACATAAATCTGGTTGAATTAAGATACCGTTTCAGAATTATTGGAATCAAATTTAGAAAAGATGTCAATCAGCATGGGTCGTTTCAAAGGATCCTTGCTCAGCAACCAGGAAACAACCTCCTGCAGGCCATCATCATTTGGAGCTGGTCTTTTCTGCTACACATCTAGAACAGTTCGAATGAGTTCGCCAACGGCCCACAGATCTGCGCGAATCGCGCTGTACGCATAGCCATTCTCTTCGATCTCGGGTGCAACCCACTGCTTCGTCCCTCTGAATCCAGACAATGTGTCCTCTGGCCCTTTGACCTTGTGGGCCAAGCCGAAGTCAATGATATACAACCGCTCCAACGAAGTGTCGATAACGATGTTTGCGGACTTGAGATCCATATGCGCAACGCCATGTGCATGGAGGAAAGTAAACCCTTCCACCATCTGCCGGATGAGGTTGTAGCATTGCGCGGTTTGTAACGAGAAGAGGGATATGTCATCGAGAGGCAGCAATTTTGGCATGGCAATAACAGTTTTACCATAACCAATACCAGTAACGTGCGAGAAGGGAACGGTGTGATTTCGAGGGTCCAATAGCATCTGGGGGGATGATAGAAAGTCCATGAAAGCCAGTTCGTCACGATCAACGATCTTGAGGACGAATTTCTCGTACAGGCGATTTTCCGCAATAGCGATATGACGATGCTGCAAGGGGGGGAGAAGATCAACCCCAGTTTTTACCGCAAAAAGAAAAGGGATATTTACATTTTTCATGGGTGCGACGATCTTATAACCATGCAACATCAAAGCCGCTTTGTGCTCCTGTATGGTGTCCAGCTCATGAGAATTGCCACCACGACTCTTTTTACCCTTAGTTCGTGATCCGGTCTTCTGGCTCTCGGTCTTGGAGCTGATAGAGCGATAAGAGCGTCGAAGGATTGTGCTGACTGTCTTCATCGCGTTGGCTTGCGTCTTGTCGAAGCCTTCTAATACACCTTGAAGCGCATCTTTGTAGTTGAACAGTTGGAACAAGAATTCGAAGGTCTGGAGTGGCTCAGAAAGTGCGAATTTACGATCATGAACAATCTCGACCTACAAAGCGTGTCAAAATAGTCGACGAATCGCGGTTGGTGCACATACCCGATTGGTGCTGTCCGTAGAAGCTTGATACACAAGATATCTCTCCGCCTCAAAATTTGTATTGAGGTAGAAGCGGAGTATGACCAGATTACGACTAGTACGCAGATGGTTGCCGACTCTTACGTATACCATTGCTTGCAGAAGCATGCGACAGCGATCTGACTCGTTCTTAGGCGATATCGTCTCGTTGATGATGATTGGTACGTATGGCGTGTTCACTGTTGGGACTGTACGATCGTGGATCACTGTCATTATCCATCTGTTTGATAATCATGGCCGGATTTGCAGAAACGCCCCTTCGTGAAATGTGAATGTGGTGATGGCCAAGCGAGATGGAACATACTTGTCATATGAAGGCAGATCGCGCAAGACGGGATCAACGAGGAACACGGTCAAGTGGCTCTCCTAGGGATTGTCACGGGTTTTGAAAACCCGCGGGTTTTGCCACGGGTTTGCCTGGGGTACGGGTCAGGGTACAGAGTTTTGTACCCTCGAAAAACCCGTACCCTCGGCACGGGTTCCGGGTTACCCGCGATGTTACCCGTCACAGACTCACACATGTGATCTCTGCCACTTTGTCGCGGGTAACCCCACCACTTTTGCTCTTTGCTTCCTGCTGTCGCCTGCCAGTATCTCTGAACTTCCCAGTGATCTGAGTAGTACTCTGGTCACTTGGTAACCTCTGGATCCTGGATACTATCCCTGAGGACCTTTTTTTGTCTGGTTGCTATTGTTCTATGGGAGGTGTGTATGATGTGGCACTAATATCTTCACACCCGCTGAAGTATTTCCCTTGATCTTTAGCGCGTTTTGAAGGGCTCATCAAGGTGATTCTTTTGACCCCCTGATCACCCCAATCCGTCCGCTAATTCCCTCGTTATCGTCACGCCCATTTTCGATGACCTTCGGATTTTTCCCACATGTGTTCCTCCACCGCTCAGCTCGATTTTGGGCTGAATCGAAAGCTCTTAACGACCTCTTTCCATCGCCCCTACTTGTGTATCAGCGTGACCGCTCGTTCTTAAGATATCCGCTTTTTCGTCGCTGTCATGCACATCTGCAGCAGCAAGCTGCCACACCACCAACGAGGGCAACACTTATGGACCCCTACCACCTTGAAATGAGAGACAGAGAGCATTTCGTGCCCATGCTCTCTGTCTACACCTCCCTCGAACACAAGCTTGTCTTCGAGGGTTGATATTTTATATATATTTGATGTATATAATATTTATATAATTATATAATTATAATAATATACAAAAACCCGTACCCTTACCCACGAAAACCCGTACCCTTGAGTGCGGGTACGGGTTTTCACGGGTACGGGTACGGGTTTCTCTGAGATACCCGGGGGTTACCCGTGCCATTCCCTAGTGCTTCCTCGGAGATGTCCAGCACCAAAACTCACATTACAAAGATGTCAGTAATTGATGAGAAGCAGGAAGCTATCGCTTGTATAAGGATGGCAGTGGATAACAACAGACTCGCACAACGAAATTTGGAAGAAGATGATGAAGAGTTGTGCGACATCGACTCGGATCAGGATGCTCAACCCTGACATCTTGGGTCTCTAGAAGGCAAGAAGTCAAACCTTCGTGTCATGTCTGCCGAGCTTGGAAAGGAGCACAAAGAATACAGATGTCTTGATGAGAGAGTAAGAAATTTTCTTTCCTGCCAAATGCCAGAGGAGGCAATGCGGTACGAGGATGACATATATGTGAGTTTCTTCGGTTTGACTAACTCACCTGCAATTTACTTATTTAGTGTGCTTCGCAGGTTCAGCGGTATAAATGTGTATCACTCAAATACCAGTCGAAGGTTGACTGGACGGAGATGAAGGACATTTTGCGATGCAACCCTGATTTCCATGGTTCATCCCGCTTTGATTGTGTCATTATTCACGATGATGCCCCTGGGATCACATGCGCTCGTCTCGAAGGCCTTATCCGGTGCTGGCTTCCATCTGGAACAGTACTTGATCTTGCACTCATTCATGGATTCACTCGCAGCAAGTGGAAACCCAGGACATTCTGGAAGGGATGCCGCATATTGGATGAAGACAAAAACTCATCTATAGTTGGGATGAGCTACCTGCTTCGTGGTGCCCTCATGTGTCCGGTCAGTGAACATGATGGCGAGAAAGCCCATTACTTTGTAGACACAGTAGACCCGGATATGTTTCTTCGGGGAAACTATTGATTATTCACTTGTTGTGTGGTAGTAGCTAACTTGTGAATTTATCAGTAGTGATGGTAACTGATACAAGCAACTAAGTAGATATATTCTACAGTCTGCCTGATTATCTGGATGTATCAGGACTGTTGGTGGTGCCAGTCCTGATAGGTGAACTGACACTTTTCCGAAATCACGGTGACTGATACCACATATTGAAACACTCAGTCATACCAAGAGGAACTGATACTCACTGACGGTCACTAACACGCACATATTGAGCCGCTCAGGTGTCCCTACTGGGACTGATCAAGACTGATAGTAACCTGCTTGTGAACTCGAGGCAATGTATCAGCGGTGACAGTAACTGACATAAGCAATTAAGTAGATATATTCTACAGCATGCTTACTTATCTGGAAGTATCTGGACCGTTAGCGGTGCCAGTTCCGATTGGTGAAATGATGATTTTCCGACAGAAGCAATGTACTCAGGAGTACCAGGAAGGTGAAAAGGACGAGCTATCTCTGGTACGAACGTTGGATTGATGACTATTTCATTGAACATCGACCCCTGATGAGGATCACTTGCAGAGGTACGGTAAGCCATGGATTCCAAAGAGAAGGGGAAGGGTGAAAACGAGTGGAAGAGCTGAATTTGTGCTGACTCTAGATCGAGAAATGGTCATAGCATTTATACCTCAGGAATTCGTGCACAGACCAATGTGCTGTATGCAACGTGGTCTTCTGTCTGGCCCGCAGGTCAGCATCGTGGCACACAAGCAGGATGAGATGAGTTGCAGCAAGTTGTTATCGATAATCGCGATTGTTTGGCTACGGTGATTGGGTCACATGACATGTTGAAAAAAAACCGGCTGTTCACAACATTATGCAAAGGGCAGTAATGTGATGTAGCGTCGTGAAATCATAGATGGAAAATTGCACGCTCAATTCCACGAGCGCCAATGTCGGAGTTTTATTTTCATATCCCAATAATATCAGGTCGCTCACTTGTTCTTCGTCAACCTGGAAGGCAGAGTCTCCTTCTGTCTTTATCGAGGCCCTCCCGTTTTGTGTATCCGTTGAATTTACACGTGTTTCAGCTTGGTTCACAGTTTGTTCACAGCTCCACTGTTGATTCCATGAAAGATTGTAGGACGGCTCTACAACGAATCGATAATACTCAATGCTCGCTGAAATTATGACTTAGGACATGAGAAGGCATTAGGACTTGAAGCTTGAGAATGTATTTGACCTGGTTGAAGAAGCAAACCTGCCGTTGACTATGCAGTAGCAGGTAAGTCGAAATGTTATCGTTCAGCACAAATCTGAGATTGATTAGACGATTGCATCACGCGAAAATCGCGAGAAACACCCGCTCCTTTTGTGGAGATATGAGCAAGTTGCCTTGTACGCGCTCAAGGTGACTTCCCCACCGAAATTATTTCCGTTTTGTTCGCAATAGATGTTCTATAGTCGACTCTGCTACCTTATCCGATTTTATCTCCCTGCCTGATGGTAGACTTAAATGGCTACTATTGGTTGCAGGGGGTCTGTACGAATCTGACCTCCACCAAAAGATATCAATTAGACACGTCATCGCACCCAAAATTGGAAGAAACGACCATTTTCTCGTGGAGTTGTAGCCCATATTGGTAGGGGGGAAGAATAGTGGGCACAAGGTGTACTTGTCTTTTTTTCTCTTTCTTTTGGCAACGGAGGGGGCAAACCCCTCTCCGTTGTGTTTTTCGAGGACGAGGAGGGTTCGCCCCCTTCCTGTCATGTTTTATAGTTGTTTTCGACGACGCGGAGGGACGAACCCCTCCTCCTCGTCTTGCATTTTCTTTGTTTCCGACGATAACCAGGGGTTCACCCCCTTCTAGCTCTATTTCACCTCGAGTCCGCTAGCGGACTCGGGAACCAATAGTGGTAGTCCAAACGGTTGAGACCAGTAGTGAAGTTGAAAACTCCCATTAAGCATCGTTCGTATGCGAATAGAGACCGTTCGATGAAGTCGACTACCGATGCATGTTCTGGGAAAGACGGTAAGCGAGCAATCAATGCAAGAGTCAAATTCTCACCTTCTCTGTGCCGATAAACTTCTGCGATTTGGAGGAGCGTGTCGGCATGCCATGGAAATTGCCTCAGCTGGTTGAACAAACCCTGTGGATCTGTGAACATTTGGTATAACGATACCAAGGAATAAATGTGCAGACCCACCGCCTGTCATCACAGCACTTATAAACCCCTTGGTCATCGACTTGTACTTCCTGCTATACTCCACCGTCCACCACTTTTCCTGAACCGGTAACCACGTTTGCCTCGCGAGCTTTTCGGACACTTCGGCTTCGCTATAAGAACGCAGTGAAAGTCCATCTCTGCCTTGGCTTGGCCACCAGGTCGCTTGAGGTCGTGTAAGATGCGAGCGAGCTTTCTTTGATCCTCCTCGTGAAGACTCGCTCGTCTTGGTGGCGAGAACGACTTTGGACCCGAAGAATCTCCTCATTTCGGCTTCAGGATCAAGGAACTGAAGGGATACTCCTAAGAGGTCTGTAAGAGAAGGCCTGTCCGGAACAGACTGCAAAATCTTTTGAGAGGACGGGTATCTAGACGTTTTTAATTCGTAAATTTATGACTGACGGATAGCGAAAGACACACTGCAAGGATAGTTCTGCTAGTATTTGATCAAATTCATCGCTTGCTGCCTTTGTCTTCTTGGCCCTTGCCTTCTTGGCCGCTTTCTTCTCGTTCCGTACAGGTACAGCGGAAGAAGAAGGAAGTGCAGACTTTTGAGTGTTTCTGGGAGATTCTGAACGAGTTTGTGTGTCTAGTGCATCTGTCTTGCCCGATTTCTTCTTCTTCTTCTTTGTCTATCAAGACAATAGGCGCAATCATCCGTCAAATGAAGCGGGTTAATACCTTTTTTCCAGTCTTGGTCTCTACTTCATCCTCCTCTTCCGGAAATTCGTCGCTAGCAACGACAAGCTATCACGTAATTAGAGGGCAGTGCTTTGATGAAACGTCTAGAGCTCACTGCAGAGAATCCAATGCCCTGGGCTGAAGGTCGCACATCTACACTCTCTGTCTGCCCCAACCCAGACTTTACAGAACCCAATTCCTCTAGCTCCTCAATCTCCCTCTGGTGTCTTTTGCTCAGTCGTGGTGGCATAATTCAAGATTAGATGGTTACGCGTGACGCGTGACGAACAGATTTTTGCTCATGAGCACATCCGAATCGCCACCGTCTGCAACTTCTATCTTATTCGCACGCGGTGTAATTGCCCGTCTCGCTATATGGGCTACCCTACGAATTGCTATGCAAGAGAATTGGGGTGGGCCGCATGGTCCTGCCAAGCGCACATGGCTCGCCTCATCAGTCGTGGACTCGTTTGAAAATCAAATTACAAACCCCCCTGACGATATCTATATCGAAGAATTGCTCCTTCAAATCATGGCGGACGAATTCGACACTATCGTCGACGATGACAGCACCGAGATGGTTGCTAGAGATATTGTGAAGCTGTGGGAGGAGACGCAGGCTGGAAAGGTAGAATTAGTGATCAGGTTTGAAGAGCTGGCTGAAAAGACGAGCGGAAAACGAGTAAGTGTTCAAGAGAAGGTTGTTAGCGACGATGAGAATGGAGAATGGGAGGACGATGAAATGGCTGAAGACACAGACGAGGAAGAGGAGGTCCCTCAGCTGCTGAATCGTACGGAATCGTCTACCACGCCGAAGGAATCCCTTATAGATCAGGATGGGTTCACGCTAGTGCAGAGTAAAAAGAGGCGGTGACGAATACTATTTTTCAAAAGTGTACCTTCTGTACCAACGTATGTGATTGACAAGTCGTTTGATTCAGTTTACTACCCTCAAATCCCAGCTCCAGATTTCACTTGATGCGGCCGTGAGCGAGCATGGCTGGGCCATGTATCGGATATTGTCCTCCTCCCTCCGGCATTCATCAGCTTGGTGAACGTCGACGCCGATGTCCGCTTGAGTTCGCTCGAAATTGTCGAGGCTGAAAAATGTTTCCCCGTTCGGACCAATGACGCTTCGTTTTCTGAATTCGAGACATGACTAGATGCCGGCAACGCTTGCGAACCTGGTGATTCGTCCTTATCAGCTGTGTCGGGATCGCCTTCAAAGTCAAGTTCGGACGGAGACTGACACTCCGGAATCGTGGCAAGCGAGTGGTCATGGAACGGATCCTGGATGAATGTCATGGCTGCCTCCTGAAGGAACGTATCCGAGAGCTCCAGACCTCCGTCGTCGTACAGGTCCTCTAGGTACGGTTCTGAAAGCTGGAACGGGACGACACGAGTGTTCGCTTCGTGTGTCACGCGAGCAGATCTGGGCATCCATCGGTGAATAGAGACTAGGCCAACACCATCGAACTCCCCACTTCCGTCGTGTTGTCCGAGCCCCATGATACCCAAACCGACACCTTTTGGCACTCCCTCTTGTGCTAGGTCATGATCGAACGAGATCGAGGTAGGGTGTGAGAGGTGGATCCCCTCTGTGTCCTCATCCGAATCGCTGGTGAAAGACAGATCGAAGCAAGGCGTGCTCGGCGAAGACGGATAGGAACTTGGATAAGCGGAAAGTACTCGTAGGAGGCTCGCGGAGGCGATAATGGAAGTGTTCTCGCAATTTTCGAGGAGAGAAATATCGGGAAATGAGTTTGCCGGCGTCAGGAATGGGCTGTTGGCGGGCACCAGTGGTGTCGGGATGAAGCCAGAGTGAGAGTCAATGCGAGAATGCGGCATCGTGGGGTGTTTCGGCGAGGATGACTTGAGCAACGAAGCCCTGAGGGAGGGCCCCAAATCGATGCGACGTTCCTAGTGATATGTTAAACTCGGAATGCAAAAATGACGACCAACGTACTACAGTCGCCGCCGAATGGGATTGAATATCGTCCTCACTCGAATCGAACGGCAAAGAAGACTCGCAACGATTGAGGGCGGCATGAACTGATTTGTTTGCCATCAACGTGAACGATGGCGACGACAGAAGCTGAGAGAACGAGGAGATGAATACATTCAGGAACATAAGCATGGTAGGATTGAGAGAATGAGAGAACGCTATAGTGGTAACGCGATAGGGACCGTGGTGGTTTAGAGTGTTTGATAGTGATGAGCAAGAGTTCGGTAAGTCCAAGCGCTGCGGACGTGCGAAATATATACGGTTCTCGGACTAGTGGCTGACAATGGTGCTGACGACTTGTGGCATTCACAAATGCGGATGACAATAAACATGCGAGAGCTTTTATTGAGGACATTATGTGATAAAACGAGGGCTAGTTAACCTGAACTTCCCAAAATTCACTAGTCACTTCTCATGGAGATGGGCGCCTAAAGTCTTTACATAAGCGCTCGCTCATTTGTGTCCGCGAGGCTATGTTCCTCAGTTTAACGGAATCACCTTATCGTTTGCCACTCGAAACAATGCCATAGGACAGCAATTGAGCTCACTTTTCGATAAACGTTGATAGTTCCAGACATGGTGGCAAGGGAATCTGTTGACGACTGTTTACTCGACGTTAACACTCGAATTATGCATTGCCTCGTCTCGCTGTTGGCCCTCTGCAACGACGATCACGATCAGGACAACGGCACCCAGTCAATTAGATGAAGAAGAGAAGACTTCCAATGTCTCTACCGTCGAATTCCATACTGGAAGGCGCTACAAACTCTCAACAAAGTCGTGTACGTACACCTTTCCTTTCGAGTCGTTTGTTCCTCATTATTGTTGTATCCTGCAGGCTAACTTTATCCTTGACACCCGTCCCGCCTCTTCACCCGATCTATGCACGGCGTCATCAAAAATGCCGCTCACTTGCGTGAATGCGACAGGAGCATGATATGTCCCTCTCTCAAAATCGAAATGTCCGTCAAGGGTATCGTTCCCATACAGGAGAAGCCTCTCGAGTCTAATCCCGTCATCCCCGCATACCAAGAAGGTATCGTAAGACCAAAATCGGCGAAAGAGATGTAAAAGCCCACATTTACGAATACACAACTCAAATTCGGATTCGCTAGCGAATCTGAGAATTCATGTAGAAGAACCTTGGAACAATCAAATCTTCGAATCTCTGCACCGAAATCATCGAATACTCTTCCCCAGAAGAAACGGCTGTCTGTAATCTTGCCTCCCTTGCACTTCCCTCCTTTGTTGTCAACGGCGAATACGGCTTCAAGAAACTACACGACGTCACCAACCTCAACCGTATCAACTACTACCCCGTCCCTGAGGCCCGTCGTTCCAACATGCGCCATCGCTTGTTCAAGGTCTGGCCGACACTTTCATGGCACTTTGTATGCCATTCGACTCGCAAGCAGCCAAGGAACTTATCAAGATCTTTGAGACAATTCACCATGCTGCACTTGAAGCTAGTAATGAGCTCGCTGCGAAGGATGGGACCTATGAGACATGGATGCGGGACCTGTGGGTGTCACGCCGACTGATTTGTGGGGTTGAAGGAGAAAATCGCCAAGACTGGATTGAGGAACTCGCTTTTGGTTACCCCCATGCCCACTGCGTCGACGAGCCAGATATTGGGCAACAACGAATGCTTCGAGCCTTACACCAGGTATTTAACTCTTTGCTCATCCGCTGTTTGACCACACCGGAACTCATGTGAATTGACAGCAACATTTACACTCGCCGTGTCCTTTCTGGGGAATTCCAGATCGTCTGCCCGTCTCCGCGAACTCGTTGGTCTCGGACTGTGGGACGACGACATGAAGAACATGATCATCGCGCACAATGGCTCCGTCCAAAGCATCCCCAGCATTCCTGCCGTCGTCAAAGCCATCTACAAGACCGTCTGGGAGATTTCGCAAAAAAGGTGGTCCTCGACCTCGCCGCTGATCGAGGCGCATACATTTGTCAGTCGCAGAGTTTGAATGTCCATCTGCAAGCACCGTCGATGGGCCAGTTGACGAGCATGCATTTCTATGGGTGGAAGAAGGGCCTGAAGACGGGCATGTATTATCTCAGGACGCGCAGGTTATTCAGTGTACCGTGGACCAGAGTGTGTTGAAGGATACGAAGAACAGGCTGTTCTGCCTACCGGCGCTCCTACCGGACGCCCGACAGATGGAGGAAATGCTCGTGGGCTTCTGACTCCTTCGTCGTCTGTCTCGGCATCTCTAGCCACCTCCCCGTCGATCTCTTCCCCGACTGCATCTGTCAAAGCAGAAGCATCGAACGTTGTCGTCTCTGATGACATTCTCAATGCGATTCCACTGGATGCGCTCTCTCTGGATGATACCACTTTGAAGAAAGCGGAGGCCAATGCAGAATTTGCCGCGGCGTTGAAGAGGAAGTATCTCCGTGGGCTCGAGAATGCCAAGCTTCAGTGTTCCTTGTTTTTTTTCCTGTATTCAGTGTAAGATAGGTCGAGAACATCGCGTATAATTTGTGGGGATGAGTGTCAGGAATCAGGACATTCGAGGACACAGGGACCCGAGAAAAACTTGAAGAGGACTGAGTACCGTCATTTCGCTCTGTGCTTGGAATCAGGCAGGTGATAGTTGAATGTTGAATTGAGTAGCACTATGGACAGAAAGGGAAAAAAAAACTAATACTCTGCGACTACCCTATCGAGTTCAATACAACACAATCCTTAGGCTGAAATAAGGAGCATTGCAGACGAAGGAATCGCTTCATTTTAAAGCTGCGATGACCCCCCATCATGATCTTCTTCTAAAACACGAATCTCCTCGCGATGAGAAAGTCACGAATTTTGGGAGTCATCAACCGGGCCCAATGCGAACCGAAAACACTACAAGATTCATTCGGGATTCAAAAACCCAAACACGCCCTTCTTCATTAACACAGCAACGTAAAACAGCATCCGCAGAATAAATTATCCACCTCGTCACTCCAAACCAACTGCCCTCCACAAACGCTGCCTTCACAGTGATGACACCAGCCTTCCCTCATTCTTGCTGCTCCCACCGCAACGCGCGGACTGCAAACACATGCTGGAGGGAATCGTAGTGCCACGCGGGATCGTGCATCGTAAACACTTGTCTGCGAACAATGAAAATATCGCATAGGCCAGTCATCGTATGTCGATGGTAACGTTTTGGTCAGCAAAGGGGGGAGATGTCGACACGCCTGGCATGGAGCTGGCTGAAGTCTCCTTGTATAAATCTGCAGGGACAACGCAGGAAATTCACGAACACAATGGTTAATCAGGCTCTAGAATATATCGCTCAATTTGCTGTTTGAACGGCAGCTCTTTTTTCGGCTACGTATTTCTTGATGATTACAGCCGCCACTGCAGTAAGGATGACCCCAACAATTACCGGGCCCCATACCTTAGCGGGATTGTTTGGGTCCGTGGGTGCTGGAGTATTTGAGCGATCGATATGGATGAGAAGGGTTGACTTACTGCTAGTTGTTTGAGTAGGGTTTCCTGGGGTGCCTGAGCTTCTTGCAGACGAAGGGGGCTTTGTATGATCAGATAATGGAGGGTGCTTTCAACAAGCAATCGACTTACACTGGTGGGCTGTTTGATTGTCCTACTGATCAGAGGGAATTACAGCACACAGCTGGGCCCTGACTCACCGATGTCGCAATGTTGCTAGCAGGGTTGTCCGCAGTGCTTGAGCTCCTCGCGGACGAAGGGAACTTCGAAAGATCAGATAATGGAAGGTGCTGTCGACAGGTAATCGACTTACACTGGTGGGCTGTTTGATTGTCCTACTGGTCAGCGGGAAATACAGCACATATCTGGGCCCGACCCACCGAGTTCGTACGCGACGCGTTATCGGTCGGCACGAACGTGATTGGTGTGAAGG
>Ga0307507_10007798_pt1 | contig 15248 bp, 15 predicted proteins | sample 7_EM_MG_FD_207223 | JGI IMG/M metagenome (GOLD analysis project Ga0307507, IMG submission 207223) | Populus trichocarpa ectomycorrhiza microbial communities from riparian zone in the Pacific Northwest, United States - 7_EM | ecosystem: Host-associated > Plants > Roots > Unclassified | place... | reverse complement strand
GGGGCCACACCATACGGTATCAATCATTTTAAGGCCTTTAGATAAAGTATAATGTCATTATCATTATTGTTATTATTATTACAGGATAGCAAGGTGCTCCTGCTCTGAGTTTGGTCCTTGTTTACCTATCTACGAGTATTGGTATAGTACTTCCCCCACACGTCACTCATTTCGAGTATTATTAACATTACCAATCACCTTCGTCATGTATTTTAAATTTTTCAAAATATAATTGTTTTAGATCGCAAAAATCATATCATTTTTTGTGAGCTCGCGCACTCGTACCGGCAAGAAAACAAGAGAGCCCCCATGTCCCATTAATACCGTTACCCACAGGCCCACCCGACTACTAGAGCCAGGTCAGATCAGGTCAGGTCAGGTCAAGTCATCACTTTTGTAACATGCAGATAAGCTGTAGAAGATAAGGGCGAAACGAAACCCATAAATAAGGAAAGGGAACAAAGAGGAAAAAAAAAAGTTATCGAGATCACTCGAAAAGGCTATTTCCCAAACTCCTATCCTCTCGACCACGAAAAACAAGTGAATTAATGATACCAAATCATTTCTTCTCGAACATGGCCCTTCGGGCGGCAAACGCTGATCGAGACGGGTTGTCGACTGTGGGGGTATTGCTATTGCTGAGACTTTTTCGTGCCTCGTTCCTTGCTTCGTCTCGGGGAAGGCTGAATCTCTTGGGTCGGGGATCGGCCGGTAACCCTGAAGCCGATGGTCGGCTTGGGTCCACTCTTGGTTTCTCCCTGTTCAAGATACTGGCAGTTGATTCCGCTCTTGTATGTTGCCTTGCTACTCTTGCAGGGTCAAACACTGGTGAGCTCGTTCTTTTTGGCTCTAATCTCGAAGGCCCTGTGTTTACATTTGTAGGTTCGGGTGTCACTCTGGATGGGGAGGGCATCGGCCTGGAGCCGATAGGCCGAATAGGAGCTCTGCTAGGTGTGGTAGGAGTAGGAACTCTGCCAGGCGTGGTCGGGGTAGGTGCCCGTTCTTGTGCCTGTGGAGCTGCTTCTTCGGTTCTTCTTGCTTTTCTCTCCTCCCTCCTATCCTCTCCCTGTTCCATGGTTCTGGCCCTCTCCATCCTCCTTGCAATCCTCTCCCTCCATTGAGCTTCCTTGTCTTCAATTTCATCTTTCGTTTCATTAGGTATAGCCCGCTCAGTCTTCCTGCGAGTAATTGGCGGAGGCTTCTGCTCCTCAACCACAGGTGCTTCCTTTTCCTGAGCGGGAATAGTATTCTTTTCCTCCCGTTTAGTAGGGCTCTTCTCCCGAACAACAGGTTCACTCCTCTTCTTAGTAAAGGGCGCTCTCTTCCCCTCTTCAGCTATAGAGGCAGGAGCAGGGGCAGGAGCAGGGGCCGGGGTTGGTTGTGAAGGGGGGGCCATTTTCTTTTCCTCAACAATTGGTTCTGGCTCTTTCCTCTCTTCCGTAAAAGGTTTAGGTGGAACCGGTGGGCTTTGCAGACCAGCGTCAACAATCCCCAGACCAATGCCTTTCTCCTTATCCAGGTCTTTGATCACCATGTTAGCAGGAGTAGCATTACTAGAAACGCTAGCTCTCTGCGGGGATGAACGCCCGGAAGAAGAGGCATATACGGCTCTGGACCTCGAATCAAAGATCGCCTCTTCAAAGGAACCCAGAGGATCGGCTGGCGGTGGGTTGGGTAAGGGTCGATCACCCCCGTCACTCTTTACGGGGCTTGTAGGATTCTGGACAAACTTCTTTCTCTTTTCTCCAGCCCATGCCGCCCAGGAAGAGAAGTAGGCACCAGCACGAGAGGATGCATCGGCAAGCACAGGAGAAACAACAGCTAATTAACCCAGTTAGCACCTATTGTAGGTCTAAATAGTGAGCTCAAATGAACCTACTAGAAGGAGCTGCCGTGCTTGGATTGCTGTCAGTAGACGGTTTTTCACCTGTCTCAATACTGAGCTTTTGCAGGGAGTCTTGAGACTGCGATTTCCGCTGTTCCCTAAACTTTTCAACGTTCTTGGATAAATTATTGAAAACAGTGGATACATTGACACGGCCATTAGCAAGGGTTTTCGCCAACGCCTCTTTACTATTCTGCACTTTCTCCTCCAAACGTAACTCCTGCATTTGCCTGTATCACCAAGTCAGAGAAACACGGATGCATGTGGGCGCTGCGCTTACTGTAAGATTCTTCTCTGTACATCTTCCATCGTCAACCCACCAGCCATTACGTGTTTTGGGGGCACAAGATCGAACAACTCAGAGTCTATGTGCACAAAGGTAAGCCCCGGTCTCTCCGTTACAATTCAGGAAATAACGTACCTGTAAACTTCTGGAAGATTCTGAAATTCTCTGTCTTCTTCCAGGCATCCACCCAATCCATCTGGAAATCATTGGCAGGGTCACCATCTAAGGCTAGTCAAAACACCGATTCCTAAATTTAAAAACATTCCGTGGAACTTACCGATATCCGGCAAGAGTAAGTTCGACTCCGAGCCTGCATGCTTTTCTAGAAATAGGTGATACTTGACGGACGATACCATGGAGAGTATGTATTCCTCGAATTGGAGCCGGATATAGTCTTCACTACCTGTGAATCCCATAGTTTTCGGCCGGGTGGGATCCGCTGGAAAACATTAGCACGTGCCCCACTAGGTAGAATAGATAACCATTTAGACGAACATTCATCCCAAGATTCGGAAACAGATTGAACCAGTACATCGATCCACCTTCTGTCAGCTGCAGACAGTGAAAGCGCGGCACGCAGTGACGACGATGTGATGTTGATACTTTTATCATCAAGCTACGAGACCATTAGCAGCGAAATCTCCGGAGGTTGGAGCAAGAAAAATTACATTAATTAGGATATCGGAATACCTATCCCTCTGCTGTAGTAGTAGAGAGTTAGTTGATCCGACAACATATGACTTTGTGCCAAAATCTGCCAGAACGTCGAGCTGCTGCAGTGGAGTGTAGGGCCCAAACAAGCTTCCTTTCCCAAATATTTGGAGCGGTAATCCCATAAAAGTCAATACTGTAGCTTCTGTTAGACTATACCGAGCTATACCTATCTAAGGAAGAGTACAAACATGACTTTCGGTCACTCGTTTTAACAGAAGTGGGTTTTTTCAATTTGGATTCATAGGTATTCATGTCCGGATCGCCACAATCTTCCAGGTTTCGCAGAAGTCCCGGGATGAGAGATAGCAGCGAAAACTGTGTCATACATAGCCTCTCACAACTACTGCCAAAAAAGAGCATCTGAGATTTTCCCACGTGTCAGATCAAAGTAATAGAATAGTCTGGGAGTAGAACCTTTGGCTGCAGTAGGGCACATTTAAACAATATGAGTGTTTGATGCTTAAACTCATATACAAACTCCCGCAATGATAAGCCTAATCTATTAGCTCTGATATCCGAGCTCCTATAAACCGACCCTTTGGAATTCATGATGCTCACCAACAAATTGATCACGTGAGCGATCAGTCTCATAGTCTCTTATGCTCGTTTTTAAGCTCTCTTGGAATTTCTATGTCCACATATCAGCCCACTGGGTTTGTTCCGATAGCTTTGGGAGGTTTCTCACCCGTATGATGTCGAGGTCCTCAAAGTTCCTATAGCCGCGGACATCCGGTAAGCCACGGCTTACGAACAAGAGAGGAGAGGAAAAAAGAAAACCTCGCTCCAGAGGATCTTCCTTTTCCTCCATGAAACAAATAAAAATACAAGTTCATACCTCTGCGCAAACCAAGCTGTGGTGACAGCCGATAGCTGTTGTTTCAGATGAGAGAAGAAGAACGTAGGACTGTCCGCAATTACCACCACAGCTTTCTGAACCGTAGATCGCGTCACATCGGCAGGCTTATCCGCTAACTGGCTGGCGTCTAGCTGCCTCGTGCACGATATCCCAAACAGAGTGGTAGGTCCCGTCGGTGTTGTATGTTTCAGGGTGAAATATGAGAAATCCTCCTCCGAAGCATGAGCGCCATCCGCCAGCGCAAGAAACGGCAGCAGCGGCCAATCCGATATATCGTCTTCTCTTTCCAGGCCTATCCAAGTTTCTACTTCGGGTCCCCTAAAAAAAATTCACAATAAGGATTCCTAACTTAGTATGTTGTAGTTTTCTTGAACTAAAAATTGCTAGCTGAGACTCGAAGGGGATGGGGAATGGGGGGTGGGGAAGGGGCCCAAAAAAAGAAGTACCTTGCATGGTGAAACCCCACAATCGTCACGACTGGGCTCCGCTGAGGTCTGTCCATGGGGGAATTTGTAGCGCTTGGTGTGAAGGTTTGGGATCTCGAGGTGTTGTTCGAAATTCGAGGGCGGGAGAGGTGTAAACAAAAAGGTAAGCTAGTGCTCTCTGAATGGAGCTGAAAAAAAATAGAGGGATGGAGACTGTATAGGTGAGCGTATTCGACATCACGGGCATTGAGTGGCCGGAAATTTTAAGAGTTGAGCTCTCAGAGGCAGGGGCCAGTGCGACAAGCCAGGCAGGATGCCCTTTCGTCCCCCGTCAGGAACCCTAATCCCTATCCACCTTGGCGATTTAGTGTTCACAACCGATCACTCGTGCACACAGCACGCGGAACACGGCACACTGAACAGACCTCCAAGTTTTTCATGCCACATGCCGCAACTCGCCGCGCGCGGTTAAGCCTCACCTATTTTCAGTGTCATTTCCTGCTCTTCCCTGCATAGACCAAGAAAACGGCTCTTCTTCTCTCTCATCTTTGGGAGCTCACTGGTAGGATCTGCCTTACCAGCATTGTTGAATAACCCTTCACAACAGGTCTCGGCCCTTACTAAGAAAGTGCGATACACGAATAAATTCTTATCTCACCATTGGTCTCTTAACTAGACAATTCATAGATGCACAGTAGGGAAGAAAGCTCCAGTATTTTCTCCATTTTACTCCAGCCATTTTTATCCCAGAACCAACCTGCTCATACAAGCTGTGCTGTACGTTTATCTGTGATGATTTAAAATGTCTGAAGAAATATACTCGACTTGAGATCTTACACGATAAGTCACTCAGACCCTCTCTTCTTTCCTGGGGCTCACCATGGGCCCTGGGGGCAATTATCAAGTCCATATCTTATCCGCCCGAGAATCCCCTAGTCAGGGAATTTACTAATAAGATAGTAACAATTTTATGTGACAGAATTTGAGATCTATCCTAAAGTGCTACTCAGGAGCGCTGGCAAAACAGGCTCGTACCCTCGTAGGCTGCCCCCCAAGCACAACCAACCACAGCCAACAAACAAACCTCTTATCAAAAAAAAAACCAGTACCGTAGAACCAAAATCCACCCTACAGGAAGTTTCACATGGAATGGCACAACCGGAGAACTCAGGTAGGAGTCCGATCCGATCAACAATGCGCGGCTACTGCACGTTCCCTCTAGGTGGCAGAACAACGAAAAGAAGCAGATGCCATTACCTACCTGCAATCACACAATTGATACATGACACTGCATGTATCAGAAGCTTCCCCATAGCATTCCCATCTTGGCTCCCGTCCTCGACATGAGGGGCTATTCATCGAGTGATAAATAATGACCCACATACACCCTTTTCGGAGGCCGGTCGACCGACCAAGCTACGGTGGTTTTCGCCGCTTAAACACTCACCGCTCCAAGGCACACCCCTCTCGACAAGTGAAAGCCTACTACAACCACTCACAAGTGGAATATATATCAATTTACAATCCCACCACCCATGACCGCAAGTCAATTCCGATCCAGTCAACCACAGGGGCAAACCGATCCGAGTACCGACGCGGTACTCGAGTACTCGGATATGGAAGTAAAAATCGAGGATGGGCATAACAAAGATAAAGCTAGAATCTCGGGAATCTCACAGATTAGGAATTAGAAGAAACAGGGGGGCACTAGGAGGTTAAAACTCGGAGTAGTTGCATTGAGTTGATACCTTAATACTATCATGGAAAAATTGTGAAGGCTTTAGTACCTCAACTAGTGGATGTTGATGCCATACATATATCATTAATGATGTAAAGGTTACGTCTCCTAAATTTTAGTCCGGGTTCTTCTTACCTTGAGTGTGCCGATCTTTTATGTTATTTTGGCCAGCTCAATACCTCTCCGTAATGACAGGGCCCTTAGCATACTCGATTTTTACTTCCATCTCCGAGTACAGCCTCTCCCCAACTAGTTGTTGGGTTGCGAGGTGGCTGCGGGTTTTGCTTAGCTAGCAAGTTAAACACTAGACAAGCAGTCTATCATACAACTTGGATAGATTTATCGAATTAATCCCCAGCCCACCACGCCCCTCAAGCACTCTAACCCCTAGTTAAGGAGCCCGATCCCCCATCATAATCACCAGGCCAAATCTTATCGGTCAGAGCAGAGAAGCGAGTGACAAGATCTTCTAAGCCTCTTTTTAGTCTATGCTTTTCGAACTATACTAGTACTTGTTTTTTTCTTCTCTCTCTTTTTTCCCCCTAGGTTCTCCTTTCGCATGTGCGTTGGGGGCGACTTGTGCTGTGCGAGTATGATACTCGAATATAGTACGTCATTCTCCCATTTGGGTTTTGAGGGGGGTTGAAAAAGTTTGGTGTAACTTGGCCGGTAACCGGTATCATATCACAACCTTCTTTTTTATAAAAAAAGAAAAGAAAAAGAAAAACTTTTGTAGTGTGGTTTTAAAGTATGATGCGTTCCTATTTTCCATAGTATTACTGTACCCTACTCATCATATCGCCGGATTGAAGTTGCGTCTCTTCTAACGCGTCACCACCAACTTCAATAATTAGACTGCCGGTATGATAGACAAAACAAGGAAAAAAAAAAGTTCCGCCATATCTAATCTGATCTGATCTGATCTAGGGTGCTAGTGTTATTGGGCTGAAGATCTCAGACTAAATCATTTCCAACCACCCAGGGTCTCGAGGAGCCCATGCTATGCTATCTTTCCCATTGCCCCCCACTCCCCCACAGCAAAGAATAGTGTGCTCTCTGGATCATCTGATATAAAAAGAGTTGCTGCCCTGTGCTTTACAACCCAGGTTACGCTGTCTTGCTGCTTGCTAGGGGCGGAGTCTTGCCACCACTACAGCAGCCCTGCAGAACGCAAAGAAGGAAGGACTCAAGGTCTCGAGTGGGGCCTTGCCAGTCTTCTCATAGCACCATACTTTAAAATGCACAAGCCAGGTCGATATGGTACGATATCATAGCATAAATCGAGATTGAGCCTTAGCTTAAGACCGGCCTACTTTCTCCCCTCCCCTCCCCTCCTCATATTATACGAAAAATGCCGCGACGGGAAAGACTTGCGCAATTATCACTGCCCTGCCCATCCTCGGCCTCGGCCACGGCCACACAAGTACGATAACTCAAAACCTGATGCTATACAGAACTCTAGCAGTCCTAGAAGGACCGACTCCATCCCCACGTGGAGCGGAGCGGGCGGAAACGGAAGAGCTGATGTGAAAAACGGGGGAATAAGAAGGGGGGACTCGTGCTCCAAATTCAGGAACTTTGCGTGATAAATTAAACGGTTAATTGATGTGGTGGAAATAATCTCCTGTCCAACCATATCGGCGGGTACTGCACTGTACTCGAGTACCATACAGTCCAGGGTAGTGGTGAGGGGGAGGTGCGCCGCGGCATACCGGTATCGGACTTCTATTTTGCCATGAATACTGTGTTTTTGTATCGTGCAAGACTACTTTATCATGGAAGATCCCAAGAACGCCTTGCGATCTATTATGCACACTAGTCTTGCGCATTTTTTTTCTTTTTTCTTCTTTGCCTTTTATTGAAGTAAAGAAATTTTTTAAGAAAGCTACTCGAGTACAATGTAGGCTATCGCGGGCCTGTCATAAAGCCTGCCAAGTTGCGGGATTTCAGACAGGGTACCGTAGCCTGCTCCCGCACGCGTACAGTGTACAGTATATGTCTTTTCTCGTTGCCCATACCCTACTCTACCGTACTCGCCCCAGCAGGCTGATCGATCCCTAAGTATACATAAGAAAATCGGAAAAAAGAAAGAAAGAAAAGGCGTTCATTTTATCATTCCCCATCGTCCCCCGGTCCTTTATTTATGTTGCCCTCTCCGTAGGACTAAGCCAAGAGCCAGATTCAATCTGACCCACAGCACAATGAAAATATTGGTAAAGAAATACATGTTGTATACGCCGAGAGGGAATATGAAACTAGACATGAAACCACTAACAGTCCAAAATCAAAGAGTACAAAGAAGAATCGAAGTGAAATGTGGGCCTTATAATCCTGGCTTCGCGAACTAGTCATTCATCGCTCTATGACTGAGCAGATCCGTCTACATTATGATAATCCAAAATTTCCGAGTACCTTTAGGTACGCCTAGTCAGCGATCCAACTCACACAACTTGAATGGGCAAATGAAAGGCAGTTGATTCGTACATCATGATTTTCCATGTATCAACGGGCAGGTCAGCATCGTTGAAAGACCAATCGAACTTCTCCCCTGCCACCGGCTCGTCTGTGGGATCGTGGTAAGGTGCCAAGTACTCGTGGGCCAAAGCTATCTCAGCAGTAATCCTCTTCTTTGGATCGAAAACGAGCATGTGTTCCAGTAAGTCGATTGCTAAACATGGTCAGCCGGGCGGTCAATATCCTGGAGAATTCATGATGGGACTAACCAAGTGGGTCCGCGTTTTTAAATTTCTCGGAAAGAGGCTGGCGCTCCCTCTTTGGGAGGGACTGGACGAACCTCAGGGTCTGTGTAAACCGTCAGCAAAGGCAAGAGGAAGGGCATCCAGAGGGCAAAAGGGAGGGGAGTAAAGCTTGCATTTTCGCTGCAAATCGTGTGAATAACATCATCGGGGGGCGTTCCAAGAAGTTCAGTAATAATTGAGAACTGGTTGACATGGTCTTTCCCTGGGAACAGCGGCTTTCCTTCAAGCATTTCCGCAAATATACATCCCGCACTCCAGATATCCACCTCAACATCATACTTTTGCCATGTGAGCATAATCTCTGGTGCCCGGTAGTACCTTGTAGAGACATAACCGGTCATCTGGGGATCCTGAATCCGAGCAAGACCGAAATCACAAATTTTGAGATCACAGTTCTCGTTGACCAGGATGTTGCTGGGTTTCAGGTCGCGATGGACGACGCCAGCGGAATGAACATATTTCAATCCGCGCTGTGGTAAAGTTAGAAAATTAGCACGCACACGCCTTCTGTTTAATCGATTTTTTATATAGCCTACCAGAATTTGGTACAAAAAGTACTGGATGAACTGCTTTTCCAATGGCCGAGAAGTTAATAATCGGTGCAAATCAGTACCAAGAAGCTCAGTGACGAAGTAACTATTTCAAACGTTAGAAGCCGTACACAGCTATATAGTGAGTGCTATCTACGCACATGTCCTCCAGGGGAGATATGAAGATATCGCTAAGACTAATGACCTGTAAACTAATGTCAGTACAAGCAAGGCTCAAGCTGTGAAAGGCGGAGCAAGTTACATTCTCATGTCGCAAGTGCTTGAGAAGTTTCAGCTCACGATAAGTTCTCTTGGACAAAACCGGCGTGCTGAAAGGCTTCATGATCTTCTTTATAGCAACGGACTGAGCGGTCAGTTGATCTTTGGCAGAGCTTTAGAGTAGATATTCAGCGATATTTTCTTTTATGAATTATTACAAATTTGGGGGAGAGGGCTTGGGTATTTACCAGACGAGACCAAAGGCACCCATTCCCACAGGTTGCAGATCAGTATATCTAGGTCGTTGTTAGCCTACTTTACGCTGAACGTTCTTTGGTTTTTTCTACGAGTGGCGTAGGGAATAACCCCACCTGCTTGTTATCTCGAAAGTTGTTCCAAAGATCTGAGCGCGGACGAATTCAGCCATCTCAAAAGATTCGAAATTCTATGGCGAAATGATAGGTAGAAAGACCCAAAGTTGAAGCAATCCAAGGAGCAGTTGCTGTGTTATTCCTGAGACGATGGACGAGGGGTGAGGCCAGGTTGAAGAGAACAGTGGAGGGGTTGAAGTGATTGAAGCGATCCAAGTGGGTAGTAAACAGAAAGCGGTAGTTTTGTTTCGTTCTGCCGGATAAGTACAACACCGAATAGGTTCCGCGTAGTAAACAAGAGATTGCCGAGAGAATTAACTTAATACCGGAAGCGGGGGCCGAAAATGCTATCTTTCAACACGCTCTAGAGGTACAGTTCCACTATCTTGAGGAGGAGGAGCAAAAGGTGGAATAGTGTATAGGGAGTAAGTAAGGAGAAAGAGAGATAGTGGGATGTAAGAAGGTAGAGTAGATGCGGAAGAAAACAGAAAGGGTTTTTGTTCTCAGATGGATGACGGCCGGAGACGAGATTACAGCAAGAATGCTTTGGCTTTTCTATGTACCTTTTTACTTTTTTTTTTTTCCCTCCCTTCGGACAAGCGAATTACGGTAAATGGTTGAAGTCAGGATCCTTCCTCTTTGCCTTGGAGTCCCAAAATTCAAAAGTGAAATCACCGTGCATCAAGAGGCGCTGAGGACGCGGGGTGAGAGCGGGGCTGATTCTAGCGGGATCCCGTGCGCCCTGTCCATTTCCAGCCAATCTCGACTTTTGCCATTCAAACAGGGAAAGACTGTCTTTCCGAAGCTCCCGCCGTCCAGTGCCCACAGGTACGGCACTGGCGCACCCAAGCGTTCCCCATTGAACCGCTATTCCAACTCCCCACCCCCTATACCATAAGGGAATGTCCTGTGGCGCAAATTAAACACTCTCCCCACGTCTCCTTATTGTTCCAATTGTTGCCCTTTCTCCCACCGCTTTTACAACACCGAAACAGTGTTTTTCGTGTCTGCTTTTGTACTACGCTACTGGCCGGAAGGAATGTCCGGTTTCTTGGTCTACGGTGCTCTCTCCCCCATTCCGTCACTGGATGACAGCTACAGCCACGCCGTTGTAAATTCACCCGAGCATTCGCACTCATACCCTATCCCAACTGGCCTGCATGGGGAAAACCCTTGCCGAATCGAATAAGATGTGTAACCTCCTGGTCGCAGAGTGGCTTGTACGCGAATACCGGACTCATTGTGGTCGTGATTTTCGGAGATGGTCTGCTGGGTTGCCCTCTACTCGAGCACTTGTGCTCGTACAAATTGAAAATCGAAGCAGGGGGGCCACAGCTTCTGGCACCAAAAGCCAAAGCATGAGAGTCTAGGAGAGATAGAGCGTCATCCTGTTGTTCCGTGTACAGTTGCGGTACTACGCCCGCAACAGCTCTGCAGCGGAAGGCATGCACCACCCCCGAAACTACCGAGCTCTGTGGCTACCGAAATGGTACCGCATGCAGCCAGATGCCACTGCCGGTTGCCGCAACCTACCAGGGTTAGATTTAGGAATTATCAATCGTTCACTTGCAAAACAAAATCCGCGAAACTAAAAGCATAATGCAAAAGCTAACAAATCAGCACCTGGTTGCTTGTAACGTCTTGCGGCGGAAAGCTCTAGAAAAGCGGAAAACTCTCAGAATGCCCTCTCAGATAGTGACAAGGGTCTAGCATGTCCCACAAAACTAGAATGCCATCTCGGGGGTTATGCGGATACTTTAGCTCAGTCGAGCAACCACCCATCACTTGCTCTACTCAATTGATCCAGTCTTGAGAGAAGAGTCGACCTCTAGAGGACTAACACCGCTTGCAAAATCCAATGCCAGTAGTCCATTCTAGTCCTTAGCCAACATTCAAACAACAGCTACATCACATCTTGCTAGAAGGGACTATATATCTAACTTTCATGACCGGTATGTCCCAATGCCATGTGAAATACTGATCCTTTTGATCTGTGGGTCATAACTGTCACGAGAATTTTCCCACGCCTTGTTTGGAAGAACTCTACTCGAGCACTAGCAGTCACTTCCTACACCTACTCGCATGAGAACTCTCAGACACAGTGGTATTAGGGTTATTCGATGCACGAAAAGCAATCAACAAGTGAATTATGTTATAGTAAGTTATTGAAAGGGAAAAAAACCAATCTTTCATGACTTTAGAGGGCATCACAGTTGTGTAAGGCATATCAGATCCTATCCCCATCCGAGGGGGTATTCAAGAGTTTTCTGTATAAAAAAGAGTTCAGCCTTCCGCGACCCCGCCGCCGACCGCCGATGTCGGTGGGAAACGTGATACAGTAATACCAATAACAATTCCCATAGCAATTTTTCCCATCCCGTAGGCAAATTTCCATGTTCCCTTGTTATCTCCTTCCAAGTTTAACTATACAACTAGTGGGCCGAAGACCTTAACACCCCTTCCTATTTCCCACCAAAAATATCCCACTTCATAAACTCAATGAACATGTTTTACGGAGTAAAACAATGGGGGTAATTCTTACTAACGACTAGACCCCTCCATGAGCTCTTATCGAATGGCTTTTCTGTGCGCTCTTGAGCTGCACCGGTTAAAAGCAATTGTGGACATATCAGCTGACATCATAATATGAATTTACTAGTACTATACTTTTCATAATATGAAGCCCTCATACAAAAACTCGAAGCATCATATATATCATCTAAGTTACCACACCGCACCCAACAACCAAGCCTCCCAACCATTCTTGTCAACATTTTTCCTAGCGTGGAAAAGTTTTCAGGAGACAACTTCCCACGGCTTTCTTACCCTACTCAGTCACCGATATGTTTTTATTTTGTATATATCGAAAGTGCTTGATAAACTCCCATACAGTAAGATACTCTGATGCCTTCTGTGCAAAATGCGGGGGGTGGCAAGGTCTCCCACCCACTACAAGTAGTTGTACATCTCCCGGTTTTCTCCCCTCATGGTACCTGCTTTTCGTGCTCTCTTTTTATCCCCCCCCCTTCCTTTATCCCTTTCCGGTTTCCTGGGGTGGGTGAGGGTTCGCCCATGGCGCAGCTCTTCTACTCGTATAATACGCTTTGTTTTTTTACATATATGCGCCATAGTTCCGGTTTAACCCTATCACACCCTATCCTGATTCCAAGAACAATGTATGATACCCGTATGGTAGGTGCAGTGCTATCCCGAGCAGCAAAATATGTAATATGCAAAACGCCTACTAGTATCGGTTGGGAACCATCCTAGCGCACAGTCAGAATCCTTCGCTCCATAGTGCAGATTGCGGAAGTGGCAAATAACCAGAAAAAGAAGGGAAAAAAAGTTGCCAAATTCATAATCGAGTGAGAATTAATGATCCTCGCCATCTTCAATCCCAAGAGGCATACCACTTTCCTGATTCTTCTCCTCCCTGTTATGTAAGGACAAACATTTTTGGTACGAGCTTGGTGACAAAATAAACTAACCTCCCCGAGTTTCCCTGATAAAATTCCCATTATAAAGGGGACCTAACTTACTCACTACCTAAACCTCTGAAAATCCGGGGATTTTTATAGATAGCACAATTCGGCATGAGTATCCGCATAACTAAAGGCCAAGTTATAGGAACCATGCTGAGGCTTACTTTGCCGTGCAACTTTGTGGTTGTTTGTTAAACTTGTACATTTTGTATGGAACCTCAGCTTGGTTTCTTAATCCTAGACTACGAGGCGATCAGTGGGGCTGCGCCGTGCTTGGGCGGATCATATATATCGGTCTTCCGCAATTGTGGCCTGGAATTTTCTCAAAGCAGGCTGAGGCGAACCGCGGTGGAGACTCCGGCATGGGCAATATCAGCGGCGATTATAAGTCAATTATCAAACACTCTCCTTGAAACGCCTGCAGATTTATTCACAAAGGCCATAGGAGAGCTCTCGTTACGCTGGCATAGCCTCCATCTGCTCACCGCGCAGGCTCACTCGATTTTCACTAGCCCACTCACACTGCAACTGATAAGTCTATGTCCTTACTCAGCGCATTTGCTCTCGCCCCAGAACCGACAAGGCTTGTTGTACTTGTAGTTCGACCAATTACCTACGGGTGCCTACTCCTGGTACGATAACTGTTGCCTCTTCGTTGGTTCTGCGGCCGCTAGCACCTTTTGGAGGTTAGGTTTAAACCACAATATACATTCCGTATCAGAATGGAATTACCTAATAGAGAGTTTGCGCACGGAGACCTAGGTGTAAGAATGAGTTTGCGCAACAGGTGTAGGTCGCTAGGCGGGTGGGTGACAGTTGAATGAGTAGGCTAATATCCCGGATCTTGGGCCACGCTAGTTGGGTATCCGAGTTTGGGAAGGCTACAAATTTAAGGATGTCATGATAGCACCCCGATCATGAAGGAAGTATCTTCCTAGGCTCTGTCACAATACAATATTAGAAAACATCTAAATGGTCATAATGTATTGTATTGCTGCTGATTTATTGTTTTGCGGCAAGAGAGACTTTCGGGAATCCCAATTTGGTTGTTTAAAGGAAATTTTTAAGTTCGCACAGACAAACAACTAAACCAAATAAGGAAGTTGTGTAACTGTGGCGTATATTAATCGTAATCGTAATCCGCAGAATTGAATAGAATTATCGTAAGAATATAAGAAGCGGGAGTGAAAGAAGGGGAAATACAATACCTGCGACCTAAAAGGATATATGCAAAATGGACAGTATGATGTTAGGGGTAGTCGGTACGGTAACTATAATACCGGGCTAGACCTGTGCTTTATGCGTATTCGTAACCGGAGATTCTTGTTGAAGAAGACTCGTGAAATAGTGTAGCTGAACTACTCAACTGGGGATTGATAAGAAGTGATAGAGGGACAAAGATAATTTTCTTGTGTAATAACTTGTTATATTGATAAGATCTCATCTCCGGTACTTGATGATTCTATTTAAGCGAGGGAGGCACTTCGATATTTATATTCTGCATCTGAGTGTTCGCGGGTTACATGTTCTAACCATACTAACTAAGTATTGAACGAACAAAGTTCCCTGAACTGGTAAGTGGGAACACCTCCTAACCCTGACAACTGTTCGATCCCATGCTCACATTATGAAGATGTAGACTACCATATTATTGTAGGGGTGCGTCAGTCTGGTGGATAATAGGCTAGTGGAAAGTATATGTGGCTGACTAATGTCAACATAATAATATCTCTTCACCGAACTGTATATGAAGTGGCCAACTTCAAAAGCGTCAGACTATCTGATGTGCGAGAGTCTGTCACTGTTCGTGCATCAGGTTTCCGAACTTGTGTCACAAACGGTGACTAAGCAAGGCAGACTCTCACATGACTAATAGTTATTAGTCATCGGTTTGTTATCTTTCACACTACGAGATCAGTTGACTCATAGGTTTTCACATGACGACGCAATAGCGTGTCATTGGTTTATTGTTATTGGTTGAGA
>Ga0307507_10007797_pt1 | contig 15249 bp, 11 predicted proteins | sample 7_EM_MG_FD_207223 | JGI IMG/M metagenome (GOLD analysis project Ga0307507, IMG submission 207223) | Populus trichocarpa ectomycorrhiza microbial communities from riparian zone in the Pacific Northwest, United States - 7_EM | ecosystem: Host-associated > Plants > Roots > Unclassified | place... | reverse complement strand
GGTAAATTTTCCAAAAGTGTGGATCAGAGCGGATCGGAGTGGACCAGGTGGACCACGGGGACCACGACCCCCCTTGGTAGACCAGGAGCGTTCAGGACCATCTTGGACCACGCTCCGACATTTCCCTGATGAAGGAAAAGCTACACCAGCACTTTCCCAATATTCACAAGACCAAGGGGGGTCCTGAAACTGTTAGGAGATGTCTAGCAGAAGCCCTTAATCAGGTTTGGACTCAGGATATTGAAGGTGAATTTCTGGAAAAGTTGTGGGAGTCTCTGCCTAGTAGAGTTGCTGCTGTCTTGGATGCAAGGGGATGATATACAAAGTATTGATTTTTTTTGCTTTCTAATTCTATATATGGCTTTTCTTGTGTCTATTGTATGTCTACACATATTTTCAGTTTATTCTAAGTAGTTGTGGTTGCATAGGTAGTAAATTTGGAGTGGTAGTGCGGTTGCCGTTGCGTCGTCGGACGAGTCTTTTTGCACCCGTACTTTACTTACCGATCACCGAGGACTCCCGGGTCAAGAGCGTAGTAAGCATTCCGACAGGCTTTGCTTCCAGCATGAGAGCAAATGAAATAGCGAAATGGGGAAAGGTAATCAGGAGAGGAGCTAAATCGTTACATGGTATGAAATTCGAATTATCTTACACAAGTACCCATCTAGTAATCCAAGAAATATATTTAGGGCTACTGAGATTGTGTAAATGTTCTAGCGTGTTGAGGTTAGTAGATACCCTAGCATAATCTTGTGCTGGGGACGATGCATGGGTAGGGTAACACTCCATAGCTTGAGGGGTGGGTGGAGCCGCAACACTATCGGGAGCTAAGCGAGAACAATTGCGCATTATACCGAAAGAACATGACTAAGTTAGGTCCGGAAAGGGAACACACCACAACAGGAGGGGGGTGTCGCCGTGTCCATTCTAGGGCATCCACGATCAAACTTCCTCCATCGAACGTCCTCTCTTATACGTCTACCGTCAAAACGTCCTCAATGAACAAGACTGGGTCTGGAAAGGGATTATATCTCTGAGAGCAACGAAGGCTCCAAAAAGGTGCTCCCATACCCCTTAGGAACCGTCACCTCTACGGACGCTATAGAATACTAACCACAAGTAGGAAACATAAATGAGGCACATACAAGGGGCAGGAAACACATCTCCAACCCCATAGTACTCGAGTACGTTAAGCCGCTCGGCGAAAGTCTTCGCGAAACAGGACTTCTCTGCTATGCCTGCGGGACAGGCGCCTCCCCCCCGCAGATCCCTCGGCTATACGCTCACCCCCTCCTTAAGTTACCGTAATCCCCGCTAAAGAGAAACCCCGCTTCCTGCGGACTTTCACTAAGTGGATGCGCCATCTTTCCATCAGTTAGTAGACTATCACCGTTTTCACCCCCGAGACCAGTCCACCAACACCACTGCCTGGACATGTTTCCACTGACACCGTTCCAATCACTGTGGACCATTCCTTCCCCTACTGACCCCCATATGCGAGATAATTGTGAAAACTCACTATTACTTCCTCTATTTCAGATCGCTTGTTGCGCGCAACAAAAACTCGATGATAGTCTCTTGCCAAAGAACTTGCCCAGACAGAAGACAGGTAGACTAGCCACTGGCGAAAATCTGTACCAGCCTCCCCAAACTCGCCATCCATACCCTATCTTTCATCCAAATTCTTTGAGCACAACCCATTAGTGGGATACTAGGTTAAATCATATATAGAGTATATGATCGAGGGCGGGTATTATGATAAACCTACTAGTCCTAACCAAAAAATTAACTAAAAATGAAAGAAGGGTCTTCAACGAAGCACTTAAGAGCTTAAGAGCTTAAGAGAATACTGGTCTCCCTATCAGTCCGCAACCAATCAAGGCCCGAGTGATAACCCATGATTGCAAAAACCTCCCGCCTTCCACGCAACTATCTCCCGAGCACCACACCTATCTACTAATCCCCACCGCAGAAAATCTATTGAAATCTCCTCCAATGACCAGGATTTGAGACCCCAGTGGGCTACTCTGCCCTGAAGTCCCTTCTTTCACGATTTGCTTATCGCTTGTCCTCTTAGGGTTGGACAGGGATACGGCCGCCCTATACCCTCCCGACAACACCCGGCGTAAGACCTCCTTGTCGGTGTTAAAAGAAACGGTGGAAGTGATTCAACTAGTCAAGGAGCACGGAACGACGCAATATAATACCTATCAATGGCAGCTGGGCGAAACGGGGAACACTGGAGGCTCCCGAATAAGGTTTCTGGTGACTGAAACCGTAGCGTGAGGATTATCAATTACGAGGCATATTTTTAGATCGCTTGTGATGCTTGGCGATGGTCGAGGCACGGATTTGAGCCTAGGTTGTGCTAACGTATTGCCTTAACCACCCGGCAAAAAGTTGTCATAAGGAACGAATTTCTCTTTGCTCGTGGGATGGGAACCCTCTCCTCCTCCTCCTCACTATAGAGGCCTAATCGCACAATCCCCCCCTTAGCTCACCAAGGTCTCCCTCAAAGGAAAACTCCGTTCTGCGAAGGTTTTTATTGGGTGGCTGCAAAAGTTCATGGTGTGGGGGTAAGTCGATACACACATCTCGCTCAAAGGCGGATAGAGAAACGGATGAGTAACTTAGTAGTTTGGATGGTAAACCGACCTAACTATACTATACAAATAGTAATGTCAATCTAACGATAGCCTACCGCCGGTTCTGATGGGTCAGGGTGGACACGCAGGAGCATACCTAGGAGATGGGGGCTGCACGGGTTGGGAAACGAAGTTGAAAGAGTGGTTAGCAAATCGTCGGAAACGTCAGGTTCGGGGATGGATAGACAGCTAGACTCATGAGTTGTGATCTGAGCACTAGATTGATCAAATACACAGCGCGAATCGCAATACCCCTCTACGGTATGATTCACACACAAGAAAAACAGATGGTCAAATAAGCAGTTCAAAAGATAAAAATAAAAAAGCGAGTTTATGACAAGAAAGTCGTCCACCGAGAAAGTAAATGCAATAAAATGCACTACACAAGCCAAAGAAGAAAATGGAACAATACCCGCCACTCTTATATGCCAAACACCCGGAAGGGAAATTCTTAAATCTTCACTCGATCCCGTCATTAAATATCCAGAACGTTTATGATAGTTGTACATGATATTATGTACTACATTCTGGGAAGACAAAAAATCTAATGTCCGGAGAATCCCGAAGACAGGAAACGGGGACTAACCCAAAAGAAAGGAAAGAATAAATGAAGGAAAGGGGGTAAGACTGTAAGATAGAATCCAGAGGCCAGGATACGATGTAGAGGAGGAGTGGCCCGGAGAATGGAGTACGGTGGTGGGCACGATGCAGGAATAACAGGTGGCCCGGATCAAAGACTTGAAGCGGGTAAGGAAGCCCGCAGCTCGTGGCCCTTAAAGCAGACTGGGGTTGCTGATTTCGGGACTCGCAGTAAACTTAACAGTCGATCATGCGGCTTCGCAGGCGCGGAGGAGGGTGATATCATTGCCAGTAGCCGGCCATTTTCCGTCAGGCCCGCAGGAGTTAATATCCAACGCCCAATAATGGGTTGGCTATCGCTTCACGCCCCTGCTGAATACCGGTAGTCCACCGGAGAAGAGTCCTGACCTTGCAGTCTCGGCCGTCAGGTTTGGCGTCTTTCCGGTCCAGAATTTGCTTAACCACTGATTCGGGCCCTCATATCGTAGCCCACGAAAGTAAGTGCCAGTCTTGGTTGTCTGAGGTGGAGGGTTGACGTCTTCGCGGTTCAATAGTTGCTTCACCACCAGCTCACGCCCACTACCTGCAGCCTGTGAGAGGGCTGTATATCGGTTGTTATCTGACCTGTCAGGGCTAGCATCACCCCGGTCCAAAAGTTTCTTCACTAACTCATGCCCACCAGCTGCAGCCCATGAAAGTGGTGTATTGCCCTCGTTGTCAGGCTTTTCGGGGTTAACTTCTTCCCGATCCAAAAGTTGCTTCACCACTAACTCGTGCCCTTTACTCGCAGCCCACGAAAGTGGTGTCCTGCCTTCGTTGTCTGGCTTATCGGGGTTGACCTCTTGCCGGTCCAAAAGTTGCTTTACCACTAACTCGTGCCCGAAAAAGGCAGCCCCGAAAAGTGGTGTCCTACCCTTGTTGTTTGGCTTGTCGGGGTCGACGCATTCCCGGTCCAAAAGTTGCTTCACGACTGACTCGTGCCCGCAACTCGCAGCCCCGAAAAGTGGCGCCCTACCCTCGTTGTCCGGCTGATTGGGGTTGACGTCTTGCCGGTCTAAAAGTTGCCTTACCACCGACTCGTACCCGAAAAAGGCAGCCCCGAAAAGTGGCGTTCTACCCTCGTTGTCTGGCTTGTCGGGGTTGACGTCTTCCCGGTCCAAAAGCAGCTTCACGACTGACTCATGCCCGCAATTCGCAGTCCTGAAAAGTGGCGTCCTACCCTCGTTGTCTGACTTGTCGGGGTTGACGTCTTTCCGGCCCAAAAGCGCCTTCACCACTGACGTGTGCCCTTTACTCGCAGCCCAGGAAAGTGGAGTCTTGCCCTCGTTGTCTGGCTTGTCGGGGTCGATCTCTTGCCGGTCCAAAAGTTGCTTCACCACTGACTCGTATCCCTCAATTGCAGCCCACGAAAGTGACGTCTTACCCTCGTTGTCTGGCTTGTCGGGATTGACGTCTTCCCGGTCTAAAAGTTGCCTTACCACCGACTCGTACCCGAAAAAGGCAGCCCCGAAAAGTGGCGTTCTACCCTCGTTGTCTGGCTTGTCGGGGTTGACGTCTTCCCGGTCCAAAAGTAGCTTCACGATTGACTCGTGCCCGCAACTCGCAGCCCCGAAAAGTGGCGCCCTACCCTCGTTGTCTGGCTGGTCGGGGTCGACATCTTTTTGGCCTAAAAGTTGCTCCACCAATGACTTATGCCCTTCACTTGCAGCCCAGGCAAGTGGCGTCTTGCCCTCGTTGTCCGTTTTATCAGGGTTGATATCTTCCCGGCCTAAAAGTTGCTTCACCACTGACTCCTGCCCTCTACTCGCAGCCCAGGAAAGTGGAGTCTTACCATCGTTGTCTGGCTTGTTGGGGTTGATGTCCGGCCGGTTCAAAAGTTGCTTCACCACTGACTCGTGTCCCTCTCTTGCAGCCCAAGAAAGTGGTGTCCTGCCCTCGTTGTCTGGTTTGTCAGAGTCGATACCTTCCCGGTCTAAAATTTGCTTCACCACCAGTTGATGCCCACCACCTGCAGCTTGAGAGAGGGCTGTATATCCCTTGTTATCTGGCTTGTCGGGGCTAACATCTCCCCGGTCCAAAAGTTGTTTCACCACCAACTCGTATCCATAAATCGCAGCCCAGGAAAGTGGTGTCCTACCATCGTTGTCTGGCTCGTCGGGGTTGATATCTTCCCGGCCTAAAAGTTGCTTCACCACTGACTCCTGCCCTCTACTCGCAGCCCAGGAAAGTGGAGTCCTACCATCGCTATCTAGCTTGTTGGGGTTGATGTCTGGCCGGTTCAAAAGTTGCTTCACCACTGACTCGTGTCCCTCTCTTGCAGCCCAAGAAAGTGGTGTCCTGCCCTCGTTGTCTGATTTGTCGGAGTTAACACCTTCCCGGTCTAAAATTTGCTTCACCACCATCTCATGCCCACCACCTGCAGCTTGAGAGAGGGCTGTATATCCCTTGTTATCTGGCTTGTCAGGGCTAACATCTCCCCGGTCCAAAAGTTGCTTCACCACCAACTCGTATCCATAAATCGCAGCCCAGGAAAGTGGTGTCCTACCATCGTTGTCTGGCTCGTCGGGGTTGATATCTTCCCGGCTTAAAAGTTCCTTCACCACCAGTCCATGTCCACCGCCTGCAGCCTGGGAGAGGGCTGTATATCCATTTTTGTCTGACTTGTCAGGGTTGACATCTTTCCGGCTCAAGATTTGCTTCACCACTGACTCGTGCCCTAGAATCGCAGCCCATGAAAGTGGTGTTCTGCCCTCTTTGTCTGGCTCGTCAGGGCTAACATCTCCCCGGTTCAAAAGTTCCTCCACCACTGACGCGTGCCCATGAATCGCAGCCCAGGACAGTGGTGTCCTACCCTCGTTGTCTGGTCTGTTGGGGTTAACGTCTTTCCGGTCCAAAAGTTCCTTCACCACTTTCATGTGCCCCCTACCCGCAGCCCAAGAAAGTGGTGTCCGGCCAGCGTCGCCTGGCCTGTCGGGGTCGACATCTCCCTGGTCCAAAAGTTGTTTTACCACTGACCAGTGCCCCTCAACCGCCGCCTGTGAAATTGTGGTATCGCCCTCGTTGTCTAGCTGGTTGGGGTCGACGTTCTCCTGCTTTAATAATAGCTCCACCGCCTCGCTATATCCGTTCCTCACTGCCCATGTGAGTGGCGTCATGCCCGCAGAATCTCTTTGGTTGACATCACAGCCATTCATTCCTAACAAACGAGCCATAACCTCCACAATCCCGAAGAATGATGCACAGTGTAGCCCACTGAACCGTGAAGGAGCATTGACTTCTGGAGAATCTTCTTGATCTAATATTTGTTCAAAAAGTGTGTTGGCGGCTACGTGGCTCTCGTACTGGTCTAAGAGCTCTATTGCAAGTAATACCGCGCGATCTGAAAGTTCTTTCTTTGCATGGGTGCCCCAATATCGCGAACAATATTTGAGGAAGGGCATACTTGAGAGGTCGGCTTGCGGCTTGGCAGGAAGAGCTTTGGCCTGATCTAAATTCAGGTAAGTCAAGCAGGTTTCTGCCAATTTCGAGTCAGCTTGTGGGAAAAGCTTTCGATGAGCGGACAAGAACTCGTCGAGTGTGTGGTGGATCAGCCGGAAGGTCGAGGCTTCCTTATCTATCGTGACTAGCCCTTGACAGCAGGAGAGCAATGTTTCTGTCGCAGGGACATTGTCGCTCTTGAAATGTGCAGATCCAATCTCCACAGCGAGTGCATGGCGCAATTCATCTACCCGTAATGGCCTTTCCGAATGACATATCCACATTAACGTGGTCATGGCAAGTGTTATTTTCTCCCCTTCCTGAGCTCTTATCCGTCCCAGTGTTGCCTCATATGCATCTTCCAACCCTAACCCATCACCTACTGAACAGAGCCTCTTCCGTCGCTGATGGATTGTCGTTCCTCTCAGGATTGCCTCGACCTTGAGTGAAACGAGTAGGAATCTAGATTTGCATCGGTCAGTATATAACTTACAATGGTTTCTTGGACTCCCACGCTGCCACATACGATTCCGAGACCTCTTCGGGAATGCACTTCATAATATCACACTCCAACCCACTATCCATTACCTCGGGAGTTGTGTCCTTCCTCAGTCTGTTGCGCAGATATGTGACTCTATCATTATCCCTAAGGCTTACCGATAGACTTATGGCTCTCCCACTCAGTTCTCTCTCAACCGCTCCCCGGATGTGTGGCCTTCCGGTCATGAATATTCGAATATTTGGAGACCTCTGAAGAATTTGGCCCAATGCATCAAGAACTTCAAGTTGATGTTCCGGAATACATTCGTCAAGCGCGTCAACACAGATGAATGTTTGCTTTAAAGATGAGACAGTCGCGAACATTTTCACAATATCAGGAAGTTGTAGCTTTCGGTTACCAAGCAACTTCTTCCGGCCCCGGAATTTCTCCCTGATTTCCCCCGGTATCGCCTCCAGCCCACTCAGAAGCTGGCTGAGGAGAGAGCCGAGCATATTTGCCGGAGACTGGGCCTCCCGTGAAGCGAAGTCATAGTAAAAACAAGCGACTGCCATATCCCCCGCGGCCCAGCCGCATAAATAGTCTACGACCACGGAACTACCATCGCAACCTGTTAGCAATAATGTCCTCTTCTTGTTCCTCACTCACGGTCACCCGCACCATATGTAGCTTTTGCCGACCCCCGGATTGCCATAACAGAACAAGGCCGCATGATCAGATTCATTACACCAGTTTATAAACTCTTCGGTTTCCAGTAGCCAGCCACCTATACCATCTACCCGCTGATTGCAAATGTTGTGGTGTCGCACCTGGGGCTCTAAGGGAGAGAGCCAGGTCATGATTTGGGACTCATCGTCAGCAGCTGTAAAGGTAAAGTTATTCGACACATTGAAAGAATTGATGTTGTCGGCAAAAGCTCGAGACATCTTTCGCTTCTTCGCAGTTGGGAATGTTGTGGAGAACGAGTTGTTGAAGAGCTTTGGATCGGTTGACAAAGTTCCACTAAGTTTAGGAAATGCGGGGTTCATCACTCAATCAATTAACGAGGAATTTGTGAAACCAAAACTCGAGCGGCTCATGTCTCTGCTCGGGTCCCACCGAGGACAAGGCTCCTGAAGAACCACTCCGCTTCGCCCCCAGCCAGCCTCGTTACTCTTTCCTAAAGAAAAATGACGAACACCTCAAACCCCTACTTGTATGACTTCAAGTACCTGAGTACTCAGTCAGTCTGAAATCCGTCCAAACATCACGAATCGTCATTCTTCTAAACCCCGACAAGAGATTAATCCCCGGCATTATCAGTAATTAGCCCCATATAGCAAGCCTTAACCATGTTTACGAGGCTGGTATTATGGAAGGAATAAAGTCTTTATCCGTTAGTCCTTCGTTTGTTGCGCCCAGGAGATCTATCTAGTAGAGAAAATAACCATATCTAGAAGGTATCCTAGATTTGCTGGAAACGAATTATGATATTTCCTCGCTTAGTTGTGCTGTAACTCGCCGCGAGCAGTCACCAAATCTCACTCGCAATTTGTTTCTAACTTCCTACCATTATATCCCTCCGGCAACCCAGTTGCAGCTATCTGTGCCCCCTCACCTGTTGGAATTCCTTATTCATATCAAAGGCCTTAGAAAACCTTTGAGTAGGCTGTTATGATTTCCAATGCTCACGGTATAGGGAAACTCAGTTGGTGGACTGGTATGATACCGACACACCCCTGTTCACCATTTAATAAGGCGTCGGGCCAAGATCTGAAAGTAAAGCAATTTCATGATTCCGCTCATACATCCTCAAGGCCTGAACATTACAAGGCCAAAGTACCATTACTCAACAGTTAAATGAGGCTTCGTTGACAGTAACACTCTCTTAATGACTACAGCAGTTGTCGCCAAGCCCCACTGCAGCACTTTCCGATCAGCAAGGACTTTCACGGGAGGAGTTTGCTTCCGGCATGAGTGCAATGAAATAACGGAATGAGAAGAAAGTATAATAATCAGGAGAGAAGCCGAATTGTCGCATGTTATGGAATTCGAATTATCCTGCACGAGTAACCCTCTGAAAATTCAAAGAAACATATTTGGGGGCTGCTGGGGTATTGTGAATGTTGTTCTAGCGTGTTGAGGTTAGTAGATGCTCTAGCATAGGTAACCGTAGCTACCGGCCTTGTAGCTAAGGTACCGGTGAGGCTCTTTGTGCTACCGTACAGCAGAGTACTCGAGTACTCGATGCATGGGTAGGGTAAACGCTCTATAGCTTACGGTACTTGCCGGGTAGGTGGAGCCGCACAGTATCGGTAGCCAAGCGAGAACGATTGGGTATCATGCACGAATGTTAAGCAACACGCACAAAACCATAAGAGGGGGTATCGCTGTGCTCACGCTAGGACATCCGCGATCAAACTTCCTCCGCCAAATGTCCTCGCTTGAACATATACGGTCGAAACGCCCTCGGAGAACAAGACTGGGTCCGGAAAGGGAACACAATTGTTAAGCAACACGCGCGCGATGGATAGGAAGGGGTATCGCTGGACCCGCGCTCGTACGTCCACAATCAACCCCCCCCCGATCAAATGCCCCGATCAACTCTAGATCGATGTGTTCGCACAGGCACGGGGAAAGCAGAAAGAAGAAGAATCATTGAGGAAGACGAAGTGGATAGATTATCGTTGCGGTCACGTCCTTGGAAAAAAAATGCCCGCGATCGTCGATGATATCTTGAGCAACGGAGGCTCCAAAAAGGTGCTTCCATACCCCTCAGGAACCGTTACCTCCACGAACGCTATAGAATACTAACAACTACAAGTAGGAAACATAAATGAGGGCATATACAAAAAGCAGCAAACGCATCTCTGACCCCACAGCACATCAACTTGAAGCCACTCGACGAAGGTCTTCACGAAGCGGGACTTCTCTACTATGCCCGTGAAACAGGCGCCCCTCCGCACAGATCCCTCTGCTATACGCCCACCCCCTCCTTAAGTTACCGAAATTCCCGCCAAAGAGAAACCCTGCTTCTCGCGGACTTTTATCAAGTGGGTGCACCATCCTTCCACTAATCGATAGACTATCACCGTGTTCACCCCCGAGATCGGCCCACCAGCATAGCTACTTGAACATATTTCCACTGACACCATTCCAATCACTGTGGACCATACCTTCCCCTACTGACCCTCATATGCGAAATAATTGCGACAACTTACTATTACTTCCTCTATCTCAGATTGCTTGTTGCGCGCAACAAAAACTCGATAATAATCTCTCGCCAAAGAACTTACTCAAACAGCAAGACAGGTAGACTAGCCACTGGCGAACATCTGTACCAGCCTCCCCGAACTCACCATTCATACCCTATCCTTCATCCAAATTCCTCGAAGGTAGCCCATCGGCGGGGTACTAGGTTAATTCATAAACAGAATTCGTGCCTGGCGACCTCTGGAGAATTTGTCCCAATGCCTCAAAGGCACATTCTTCAATAGCGTCAACGTACATCACTCTGCGTTGTGAAGGCGCCGCGGTTGGGGGCATGTCGGAAATATGAGGAAGTTGTAGTCTTCGGCTACCAATCACCTTCTGGTACCGAAATCTGGTCCTGATTCCACCCGGAATTGAACCCAGCCCACTAGGAAGCGGTTCGAGCGGGGAACTACCATCGCGACCTGCCGGGAGCGGTGTTCTTTTATTCACCGCCGACGGCCCCCCACACCCGACGCGGCCCTCACTGACCCCCGGATCGTCACTGCAGAACAAGGCTGCATGATCAGATCCGTCCTTCTACCATTTTACCACCTCCCAAACTCCTTAGTTTCCAGTAGCCAGTCCCCTATACTGTCTACCTTCTGATTCCGAATGTTCCGAATGCCCTAATGTCGTACCTGAGGGCTCTAAAGGAGACTGCTAGGCCAGGATGTTGGTCTCATCGCAGCAATAAAGGTATTCGACACATTATTGAAAGAATCCATGTTGTCGGCAGTCCGAGCATGCCCTGCTCTCCCGCCGCCTGACAACCCGTAGAGAACAGGTTGTTGAACAGCTTTGGACGAATTGACAAAGTTCTAGTGAGTTTAGGAAAAGTGAAAAGCGGGCTTTCTTGCTCAGTCCTACAACTGCCTAATTGCAATCCAATCAATTGACTAAGGATTCGTGAAACCAAAACTTATGGTTCTACTCGGCTACCCCTGGAGCAAGGACTTGGGAGAAGCACCACGCTTCGCTTCCAGCCAGCCCTGCACTGCACGAGTTAGATTCCCGGGGGGCGTGATGATCAAAATCCCTAACCCTAACAAAAATGATTTTTTGGATAGATGAATCAGATTCCGCAGGCTAGCGATGCCATGGTGTCATACCTTGCTAGACCGGGGAGTCGGCCAGGAATCTCAACTGCTCTCCCTAACCTTTTCTCTCTGTTGTTGGGGGTCAGTGGATATTTCCCCAATTCCATTTTAAATCCTTTACTCCTTGGTTCATTTTATCAAATCTACTTCCCCATCCGACCCGTTACTGGTCTAACCACCCAGGTTAAGTTAAGCCTTTTCTCCAATGGTAATAGCAGTGGTATGGTAGACTGCTTAGCAGGTTTTCTCGCTACAGCTTGCATTTCATACGGATCCCCATTAGGTTTTCAGTTTATCTCGCGAGATCACTTCTGCTCTGAAGACACTGCTGTTCCACAATTGAATGCCGAAATCCAGTGCTTCTAATATATGGATCATTGCTAATCTGTAGTCGGGAACCAAGCGACCTAAAAAGAATAAGACAAAGAAGAAAGATAGGCTTAGCTGTTGGCAAGAACTGGATACTGTTTTAGACAATTGCGATTTCAAAGAGCCATGGACGAAGAAATAATAAATTAGAGCTTGATTAGTTTACTTGGCTTTGCGTAATAACTTGTGGGTTAGCGTAGCGCACTGAAAAATCCTGAGAATTGTGAGATCGAACTATCATAACTTATCGAATTGCCCTTCACAATACCTGTACTTTTTTCATAATATTATAATGTGAGTAGGGTCAGGTCTCGTTTCGTCAGTTTTCTTCGAACTTAGATATACATGCGAGTGATTGCAATAACTAGTCAGGATTACCACCCCACAATACTCCACTACTGTACTACACAGATTACAAAAGCATATACTGTCGTGATTCACCCATCTTCCACTCCCTCTACAGCGAACTGCAAACATTGGATCCAAATCCAACCTGTAGACCCCGGACTTCCAGAACCATACCGGTATCATGATAGTGGGTGGCCCACAACAACTTCTGCCAGTGAAAAGCCAGGAATAAATTTATCTTGCTATATTGTGCGAAGTTTAATGGTAAATAGAAGGGTAAGCGGTCTATAGGCTCTGAACGAAACCAACAGTTGAAAAGTCTATGTGAGGGATAGTCTGTGGTTTGGGTTCTCCTAGGTGGGCTGTCTAAGGATGCTAGGAATATCTGGGCACAACCAAGCCTTGCACATATCGTTCCACAATTTGTGAATCCGTTGCCGTAGAAAAAGCTATTGCGCCGTGGTGGGTGTGCGCGAGCCGTAGCTCATCGCCACTGCCGGTGGGTTAGGGCGGATATGCAGAAGCATACCGAGGGGACAAGAGCGGCACAGCATGGGAAAGGGGATTGAAAGAGTGACTGATAAGAGTTTAGAAATATTAGGCTCGGAGATGGATAGGTAGATGGATTGATGGGTGGTGATCCGAGCACTAAGTCGACCAACTATACAGCACGAATCGCAACATCTATCTGCCGTATAATTTACACGAGAAAAACAAGGTCAAAGAAATGGTTCAAAGTTTAACAATAAGAAATAAAAAAAAGTGCAAGACAGGAAAAAGGGAGTCTATGAGGAGAAAAAAACGGACTGGAAAGGTAAATAGAATAAAATGTATATAAGTTCAGAGACAAATAGGACAAGACCCCCCACTTCTATATACCCAACGCCCAGAAGGGAAACCAACAAGTCTTCACTCGATCATATCATTAAATATCCGGAAGGTTTGAGGTAACTGTTCATATGGCGCATGCTCTAAAGAGATGCAAAATCTGATGTTTAGTGAAATTCGAAGCCTAAGAATGACTCCGAATGAGGACTAACCCAAAAGAAAAAGGAAAGAGCAACGAAAGAAAAGAGGGTAAGGCTATATCATGGGATCCAGAGACGAGGGGTGAAAACTAGAGAACGGAGTACGGTGGTGGGTAGGGTGCTAGGACAGTAAATAACCTCGGTCAGAGACTCGAAGCAGATAAGGAAGCCAGCATCTCATTGACCTCAAACAAGACTAGGGTTGCGGGTTCTAAGTTTGCGGAAAATTCGCCAGTCTATCATATCCCTTTGCAGGCGCAAAGGAGAGTCGTACCATTGCCAGTACGTGGCCATTTTCGTGGGGTCTGGTGTCTGGTGGGGCTGACATCCGGCCGCCCAGCAGTGGATTGGCTATTGCTTCGCGCTCCCTCTGAACGGTCCACGAGAGAGAGGTCCTACCCCTGCTGTCTTGTTTGTCGGGTTTGGCGTCTTTCCGGTCCAAAGGTTGCTCAGCCACTGTCTCGTGCCCTTAAATCGTAGCACACGTAAGTAGGAGGCAGTCCTAGTTGTCTGAGGTGGGGGGGTTAACGTCTTCCTAGCGGAAGGGCTCAGCACTGGCTCGTGCTCACGAATTGTAGACCCCGTAAGTGATGTGTTGCCCTCATAGCCTAGGCAATTGGGGTCGGCGCCTTCCAAGTCCAAAGGTTGCACGGCCGCGGACTCGTACCCGAGAATTGCAGTTAATGGGGGCGGTATCCTGCGATCAGTGTCTAGCTTATCGGGGCTAAGGTCTTGCGGGTCCAAAAGTTGTTTGATCACAGGCTCTTCCCTGGCGACCGTGGGATAGGAGAGGGGGGTATGCTCCATACTAGCTGGCATGTCGGGCTTAGTTTCTTCGCTGCCCAAAGGTGGGTGGGCTAATGGCTTGTGCCCACAAATGGCAGCAAACGAAAGAGGTGTCCTACTCTGGTTGCCGGTCTGGTCGGGTTTGATGTGTTCTCGGTCCAAGAGTAGCTTTGCCACTGAACCGTGCCCTTTAATCGCAGCCCACCAAAGTGGTGTCTTGTCTTCGTTGTCTGGCTTGTCGTAGTTGATGTCTTCCCGGCCCAAAAGCTGCTTCACCACGGACTTGTGGCCTTCACTCGCAGCCCAAGAAAGTGGCGTCCTACCTTCGTTGTCTGGCTTGTCAGGGTTGACGTTGTCCCGCTCCAAAAGCTGCTTTACCACTAACTCATGCCCCTTCATGGCAGCCCAGGAAAGCGGCGTCCTACCCTCGTTGTCTAGCTCGTCGGAGTTGATATCTTCCCGGTCCAAAAGCTGCTTTACCACAGACTGGTGCCCTTTAATCGCAGCCCAGGAGAGCGGCGTCCTACCCTCGCTGTCTGGCTTGTCAGGGCTGACGTCCGGCCGGTCCAAAAATTGCTTCACCACCAACTCATGGCCATTAATCGCAGCCCACGAAAGTGGTGTACTGCCCTCGTTGTCTAGCTTGTCGGGGTTGACGTCCGGCCTGTCTAAAAGTTGCTTCACCACCAACTCATGACCTTTAATCACAGCCCACGAAAGTGGCGTCCTACCATCGTTGTCTGGCTTGTCAGGGTTGACGCTCTCCCGGTCCAAAAGTTGCTTTATGACTAACTCGTGGCCATTAATCGCAGCCCACGAAAGCGGTGTACTGCCCTCGTTGTCTGGCTTGTCAGGGCTGACGTCCGGCCGGTCCAAAAATTGCTTCACCACCGACTCATGACCATTAATCGCAGCCCACGAAAGTGGTGTACTGCCCTCGTTGTCTGGCTTGTCGGGGTTGACGTCTTCCCGGTCCAAAAGCTGCTTCACCACTGACTGGTGCCCTTTAATCGCAGCCCAGGAGAGCGGCGTCCTACCCTCGCTGTCTGGCTTGTCGGGGTTGACGTCTTCCCGGTCCAAAAGCTGCTTCACCACTGACTCGTGCCCTCCACTCGCAGCCCAGGAAAGTGGCGTCCTACCATCGTTATCCGGCTTGTCAGGGTTGACATCTTGCCGGCCCAAAAGCT
>Ga0307507_10007796_pt1 | contig 15249 bp, 4 predicted proteins | sample 7_EM_MG_FD_207223 | JGI IMG/M metagenome (GOLD analysis project Ga0307507, IMG submission 207223) | Populus trichocarpa ectomycorrhiza microbial communities from riparian zone in the Pacific Northwest, United States - 7_EM | ecosystem: Host-associated > Plants > Roots > Unclassified | place... | reverse complement strand
CGCTAGGCAGTAGGAATTAGGTCTTGAAGGTTAGGAAATCGATTGTTTTTGATGGTAAGATGGGTATGCGTAAGTTTTGGAGTGTGGCGCTACCTTTTGGTAAGGTTGCATGTGCGGTGAAGGTTTTTTTCTATTGCGTTATTAAGGTTTAGGTACTCTTAGCTAATCCCTTTTTCTTCCTTATCGCTATTAATTAATAAGTACTCTAACTCCATTATTATTTCTGCTAATCTTTATCCGTATATTGCTGTAATATCTTAATCTAGCTTATAGAGTTAATCTTATTCTTTATTTAACTCTATGGTTTCTTTAAGTCCTCTTAACTCTAGCTCCTATAGCCAATAGTTTACGCCGTACTTAACGTCCTTATAAATTTAGTATGCGTTATTATAATAAAACGCGAAGTACTTAATCGAACACTCCTTAGTCCTACGCAATACACTTATATCTATATTATCGTACTCTAACGACCTAGTGCCTTTTACTATGTGGTTACTCTAACCGCCTCTATAGTCTCTGGCGAAATAACCTTATTTTCCGCAATTTATATAAGCTCCTCTTTTAAACTATTCTTTTTACTATAGAGTCCGCCTAAATGTCTTCTGCTACTAAGATCCCTAGTTTACCCTTTGCTTTTTAGTCCTATAATTACTTAATCCTTAACCTCTAGGTTTCTATAGTTTCTTATTTTACCTTCTAGATTCTTTAGTACCGCTTAGGTCTATTAGCTCTAGTCTACCATTCTATAGTTTTTAACTCTATATCTGTTAATACATGCTCTACGCCTTATATAACTATAAAACTCTATCTTACCCTTTCTTAGCTTATTCCCTTTAGTAGATCCTATTATTAATCTTAATTAACTAGTTAATTAATTCTCGTATAGTAGTTGTATTCTCTATAAGAATTATCACGTCCTAGACTTTTGCCTTAAGTCCCTATTTATACTATGCCATAAGCGCCTAATTATTCTATTTGACTTGCGTTGCAAGTGTCTAAAACTGCGTTATATACTTAATTGCTAAAGTGCGTTATACTAGATTTTGGAGTTTTCTTTCCGCTATTATTATCGCCTTAGGGTTTCTAAATATTTATATTAACCGTTCCGTGAACCTATTTCAACTAGAGAATATATACCGTACTTCTTAGTTAGTAGTTAACATACTACTTACCTATATTTCCGTGAGGTAAGGTTTAAACTACTTAAGTACTCTCCCTAATAGGAATAGTCCTATATATACCACTTAATCCATAACTGTTACTAGTTTCGCTCCCTCTTATATGACCTTAAAGTATATTTATATAAGAAATCCTTTAAGTTTTAACCTCTCTTCTAAGAATTGTTTAATTAAAGATAACTTAACCTTTACTGCGCTAATGCTATTAATTCTAATTTTAAGTGCCTTATTATTATCTTATGGTTAGTTAACTATTTCTTATAACTATCTAACCGTAACTAGTTATAAATTAGTGTCCCTTATACTAGTGTCCCCGCTAGTACCTATGGTGGTTACCGCCGTCAATAGCGTTATAACTAGTGCTTTTAGTAGCATATTATTCGACTTTATTAATACCGTAACTAGGTAGTAAATATATAATAAAGCCTTATAGGAAATACCACGGTAGACTTACTAATAGGCTAGGTGTATAGGTAAACAAGAAGTTAACAACGTAATAATAGCTGGTGGAGTAGTTGCATAATAGATTAACTCCAATTATATTCTAAGATTTACTATAAGGAAAGGAACTATCTAGGTAGGGACTATGGTCCTTTAAATACATATCCGTACGCCTAAGAAAGGTATTGCTTTGTCTACTCTGTCTACTCTATTTACTCTATTATAGATTATATAGATTACATTATATAACCTTACTTACCATTCCTCGTTATATAGCTTTACTAGTTCTATTTTAGACCATGCCCTTATTAACCAACTAGCTTCCTCTAACTCTTCTCCAAGTAGTTGTAACATTGTACTTAAAGCGTCCGTAACAACTAGATAAAGCGCCTCCTATTAATCTATACTACTTTAGCTAGATACTATATAAAGGGCAATTAAGGGGTTTTAATATTTATTCTAGATATTAATAAAGCTAGTATAGATTCTAAGAAGAAGGGTATAACTTAAAGAGGTCCAGATATCTATAGTAAGGTAAATATTTGTCTTTGCAGATTAAAGTACTTTTTATATAATATTTTAACTCTTAATAAAGTATTTAAGAATCTAGGCTATAATTGTTAAGTAGGCCGTCGAAAACGGACTCTGCACCTATACGTGGTGACGGCTACAAACCTAGGTCTTTAAAGTTCAGACTTAGAGCCAACGCAGAGACGTCACACAGCGTGCAATACGACTTCGTGGTGGTGGTTGCGAGCGTTATAGGCGGTAGTAAAAAGTTTTCATATGGGATAGTAAGATCTCGAAAACCACCACTAATGGTACCCCTTTACGATAACAGCTACTTCTATACTGCTCTATTAGGGCACCTGTACGATCCAACATGGATGCGTAGTATTTGATAACATCCCCTAACCCCTAATTGAAAGCATTGACGACCTCACATTGACGAACGGCGACTGCGAACGAACGAGCAAATATACGGCCCCTCCTAACCCCTAGGGCGATCGCCCGCGGAGCATGCGGTTACTTGCCGTTAACTACTAAATACCTAGTAGCCTGGATTGCGACCCACGGTTCTCCTTGTCTCCTTTTAAGGAGTAGTAACCCTTAGAAAGGGCCTAGCTGGGGCCTAGGCATAAAAGATACCTAAAACACAACACAATATATCCCGCTGTTAGTATTATGGTAGTTAAGACAGATGAATCCCCCTTACGCCTTCGATAGCTCTAGGGGGGGGGAGGTATAGCGTATATGGTAATGGTCTACAGGAGATAGCACATAGGGGATGGTTAAGATATAGAACATAAAGCACATAGCATATATAGCGAGGCCTAGCTAGGACGTAGTAAACCCTAGCTTTAGATAAGCTAGAGAAGGAAGCAGTGGTTCCTATAGAGTTTAAATATTTAAGGAGGACAGGACGTAGCTGTAGGCCCGTAGGGCCGCTGCTATGGACGAACATGGCAAATTAGGGGTTTTTCATCCTACTAAGGTGGCTTATAGGGTTTTTCCGTCCCCTATACAGCAGGGTTTTCTTCCTGTCAATTTATAAGTTTTCCCCCCTGCGACGGCAAGTGTCTGCGTGGGCCTAGATAGGATCCGTATTAGACGTTAATCAAAGATCATACTACTATAATCGTTAAGTAGTATATTGGGATAATTAAGGATGCTTTTTAATTTAATACCTTTATAAAAGCATAAAACTTTAGCTATTCTATATATAAGAAGGGAAGCCGTTATATAATAATTAGATCTAGAAGTGCTTACTTTACAGTATTTTAATATACCGTACGCTTTAGAACCTTACCCTTAAGACCTTAAACTTCTCCTTTTACTAGAAGCTTTTAATATAGTTCTAAAAGAGTTCTCTCTCCCTAATCTTTTACTATTATACACTTCTAATTCTCTACTAGACTCTATTTAATATTATATTTTCTAAAATAGCCTTATAATCCAACGGTTAAAGAATAGTGTCCTTTTAGGTCTTAAGAAGGATGTTGGAATTACGAGGTTATAAGGTTATAGCGGAGCTATCTTGAGGGTCTAATTGATGATAGAGATGACGCAGACGATAAATATTGATTGATTTGTGATGTAGTAGATGCGGTTAATGTCTATCTAGATTGTATGCGGACTTCAACCTTATAATGTGTCTAGAGCTTAGTCAGCATTCCTTACGCTAATTTTAACACTCCCCTATGCTGACAACGCTCTCCTTATCTGTTCCTAAATAGGCAATTATAAAGCTATTTCTAAATACCTTGCAAGTGCTATTTAGCCTACATATAGAGGGAAAACCTATAATAGGCGAAACCCCTCTATTACTTGCTCCGTTAGTTACCAATTTTTAGCATCATATAGTGCTTTGTAAATTAGTTAATCGGTAGCTATTTTGTAAGCATATCTCCAGGTTAATCTTTACCCAGTATATATACCACTTTTAGTTAATCTTGCTAAACCATATTGTTTTATATAAAGAGGTATTAAGTCTTAATATGCTTAGCTTTCTAGCAGTAGTTTATACCGCATAAAAGGTTAACTGTCCTTATTGTTATAATAGAGCGTAAAAATAAAGGGCTTATTGTTATTGTCTCTCTTTTCTAGATCTTTTATTAGCTTCTTAAGCCATACTACTAACCTTGCTCCCTCTAACGCTGCTATAACCTCTACTTCTATTAAACTTAATGCCATTAACTTCTATCTTTAAGCCATTTAAATTACCGCTTTCCTATAGCGTATAACTACTATACCTTAAAATAATATCCGATTGTATTCTGTTCCCCATATAGCGTTAGTAAAAATACTATAGCTAGTAGATAGGTTAGTTAATATAAGCTTGTATAGAGGGAGGTAAACTACTTAATTTAGGTAGGTAATTCCGGTTTCGAGAGTGCCGTTTAGATATTATAGTAGCTACTTGTTTAAGCAGTAATGTGATTTTTCTAGTACTGCTATAAATCTAGCTAACTAACTAATAGTATAGCTAGTATTAGGACGTATATAGTTTAAGAGGTAGATTATAGAGCTAATAATCTATTAGTATACCGTCGCATTATTATACTTAAGGGGACTTTTAATATTAGGTTTTAGAATAGTGCTAGCTGGTATTAGTAGCTTAACTAGATTACAGTTGTCTATTTTTAGCCATTTAAGTAGCTTCTTAGTATATATCGTCTAATATAGCTTAAGGGTTTAGTTTATACGATCTTAATTAATTTAAGAGCCTATAAATACCTCTATAGGACCTAGGTCTTTATATCTCCATTTTCTTAAAATTCTTATCTTTATAATATTAAGGTATCGGCGCTTTTCTATAATTAGTATATTGTTAAAAAATAATAAGATATATACTTTATTTTCTATAAAGAGATTGGGGTTAGTATTAGCTAATTTTAAACCTATACTCTTAAAGAACTTCTTAACCATATAAAACCATTCTCTTGGTGCCTGCTTTAGGCCATAAAGTAACTTATTTAGCTTTAAGTAGGCGTCTTTTACCCCCTTAAGATTGGGTTTAAAATCTCTTAATAGGTTAGAAATCTGTATATAAATCTGCTTTTATAACGGCGGGTTTAAGTGTAAGGGCGCGAAGAGGCTTTAAGGAAGATTCGAAGGAATAATATAAATTCTATCTAAATCTAAGGGTATATAGCTCTTGCAGAGAACAAGACGTTGCGTAAAGAAAAGAAAGGAATATAGGAAACTTGTAACTAAATATTTGGGGTCTTAGCAGTAGACGCATGGGCATAAGCCTATGCGGATTTTAATAGGTTTCAACCAAATTCCATTACATTAGTAGAATTTAGTGGAAATTAATCGAGTTGGTGGAATTTAATTAAAGCGTTAGAATTTATCTGTCAAGTATTTTACTAAGACATTCCTACTATAACTGGGCTAGTCCCGTTATAGTACCCCCCCTTTTAACTAAAGGTCCAAATAATTTAATTTTAGTTAAGACTTATAACTTATCGCGTGTTATATAATTGTGTTATAAGCGTTATAGTGCATTTTAAGTTCTTTTTAATTTTGAGTTTCCTACTATTGTGTTTCGTGTATTTATGTTAGGTGGCAATTATTTACCTTTATATTATATCCATCTAGCTAGAGTAGGCCGCGAAGGATAGTCCTTATAGAATTCTTTTACTAAGGAAGGCACGTTAGCCTTAATCTAGTTATAGGTTTCCTGGGTTCGTATTTTATATCCTTCCCACTTAACAAGAAGTTTAAATTGTTTAGATTATGTTTTCTATCGCATATTATTAATTAAGTAGAAACTATTACCATTGTTAACAATTGTAGGAGGTAGCGGCGGGATTTCATGAGTTATAGGATTATCTTTTAAAGGTTGCAATAAGCTTATATAAAACGTTAGGTGTATTTTTATTTTAGTTAGCAGTTTAAGCTTATAGGTGTATAGGCTTAATTTCTTCTTAATTTAGTACAGGCCTGTAAACTTCCAATTAAGTTTCTTTAAGGGCCGTTAAGTTTGTAGGTTTTGTATATTTAGGTAAACTATATTACCTTCCTTAAAGTCCTATACAGGAGCTCGTCCTTTATTTATATACTATTCCTATACCGTTTAAACGTATATTAATTTACTTTATAATAGTTCCATTAACTGCTTTATTTAATTAGCGAAGTCATATATGTTAATTAATTAGATCTATTTAATTATGGGTCCTATTGTATTAATTTTAGGTTATGGTTTAAATCTAAGTTAAGGGTCTTATCCGTAGGTTGCGTAGAACGGCGTTACGTCTATTAATACATTTATTGTATTATTTATAGTAAACTTAGCTAAAGGCAGCCATTTTTCCCAGTTATCTTACAGGTAGGAGTATTATATTTATAGGTATTATTCTATAATTGTATTTGCAATTTTAGTTTAACTATCTATCTCTAGATAAAATATAGTTAAGAGTTATATTTAAATACTTAATTGTTTATATAGAGCTTACTAGAAGTCTAAAATAAACTGGCTTTTATAGTTGGATATTATTAAGTTAGGAAGTCCATGTAGCTTAAAGATATACTTAATAAAACATTTGGCTACTAATATTATATTAATTAAGTCTATGGGAATTATATATTGTATTTTTATAAGGCGGTTAATTATTACTATAATATTTATAAACCTACTACTACTAGGCAAGTTAACTATAAAGTTAATTAAGATGTCGCGCTATCTTTATATCGGAATTGGTAGTGGTTAAAGTACTCCTTACTTCTTTATATAAGAGGTCTTTCCACGTACGCACATCCTATATACTTAAACGTATTTTTGTATATAGTCGTGCATTATAGGCTAGTAGTATACTTGTTAAATAATTTTATAAGTCTTTACACGGCCAAGATGCCCTACTATAGGGGAGTTGTATACAAATTTAAGTATTTTAAATTATAAAGGTTTAGAATTCAGAACTACTATCTTCTGTTAATAGTACAATTAGTTGTTTTAAATCTTATATTTAGCAAGTATAATATCCTTATACTGTCATTTTCCTATTTAAATTGCTTTTATTATATCTATTATCTATATATTATTCTTATATTTATATTCTATTAGCTTATTAATTTCTATTTCCTATTTATTAACTTCTAATTTATTTCTATTAAGTTCCGTATTTAGGAATATAGGATATAGTTTTTTAAAATGTTTAGGAGGCAATAAGATCTATAATTAATTTATAATTTATTTGTCTATAGCGTTTATAGGTAAGTCTTGTAATTATTATATTAATGTATTAGGATTCTAATTAAGTTTGCCCAGTTAGTATATAATCTTAAAGTTAAATTATAAGAGGTATTTAGCCTAATAAATTTAACGCTATATTAATTGCTTTATAGTTATAAAGTACTGCAGGTTCTTATAGTCCGTTAATGCGCGTATTAAAAATAATAATCCTTTAAGCTTAGGACGCCATTATTTAAAACATCTAATAATTATAAGTAGTTCCTTATTATATATCTTATAGTTTAATTTAGCAGGGGCGAGTTTCCAGGAGAGAAAGGCTACTAGACATAGCTTACTATTCTTATTATATTACAACAACACTCCCCTTAGCGCATAATTGGATAAGTCTATTTTAATAATATATTTAAGGTTTGGGTTAAAGTGGGCAAGAATTAGAGTAGTTATAAAGCGGTATTTTAAGTTATTAAAAGCTTATTTATATTTAGCAGTCTATTTAAATTTTATATTCTTCTTTATTAGGTTTACTAATAGCTAGGCAATTTCCAAAAAGTAGTTAATAAATTATTAATAGAAATTTATAAATCTTAGAAATCCTTAAATGTCTTATATATTGCTAGGGCTTTTCTAGTTTATAATTGCAGTAACTTTCTTAGGGTCCATTTTAATTCTATTACAGGATATAATTAAGCCTAAGTATATAACCTTAGACGCGTAAAACTTGCATTTCTTAATATCGCATTATAAGCCCGTATTTTATAAGCATTTAAGGGCCATTTAAATATATTTCCAATGTTTAAAAAGCAAGGACGAGTAGATTAAGATATTATTAATATACGCAGTAATAAATACATTAAGGAATTTATAATATGTATTATTAATATATTGCTAAAATATACTAGAACCGATCTTTATGCTAAATAGTATTACTAGGTATTTAAAGAGTCCCTATTGTATACAAAAAGCTATATACTTCTTATCTCCTTCGCGTATACGGATTTTATTAAAGGCAGTAACTATATTAAGCTTTATAAAGTGCCGTGTCTTTACTAAACAGTTAAGCGTCTCTTAAATTAGGGGAATTGGATATTAGTTTTAAATCATAATTATATTTAGAGCTTAATAATTAATATAGAATCTTAAGCCTCCTCCTAGCTTTTTAATAAATAATATAGGTAAGGTAAATAGAGATTAACTAGGGCGAATAAATCCTTTTTCTAGATACTTGTTAAGGTATTATTACATTATAAGCAGTTCTTCTTATAATATACTATATAGCGGACTAAACTTTAGTATTATACCAGGCTTAAGTTCTATCTTAAAATTATGCTTATCTTAGTGCGGGGCTAGTTAGTTTATAAATTATTTTTTAAACTTATTAATTAGATTATAGTACTCTTTAGGTATAAAAGGTTAAGGATTAGGATATTATTTTGGTTTTAGTACTTTCTTAATATCTTCTATAGTTATAGTAAAGATTTTATAATTTTGTCTTTTTGCTAACAAGATAAAAGGCGCAGCTTATATTATATAAATTTTAAGAGGTTTTAACAAAACATCTTTACATTCTTTATTATAATTGGCAGTTATAGATTTATTATATTAGCTTAAGGTTTATAGTAAGGGCAATTTATACCATATTAAATTTAAATAGTTGTATATATGTTTATAGGGTAAATAATTTTTTAAGCAATAACTTCGGCAGTAGGTTATACGGAACTTTAGTATTTCTTTAACTTAGCTAATTAAAGGGTTATATTGTTTTAGCTATCCGTGTCTAAGTATAACTTTATATTGCTTTAAGGGTGTTATAAACAGGGAAATGTGTTTAAGGTATTTACCTATCCACATTTTTACTAGGGCGTAGTACGTTATTTCGCCATATATTAAGGGTTTGCCATTAAAGCCTTATAGGCCTTAAGGCTTATTAAGTTTCTTTAAATTTAGGCGTTAAGTTTTTATATAGTTTATATTAACAAAGCCTATGCTAGTAGCTCCGCTATTTATTAGGATTTATACCTTCTTCTATTTTTTAAGTATTTAAATTTCGCTAAGTATATTAAGGGAGTTATACTATATATTAGCGCTAGAAGAGCCTAGACACTTATACTCTTCCACTTTTTATTCTAAGGCATAACTTGGCCTTAGGATAATTTGTTTTTTAAGTTAACCAAAAGTAAAATACTTTATGGCAACCAAATATAATTTATAGAGCGAGTACGATTTAAGGACCAGGAGGAACTATAGCAGACTTTTTTAAAAGGGTGGGTTTAACAATTCCTTTAAATATACCCTTTTTACTACATCCGAAGTATTCTCTATTTATGGCTTAAGTTCTTTATTTGTTAGTTCCTAAGGGTATATAGAATTAAGCGGCATTAAGGTCCATAGGGTTATATATAGGGCTTTAGGTTTCGGAGATGGATTGCGCTTTAGGGTATATACTGGTTTTATAAAGTTCTAAATACACGGTATAGTTAACTTTAGAAAATAAGTCTGTTTATTATATTAAAGGTCCTTATTAATTCATTAATATATTATAGTAAATTTAGATAGGTTTTTTAGCAGTTCTCTACCTACTAACTAGGCTCTAATTTTATCCAAAATAGCTTATTAAAGGGCAGTAACTCTAGCAGCTTCGTTTTAATCTAGTTTACTAATAAGGCCTAAAAATTCCAAAAAGAAGCTAGTAAAGTCTCGGTTCCATTATTATAGGTTTTTAAGTTTAGTAATAGCTATATATTTATAGCTAGCGTTATTATACGTTTATTCTAGTAGAGAGATAAAGATTTTAAAATTAATAAAGGTGCTGTTATGGAAGAATGGATCCACAGTACGTATAGCGTCTTTACTTAAATAAGATATTCTATAGCTAACCTTACTAGCTTTAGTATGGTATTAGTTATAGTTTATTAAAAGTTTAAGACGGAGCTTAGTTATAAAGGGACGTAGATTATTTTAATTTCTATTAAACATTAGAGGATTAGAGAGCCTTTTAGATTTTATAGCGGGTATTAAATTTATTATAGATATAGGTTAAGTTACTATTACTAGTTTAGAGTTCACGTTTAAGGGGCTAGGCTTAGATATAGTTATATTAATTTTATTTATAGGTAGTGTTGGGGTCTCTAATATAAGTGCTTTAATATTACAGAGTTCTTTATAAAGTGCTTCTATTAATTATTAATGCTAGGCTTCCAATGCAGCCTACTACTAAGCTAAGGCATCTATAAAAGACTATTATATTATAGTTAACTGTTCCCTAACTAGGCATATAATGCTTATATATAACGGAATCCCCCAGGAGGTACATATTAGATAAGACAGTAGGAGGTTTTATTAATGTCCTGCCTACGTCCCATATATATTCTAGAAGAGACATAGTTAGACAGATAGAGGCGAAAGGTTTTACTAGTGTCTTAGAAGGTTTATATAGGAAGCTAGTTCTCCTCTAGAGAAGAACCAGCGATTAGTCTCTAAATGGAAGTGGTTGGAAGCATTTGTCCTTTAATACGTGAAACTTATTCTACCTTTAATTTACCTTTAACTTACCTTCTACTTACTTATGATACTGTTAATTAGATAATTATACGTTCTGGTTAGGCTGGCCTCTTACAATTCTAATTACTTACAATCTGTTAGGAACGTACGGCTATTAATTAATAATAATAGGCCATACTCCTTTACCCTATAAAGCAACGCCCTTACCTTAAGAGGCTCAGAGAGTCTCTCTAGAGGAGCGCATTCCCTCTACTTATAAAGGAGTAGATTAGGAAGCTATAGCTAGTCCGTCTAACCTTCTAAGACCCTTAGGAACGATCACCGCTAAAAAGTTATTAGAGTAGTTGCTACGCGAGACCCTATAAAAGATAAAGGAGTTAGAGATATAATTAAGACAAGCATATTAAGACTACTAAGGATAATTGCAAGAACAATTAGGAGAAGCATAGACACCCTAAACACAAAGCGGACTTAGAGGGGCAACGCTATACTGCGCTATAATATTAGATAAACCTAAATTCCGCATAAAGGAACCTAATAAGTATAATAGTAATAGTTTTAGGAACTGCAATTGTTTTATCCGTTAATATAAAACCAAGTTTTAGCTAGATCCGAAACGTTACTCTAATAAGTATAATTAGATACTGATTGCTTCTACCTTTCTATATGGCACCGTCAAGAGTTTATGGACATGCTATAAGAAGAAACTTATTACACCCCTTAAATTTAGCGAACTTAAGTCTTAGTTGGTTAATTAGGTCCAAGACCCTACTAATTAAGGGATGGATTATAACCAGCAATACTATAATGTAAAACAGTAAAAAGGCTAGAGTGTAGTCTAGTTTATAAACTACTTAGAAGAGCTAGAAGACAATATACCCTACTTAAACTTATAGGATAACGCTATATAACTCTATTAGCTACTTGCCAAGTTATAACCTAAGATTTGATAGGCTATATAGGAGAAGGGGGAAATTCCTACCTTTTAAGAAAAGCTTATCTCTAAAGCTACTTGGATTAAGAACGCTAAAAGAGACTATTTAGGGAAGCGAAAGGAACGAGACGCCAATAATAAAGAGCGTAGAACTAGACCTAGCTTTAATAAAAGGGGCAGATCCCAATCTAACTACTCTATAAAAGGATAACACGAGCAGGCTTTACAACCTTAGAGCAACGCTGGTTAACCCTAGAATAATAATAGGCAGAAACTGTAGAACTAAGAGTTACGCAGCTGTTATAACTGCGGTAAAAAAGGCCATATATAGCGCTTTTGCCGATAGAAGAAGTAAGAGGATGCTTAATTAGGAAAAAAGAGAGCTTAGTAAATCTTTACTCCCTTATACTAGGCTAGTAAGAGAAGGAGGGAGTAAGCTACTGTATAGTTATTCCCGTCTCTATTTAAGTTAATAATAAATAGGTAACACGAGACTGCCTTATAGATAGCGGTATAACTATGGGGTTCATTTCTTAATTACTAGTAAAAAAATTGGATTTAGACCTTAGTGGCTTATAGGTGCGCACCATTTAAAGTATTAGAGGCCACCAGATTCCATACTATAGGGAATAAACTTTTTCTGTGGCCAGCTAGGACCGCGATGGTCTATAGGATATATAGGAGATGCGCTTCTACGCTATAGAAATTAAGGGGTATAATCTTATTTTGGGATACCTATAGCTTTAACAGGTTAATCCAGACATTAATTAGCCTTTAGCCTTATATTAACACCGGAAGTCTTAACCGTATATTATAGTTAAAGATTAAAAGACTTTCTTAAACCATGTATAAGAGGAAGGGTGGGTGTATGCTATATATGCCACTTTTAACACTAAGAATAGGGACGTGGAGTATTTATTTTCAAATATCCGGCTATACGCAGTTAAGAAACTAGAGATTTTATAGGAATATACAGACCTAAAGGATATTACTAATAAGGAAGCTGCGCACACCTTGCCTAACCCTATATTGGTAGAGCATAAGATAGATATAGGAGATAAGGAACCTCCTTTTAGACCACTATACAACCTATTAGAAAATAAGCTGGCAGTATTACGCTAGTATATAGTAGATAATCTTTAGAGAGGGTAGATTTGGCCTTTTATAAGCTAGGTAGGGGCACTAATTATATTTATACCTAAGAAGGATAAGACCCTTCGCCTCTATGTTAACTATTAGGCGCTAAATAAGATTACTATAAAGAATTGCTACCTGCTACCCTTAATAGGGGAGCTTATTAACAGGCTGTTAGGTATAAAGATATTCATAAAATTGGATCTAAAAGATATATACCATTAAATCCGGATTAAAGCTGGCAATAAATAGAAAACGGCGTTTTAAATACGGTATGGCCACTTTAAGTACCTAGTAATGCTATTTGGGCTTACCAACGCACCGGTGATATTTTAGGCCTATATTAATAAGGCATTGTCGGGCCTGTTAGATACGATATATATAGTCTACCTTAATAACATTATAGTCTACTCTAATAACTATGAAGCACATACGCACCATATATAAATGGTACTAGAAAGACTATAGGAATATAAGCTCTATATAAACCTAAAAAAATGCTTATTCTATATTACTAGCATTAATTTTCTGGGCTTTATTGTTAGCGTTAACGGAGTATTAATAGAGAAAAGCCAGGTAGACGCTATTAGGGAATAGCCATACCCTATAATATTTAGGGAAGTACAGGTTTTTGTAGGTACGGCGAACTTCTACTAAAGGTTTATTGTTTATTATTTATAAGTAATGCTCCTAATTACCAATCTACTAAAGGGATCTAAGGATGGCAAGAAGTTAGGACCTTTTATATTTGGGGAAGCTGCTAAGCAGGCTATAGACCAGTTAAAGAATTTATTTATGTTGGCGCCTATCCTAATACACTTCTACTGGGAGCTACATATATACCTTAAAATGGATACATCCGGCTTTACCCTAGAGGCAATTATATCTTAATTAAAAGACGGAGAATAGTATCCTATGGCGTTTTAGTTAAGGAAAATAACCCCTATAGAGTAGCGTTATATAACGCACAACCAGGAGCTGCTCGCGATAGTCGCAGTAATAAAGCACTAGTGATATTATTATATGGGAAGCAATTATCCTATTAAAGTTCTTATAGACTATAATAACCTAGAATACTTTATAACTATAAAGGTGTTAAGCGGTTAACAAGCTAGATAGGCGGAGGCACTATTACAGTATAACTTTAAAATTATATACCGCCCAAAAAAGACAAATCCCGCTAATAGGTTGTTAAGACGTCTGGATTATAAGACTGGGAGAATCTAGGATAGTATAGGGGAAATAATTCCCATATTGCAAAATTTGCTTAGGAAGAAAGAAGAGTCTTTCCCTAGAACTACAGAATTCTGTAGTAGGGTAGAGGTCCTAGCAATATAGCTGCGAAGCACTATGATAATAGAGCTGTAGGATATAGTTATGGACTAGGTTATAGACTAAGCAGATATTATAAAGTTGGCGTACCCTAGAATTAGCAAGAATTCTATAGGATGTGCTAGGGGTGTTATAGCACCTTTAACTTAACGGCGTATTAGCTGCGAGTTTCCGGATCTAGAGGGGATAGGCGAGATGCCTATCCGCAGTATAGTATACTATATAATGGTAGGAGAATCTGCTAGCACTAATGGTTTAAAACGTCTTATGCTATGCCTAGAGTCCGTAATAGTGACGGGCAAAATAGAAATAAGTAATCTATATAAAACCTTTCCAGATTTTCTTTTTTAAGTATAATAAAAGGACGCCTTTATTTCTAGGGAGAGGTGGAAAGACGTAGTAAAGACTAACTTAGCTAGAGTTATTAAGAAGCTATAGCAATAAGACCAAAAGGGTCTATTATACTTTAAGGGTGCTGTATATGTCCTAAAGGACTAAACGGTTTAAGATAAAATTTTAAAGGTCTTCTATAATAACCCTTTTAGGGGCATTAGGAAAATATTCGCAGGATAAGATTTAAGTAGACTTTGGTTTTCGCGTTTCGCGTAATTGATATGCAATTTAACTAACTTAACACGCAATTAACCAACTTAACACGCAATTAACCAACTTAACACGCAATTTGACCAACTTAACACGCAATTAACCAACTTGACATGCAATTTGACCAACTTAATACGCAATTAACCAACTTAACATATTTAAAAGTTAAATAACACGTAGTTAACCTACTTGACAACTTTAAAAGCTAACTGCATATTTCTTAACACGCAGTTAACCTACTTGGCAACTTTAAAAGCTAACTGCATATTTCTTAATATGCAGTTAACCTACTTAAAAGTTAAATAACACGCAGTTAACCTACTTAAAAGTTAAATAACACGCAGTTAACCTACTTAGCAACTTTAAAAGGTAACTATATATTTCTTAATATGCAATTATATATTTAACTATTATATATTATCTAATATAAT
>Ga0307507_10007795_pt1 | contig 15256 bp, 10 predicted proteins | sample 7_EM_MG_FD_207223 | JGI IMG/M metagenome (GOLD analysis project Ga0307507, IMG submission 207223) | Populus trichocarpa ectomycorrhiza microbial communities from riparian zone in the Pacific Northwest, United States - 7_EM | ecosystem: Host-associated > Plants > Roots > Unclassified | place... | reverse complement strand
TCGACAACAAAAACTGAGATAGAAATTGGCAGTGAAAATTACATTGCTGCCGATTTAGAAATCGACACCCATATTATGCCGCTACCGATTCAGAAATCGACAACCAAAAACTGTGTCGCTGCCGATTTAGAAATCGAAAGCCAAACTATGCTGCTGCCGATTCAATAATCGGCAGCCAAAAACTTTGTCGATGCCGATTCAGAAACCGGCAGCAAAACTGTGCTGCTGCCGATTTAAAAATCAGCAGCCAAAAACTGTTTCGCTGTCGATTCAAAAATCGGCAGCGATGGTGGAGTCATTTCGTCTTTACTTCTCTTTTTTTGTGGGTGTTTACATAAAAACATGAGTAAATACCCTCTAGAAAGACCCTGTTGTGAAGGTCCAAAAGCCTAATACAAAAAGGTCAGGCAAACTTTGTAAATAATAGAAAGGGAAAAGGAAAGAAAAAGGAAAAGAAAAGGGAAGTAGCAGCCTATAACCAGCAAGCTTGGAGAAGGTATAATCTTGTGAAAACTCAAGGGAAGTGTCCATGTGGCATCATGCTTTTTTCAATGTTTGATGATATTTTTTAATCTTTTTCGCATTATTTTGTGTTTTAGCATTTATATTGATTGATGAATGAAAATGATCAAATTAAAAGATAAAAAGAACAAATACTGAAAAAAGACAAAAATATTTTCGCTAATCGTGCAACTTAGCCCTAAGAGTATAAAGTTAAAGGGCCATAATATTTTTCAATGTCTGAAATTCGATCCTCAAAACTTTAATTGCTATGAGCCAATAAAATTGAATTTTATTTTGCAAAACCAAACACTTTATGAGCAACAAAATATTTCCTCACACCTTAAGGTCCTTATCTGTAAATGGATAAATTAACCTACAACCCATATAGTTGCAATGTTAGAGGGCCATAAAAAATAATAAATTGAAGAACTAAAATGTAAAAAAAATAAAGACAAAAAAATAGGAAAAAAAACTTTTGTGGATCGCTATTGCAATCCATTATGAGAGAAGCTACAATAACTTCTCTTTCAGATTTAGTATTTTTCTTAATCTTAATCTTAATCTTAGAACCGCATTCAAATATGTCATAAAATTCAGCAAGTCAAACAACAATATGCACAAAAGAGAATCATTTTAAGGAGGAATCATTGATAACAAGCATAATTTAAAAACACTAACTAGTATAACTACCACTCATTAAATATGTCACAAGAGACAACAACCATATACATTAGTATCATATTTGACATATTCCATGAGTTTAAGGGGTAATATAGGACTATTCATTTACAGTTACATTATTTTGTTTTTTTGGTTAAGACATTTACATTATTTAAAGAATGATATTTAACTCAATCTGAATATTCAAAATAATTTATAATTTTTAATACCAATATTTATTATTAATATCTTATTTAGAAAAGGAATTCCAATTAAATACTATAATATAAACTAAATATTTGATTACCATTAGTTCAAAATAATATTCCAATTTATTTGTTTATATATATGTCTATGCACACACATATGTTGTTGGAAAAAAAAAAAAGTAAGCTAAGTGCCTTAAATATTTAAGACTAACATAACATATAAATTTTTGAAGAAGACAATGAGGTGGTGTACTGTAGATCCATGAACTTTCCATATAAAACATGGAAAATCCTTAGTTCAAGTCTTTAAAATCTAGAATAAGTTGTGCTATAAGAAGTAATATTATATTATAAAGTGCATGGCATGGTCCGGTGTAGGAGACCTCCACACACTAGGCATTAACATTTAACAATGCACTCTCTCCATATGTACAAGAGACCATCTTTTTTAGTATTGATTAAAAACATTGTCATAACCTCTTTTTGGGTTATTATCCAAATTTATTTTTTTCCAACCTAAGAAAAAAAAGGAAGAAAAGAATGGAACATGACACGGTGCCATTTTGAACCCACACCCCTCACCTACCACCAGATGAAAAAGCAGAGGGGACAAGCCCTACGGGCGGCTACCCAGTGGCCGCCCAGCCACCCCACTACCCCTGTGCCATGACTGGACAAGGGTAGTAGCTCTCTCTCCTCTTTTTCCCCCTATAAATACCAACAGAGAGAGAGATGAGCAAAATGGAGGGGTGAAAAAGAGAGGAAAAACAGAGAAGTGTTGAGAGAGAGAAAGACTTGGAGAGAAGGTTGAGGGAACAAAAAAACAGTGGAGAGTTGAAAAACAGAAAGGTTTTAGAGAGAGACGAGAAACAAGAAAAGAGAGAAGAACAGGGGAGAGAGAACAAAACATAAAGGAAAAAAAAGAAAGGAAAAGCAGAGGATTTTGAGAGTTGAAAAACATAGAAGAGGACGAGAGAATATAGCGAAATCAAACAGAGAAAGACAAGAGAGAAGAAAAAAAAGGAAGAAGAAATAGAGGTAATACACACAGAGAAGAAGAAGAAAAAAATTATCAGTCGGTGAAGCAGCTCCCCAGCGCACGGCCACCTTGTTTGGAAGAAGAATTACCAGCAACACTGCCACCGTTAGCGCCACCGCTCCGTCAGTTGCCCCCTTCCTACCTCCTCCTTTTCTTCTTCTCCTGCTTCATTTGCCCCCGTCTCCATTGTTTACAAAGTGAACAGTGGAGAGTGAATTAATTCACTCTCCACTGTTCACATGAATAATGGAGAGTTTTCCCATTGTTCACTGGGTCGGACCTGGTCCGGCCCAAATCAAAATGGCTGGGCCGGGTCTAGCCCAGTTAAAAAAATAGAAAAATTTCTAAAAAATCATTTCAAAAAATTTATGGTGTTCTCACGTATTTTTCTACCCTTTCTTATTAATATTGGTTTGTATTTTTATACTGTAAAGATACAAATCCAGTATTAAAATACCCGGTTATCGTCAAAACATTACAAAAAATATTATATAAAAAAAATATCTTATTTTCATGCATATAGCCAAGTCTCTCAAAGATTAAAAAAAAATCATATCATATTTTCATACAACAAAAATTCAAAGAATATATGTTTTAGCATGCATTTTGGTTTTAATAACCAGTTTATTAAAATCCTGAGAACTAGACCAATATTTCAAAAATACCAAAAAAAATTGTTTTTGTTTAGTATATGGGATTATGAATTTATACGTAAAATATATTCCCGATATTAAAAAAGGTAGTTCTTTTTTATTGACATAAGAACAGTTAGGTTTTACCCGATAAGATAAGGATCTCCTTACTGAGGAGGACTTTTCTTAAACCTTAGACAAACCAACAACTAGAAAAAACAATCATATCTTATCTTTTATCAAACAATCAAACAATGCAGCTTACCTTAGGTAGGACGTATTTGGGGTGCTAATACCTTCCCTTTACACAACCAGTCCCAGTACCCAATCTCTAAGACTAGTTAGGGTTCCTAGTGATCAAAATAATATGTGGTGATTCTCATTCCCTCTTTCCACTAATAAAAGACAAGAATTTCTTGTCTTCCTATATTTGCCAGATACATACGAGAGTGGATGATCGTCGCGACGTCGCACACGTGCGACAAACATGATGTAAATAATAAAGACTATTTCAAAAAAAAATTATCTCATATTAGAAAAACACAACTTACTTCTTGTGAACATAGAGAATATATAGGGTTTTTAATCTCACATTGAAAAAATAAGACCCTCATCTAGTTTATATAGTGAACTTTGATATGAGATAGTAACCAATAAGAAAAGGATAGTGAGCTTGCACGCATAAGGTTGAGCCAAACAAGAGGAAAACCTCTGATTGCCCCTCATGTGCACGAGGCAACGCCTGTACTTTCTAAATCTTTTGTCTCCAACAATAATTTGTTTTTGGCCTTTAAACTAAAATCACAATTTTTTCAACACTTGGAATTAATTTTCTAACAGTCATGAATTCCTAATAACTCTTTTATTTTAAAAGTTTTTTAACAGCTACAACTCTTTAATTCCCTCACAACGTTTTTACTTATTTTTTGAAATGTTGTAACAGCTCTTTAATTCTCTAATTTATTTCATGTCTGGTTGTTACACGCTAGCAGCCTATATATACAATGCACTCTTACAATCAAGGTGTGCTGAAAAAAACTATAGTATTTTCCTGTGTTTGCAAAGCTTGCTAGTATTTCCTTTCAATCTTAGTCTAGCTAATTCTATAACCCTCGTTTTAGAGGAGGAACTTGTTGAATCCTGAAGGATAGCCTTGTGTTAAGGAAATATCCTTAAGGACAGTGTCTGTACATGCCTCAAGTTTTATTTTGTTTCTGTTCTTCATCGTATTTTATTACAACAATCTTAAGGATGTTTTAGTAACATGGATGGAAACACTGTTGCCAACAACGCTGCTGCCCTCAATAATGTTGTTGAGAACTCTGTTGCTGCCATCTCCTGCTGCCAACTCTACTGCTACTGACATTATGTCATTAGCTAAGCCATTCCCTGATATTTCAAAGATTGAGGTTTTTGTTGGAGAAAACTTTAAAAGGTGGCAAGAAAGGAACATTGATGTCCTTGACATGTATAGAGTTGTTTGGGTTCTTATCGATATCAAAACCAATGACAATGCCGAAGCTTGGACACATGTGAACAAGGTTTGAAGACACTTCATTTTAAGTACTCTCTCTAATGAGTTATTTGATGTATATTGCAGCTACAATAAAGCAAATGAGATATGGAGCAATATGGTGACAAATTATACTGTTGAAGATGTGGGAAACAAAAATTTATCAGAATTTTTGTTTTAAATTCAGATGAGATTAAATCCACTAGTGGTTATATCTTTATTCTTGGTGGTGATGTAGTGTCTTAGAAATCATCTAAGAAAAGTTTAATCGCTCGATCCACCATGGAGTCATAATTTATAGCTTTGGAATCAGCAGAAAATGAAGCTTATTGGTTAAGGAATCTTTTAATTGAAATTCCATTGGGAATAAAACCAAAACATTCTATATCCATGCATTTGTGATTGCAAAGCGGTAATAGCCATTGCTAAGAATAAATCTTTCAACGATAAAAATCAATGTAACAACCAAATTACTGGGACAACACACCAATCTTAATATAGGAAAAGATATGGTAATTTGTTTTTACTTATAACCAAATTCATACAAAGTCCACCGAAATTTCTACCAAAATTTCGACAGAGTCTCTCTTATAGCAAAAAATCTCAAGTTATCGACAACAACCTGTTACACTTCTATTAATCATTATCCAATCATAACTCAATCATCTTGGGTTTCAATTCCAACAATCCACATCAACACAAACACAATTTCTCAAACATTAATATAATAGAAATAAAGCATTAAATGACACTAAATAAATAAACAAACTTACATGTGAATTATAAATACATGAAAATAAGTTCATACATTCAATTTAAAAGAAATTAATATAATTTAAGTCATGACAGTTTCTTAAGATACAAAATACATGAACATTCAATATAAACTAGATAACAAAAGAATAGAAAGATCTAATATGCACTCCTAACATGAATGTGACGGACCTGAAACAAATATAACATTAGATAATAAATATCATGGAAAAACAATATTAACATTGGTAATTAAGGAATGTATTCAAGACTAATATACATTCATACTTCTTACAATTCTCCATTTGGTCCTTTTAGGATTTCTTTCCTATGAATTCACTAACATTTTTCTATTCCACACTCAATTTCCAACCAACATCGTATATTAATATCAAAGGATAATTCCTTCAAGAAAGTATTGATACCAATTTATTGGTATTACTTACTATCCTTCACCGAATAGCTGATCAAATCTTTTCTTTTCTAAGAACCTTTGGATGGTAATGTCAATGCTAAAAGATCATATTAGTATCATTAGTCTCCAATATCGGGACCGACTAATCAAGTTTGTCATGAATGTTGATATCAATGTGTAACAACCTTGATTTTTTTTACATCATTTTTTTTATACATTGGAAATTTTAATTAAATATTTTTAATTTTTTTATACAGGTTCCACAAAAAAATTTACCAAAACTTTGGCAGAATCTCTCCTATACTAGGAGGTCCCAAGTTATCGATAAATTCATATTATACTTTCAATTTCATTTCACAACCCGATCCAATTATCTTGGATCTCAACTCAACTCATCATCATCAACACAACGCATCTTATTCAATAACATCATACAATTCAAGTTCACAAAATAACAATGCATAATTCAATTGTTACATCATATCATCATATAAACTATATCTTGCATAATATATCATATAATGTTATTCAAGTGAAGGATTCAATTTCAACTATAAACAAGCATGGTTAAATAGGTACTTAGAATTACGAACATTAGATTAAAGTCATACATCCAAATTTACGGGTTAATAGTACATTTCAAGTTTTAAGATATAAGTCTCTTAATTTACAAATAATTACATGGTCGAAAGCAAAAGGTAACTAAACTAAGATCACTCGTGACGCGACCCTGATGAACCTGAAAATAAAAATTAACATGTACATATAAATATAAAAATGTAGTAACAAACAATAACAATGACAGGTAATAATTTCTATGGAATTTCTTTTGATACATAAATTTAGGCATAAACCTCTTTTACAACCTACATTTTCCATCTATTACCAATATCTATCTAATATCCTATCCCATTTACTGAGAATAATTTCATCTTAGAAATCTCAACACAACCTAATGGTTTCAAAAATCATGTCCTTATGAATCAATTCTCACTTGATACCAAGGTATTCCTCTCTTGGTATCATTAGTTTATCCCATTCTTTTGAAATAACTAATCAATACTTTCTCTTTCATTTTCTAGAAGGTAATTGCCGATACTATTGAATCTTATTAGTATCATTAGTCTATCGGGTTAGACTAATCAATTCCATTTAAGTGTTGATATCAATACAACCGATTGATATCATTAACTATTCCTACCCCAGAATAGTTAATCAATTTTTATCCATATCTGATTTACCATCAAAGTTGCTGATGTTAAGAACCATTGATATCATTACCCTCCTTACCCGGAGTAGCTAATCACACCAGAAATGGTTGCCAATACCAATATGACCCATTGATATCATTAATTATTCCCGACCCGGAATAGTTAATCAACTTATCTTTTTCCCTTAACCAAGAGTAACCATGCCGATGTTAGAAATCTTTACTAAAATCATTAGTCACCCAATTACTTGGGATCAACTAATCAATTTAAAGAATGTCGACACCAATGGAATCCCATCAATACTATTAGCTATCCAAACTTGGATAGCTATCAATATCATCTGAAATGTTGGTACAAATGGAATCTCATCAATACCATTAGCTATACAAACTTGGATAGCTATCAATATCATCTGAAATGTTGGTACAAATGAAACCTCATTGATATCATTAGCTATCAAAACTCGGATAGCTAATCAATGTCATCTGAAATGTCGATACCAATGGAACCTCATTAATAACATTAGCTATCCAAACCCAGATAGCTAATTAATGTCTCCTCAACCTTCCATTTGCACTAATCCCTTTTCATTCTTCTTATTAACATCATATACATTATAACCCAATTACTTGGGATCGACTAATCAATTTAAGGAATGTCGGCACCAATGGAATCCCATCAATACCATTAGCTATCCAAACTTGGATAGCTATTAATATCATTTGAAATGTTGGTACCAATAGAACCTTATTGATACCATTAGCTATCAAAACCTGGATAGATAATCAATGTCATCTGAAATGTCGGTACCAATGGAACCTCATTGATACCATTAGTTATCCAAACTATAATAGCTAATCAATGTCTTCTTAACCTTCCATTTGCACTGATCCCATTACATTCTTCTTATTAACATCATATACATTGTAACCCAATTACTTGGGATTGACTAATCAATTTAAGGAATGTCAGCACCAATGGAACCTCATCGATACCATTAGCTATCAAAACCCGGATAGCTAATCAATGTCATCTGAAATGCCGGTACCAATGAAACCTCATTGATACCATTAGTTATCCAAACCCAGATAGCTAATCAATGTCTTCTCAACCTTCCATTTGCATTAATCCCCTTTCATTCTTCTTAATAACATCATATACATTGTAATCACGGTTGCCAAGTATCATTCACACACAACCTTAGTTACCGACACTATGGTCACTGAACATTATTCACATAACTTTGGTCACCCTCATCACAATGCCACGTATCAATTTATGCTCTTAGCCACCCTCATCATGGTTGTCGCACGTGTGCGGCGTCGCGGCGATCGTCCACCCACACTCAATATGTGTGGGGTATCTGGAAAATATGGGGAGACAAGGAATTCTTGTCTCTTATCAGTGGAAAAAATGGAATGGGAGTCGCCACCTAGTATTATGGTCACTAGGAACCCTAACTGGTCTCAGAGATCGGGTACGAAGACTGGTTGCGTAAAGGGAAGGTATTAGCACCCCAAATATGCCCTACCTAAGGTAAGCTGCATTGTTTTATTTGTCTGATCAAAATCTAAGGTTTGGTCGCGATTTCTAATTGTTGGTCCTGTCTGTCTAAGATTCAAGAAAAGCCCTCCTCAATAAGGAGGTTCTTATCTTAATGGGGTAAAACCTAACCGTTCTAACGTTGAAAAAGAAAAAAAAATTAATATCCGAAATACGCATTACATGTAATTTCGTACCCCGGATACTAAAAGACTAATAAAATAAAATTTTTGTGGTTTTTGAAATTTTGGCCAATGTTCTCTTGACTTTACTAAACTGGTTATTAAAGTCAAAATTGCATGCTAAAACATTGTTTTTTGGTGTATGAAAAACACAATATGATTTTTTAGCTTTGAGACACTTGGCCGTATGCATAAAACATTTTTTCTTTTTTTCAATTTTTTTTGTATTTTTGAAGTTTTGATGAAAACCAGATTTTTTAATATCAGATTTTGCATTTTTAATGACATAAAAAATACTGCTTGATATTAATCACAATGACATAAAAATACATGGGAAAATTGTAAAATTCCAAAAATATTTTTTAATTTTTCTTTTAACAAAAAAAAAACTGGGCCGGACCTGGCCCACCTATCCTGGGATGGGCCTGACCCGGCCTATATACTGTGGGCTGGACTCAGCCCAACCGCGTGGGCTGGGCTGATGTTCCAACCCATAACCAAAGAAAATATAATTAGCTAGTTACTGTGCACAGTAACTAGCTATTTAATCTTCATTTGCTGCAGAACGTGAATTGCTCACGTTCTGCATGCAAATGAAGATGCAGCTAAAAAATGACAGGGGAGGGGAGAAAGTTACCTGGAGCTGTGGCGACGCTGGCGACTGCTGGCGGCAGCGGAGGCAGCAGGGGTGGTGGTGATTGCTGGCGGCAGCGAAGGCGGCAGAGGTGGTGGTCGCCCCTTTTCTTCTTCTTTCCCTGTGTTTTTTGCTCTGTTGTTTTTTTTTTTCTGTTTCTGCTATCTTCCTCTGTTTCTCTGCTCGGCGCTACTGGTGGCTGTGGAGAGGAAGAGCAACGGTGGCGCTGCCGGGCTGAAGGTGGCCGGCGGTGGTTCTTCTTCTTCCCCCCTTCTACTCCTCCCCTAGTTTTCTTTCTCTCGGTTCTGTTCTGTTTCTCTTCTCCCTCTCTGGTTCTGCTGGCGTTGGCAGCATTGATGGTGGCAGAATGGCGGTGCTGGATGGTGGTGGCCGAATGGCTGTGCTCGCAGTGGATGGCGATGCCAAACGGCGGTTCTGCCCTTTCTCTGCTCTGTGTTTTTTTTGTGTTTCTTCTCCTTCCCGTTTCTGTCTCCTGCTCCTCTGTCTCTTCTTCCTCTTTCTTTCTCTTGAAAGATGGCTCAAGGTGGAGTTGCTGCGGGGCGACTAGGAGGAACGGTGGAGGCGGCTATGCGGACCACAGCCGGTGGTTCTTCCTCTCCTCTCCTCTGTTCGGTTTCTCTCTTCTCTGTTTTCAAATGTTCTCCGTCTTTTCTCCTTTCAAAACCATCCCCTCCCCTTTTCTTCATTTCCCCTGTATTTATAGGCAGCCGGGGGAGAGGCACCATACCCTGTCCAAGTGCAGGGCATGGTGGCGTGGGATGGCTCCTGTGCAGCCGCTGCAGGGCATGGCCTTCTTTTCGTCATGGTGGGGGGGCATGGGTCTCCTGTTTCTTCATTAATGAGGGTATGGGTTGTGTAAGTAGTTAGGCAAGTGGGGAGGTAGAGAAGGAGAAGTTAGCGGGAAAAGATTTAAAATCTTCTTCTCCCCTGTCTCTGCATTTGCAGGGGAGAAGAAGCTGCACAGTGTCGTTCAAAACGGCACCGTGCAGTTTTTTTTTTTGAAGAAAAGGAAAAAAAATTGGGAGTGACCCAAAAATGGGTTATGACAATGGTGCTAAGTATCATCGTAACGTATCCTTAGCCACTGACACTACGGTGACCAATTATCTATCATTTCTCCTCTAATCTCAAAGTCATTGTGTATACTCAATCCATACCAAGGTATGTAAGATAATCACATCTATCAATGTATGCAAGGTAATCATATCCATTCTAATAATAACATAATTAATTTGATACATAACAATGCACATAAGGTATTCATGTTCGTTCAAACATTATCCTAACTAAATTTGATCCATACCATTGTACACAAGGTACATTTGTTCATTCAAACATTATCCTAATTAATTGATCTATACCATTATACGCAAGGTACGCTTATTAATTCCAAAAGTATCATCACAAGTTTGATACATATCAATGTATGTAAGGTACTCATATTCATTCCAATTATATCATAACTAGTTGATACACATCAATGTACGCAAAATACTCATATTCATTCCAATATTTAGCGAAGCAATAAAACAATAAATTCTGAAATTTATCAATGAGTTTTCATAAATTGAAAAGATAAGTTGTGATGCACCTACCTATTTCCCTAACCGACCGAGTCCCTTCAACTACCGATGACCCTGCTCCAAGCATCTCTTCTATTTAAGAAACAAGAGATACAATTAATACCCTCTTATAATTTTATCACAATGTGTGTTCTCATACTATTGCAATCTCATTCACATGAATTCATAACCATGTTTTAATTTCATTTTTCGATTATTTCCTTCAACTACCTCATTACACTTCCTAGATCAGTTTTCACTTGAGAACACTGTTTACCATTTAATTCGTAAGTAAAGTTGTAGACTTCGGTTTTAAGTATGGCTTAGCTTCTTAGAAAGATAACACAGTTCTACAACTCTACTACAGGATCAAAAGCCCAATTCTGCACTTAACACCCCTAAAATTATTTGTTGTAGTACTCAACATAATTTGTCCAGTACAAGATAGTTTGACCCTTCTTCCATTTTCAGTCCATATCTGGAGTTATATAACTCCAAATTACATGAGGTTAGTTTGTTTTGAAAGATAACATACATACTTATAACTTTGTGAATAACCTAATCTGTAATTTTATCATTTGGGTGCCCTAACCTCAGTTGAAAGGTGGATGATCAAACTATTCAGTCCCAATACATGGATTTGACAACCAATATCTCCTTTTTTCTACTATTAATAATCTGGACGAACATGCCTAAGGAAAGACACCAAGGATTGTATTCAATTTAAATCATAATTAGCATGCTTTTGATGGTTAAACACAAATTAAGCCACCACACTTTCCATTATTTCATTCTTGCTAACCTAATTTAAACAAACGTTTCAGTAAGGTTCACATTTCTCCTAAGTTAATCATAACTAATGAAATCCAAACGGTGAAGTTAACCATCATTAAGTCATGCAACACATAACAAAACATCAGAGCATTTTAATAGATAAATCTTCCTAGATCGAAATAAAACCAAACTAACCTGAAAATTGACAATATATTGTTCACTGATGAATAACTTCTCATCGGAGTCTCTAATCCCGATCTCCACCGTTCATAATGAAGAGAACATCAATATTCCTAACATATCAAATATTAAGTAGGATCTAACGATAGACGGAGGTGGAAACTACTAGTGACCGTGACTGACCTACAGGCAAGTTTTTCTTAAAATGTTGCGAGGGCTATATCTCTCACACAAAACCAGAATGTTCAGATCCCAACAGTCATATGTTAGAGGGTAGGGAGGAGCATAATATACCCAAAACTAGCCTGATCCAATAGTGCAATACAGATATATGGTCATTTGAGTTTCTGTTCTCAAGATACTCTCTTTATCTCTCTCTTTTTCTTTTATTCGGCCATCCTAGGTATTTTCTGCATAATTTTGCTTTTTATATAGAAAATCTATCCATATTTACTAAAACACCCTTATGTCAAGTTTGGGTACCTTTTTGGTTCAACCAAATGTCTTTTCTTAGTCCGTTTTTAAAATACCATGCGAAAAATCTTTCTCTCTAAAATTTATTTTCTAATAATTCAATACTATTTCATTTTATTTTATTTTAACTAACCCATCTCATTTCCGGTTCTAAATTATCACTAATTTTATTGACATCATAAAATTTGATCGGGGGTTTACAATTTACCTCAATTTCTATTTTATTTCTCAATATTCAATTCATCATGGTGAAGTCTTTTGTTAGGGTTTTATAGAGATTCGATCGAGTCATCTGCATATTTAAATTATAAATTTATGGGGTTTCACATAATGTAACCCATTGATACCATTAACTATTTCTAAACTGAAATAGTTAATTAGTTCCAACAGTACCTTAAAATATCATCGGAATTGTCGATGTTAAGGATCGTTGACATTGTTAGTCTCCATACCAGGAATAACTAATCAAGTTTTCATGGAAATGTCGATATCAATGTAGTCCATTGATATCATTAATTATTCTTAACCTGGATAGTTAATCAAGTTCAAAATCCTCCATATTTCATGGTGATCATGCTGATGTTAGCAAACTTTACTAGCATCATTAGTCTCCCGTACCCGGAACCGACTAATCAAATCCAAAGAAATACCAATATCGAAGGAACCCATTGATATCATTAACAATTCCTAACCGGGATAGTTAATCAAGCCTGTTTCCATTTCTCATCTGTTTCATTAGATATTTCCCTTTTTTACAACACACACACACACATGATCATGGATGAATTCTACTCAATAAAACATCGTCAATGATGACTTAGTTTAAAGTTTTTTTTTGCCTATTTGTTTCCTTTATTTTTATGTTTATATTAAATATCTTTAACTTTTAGTATTTATTGAGATGTAATAAAATACTACATATAAAAAAAATAAGAAATTCATTTTGTTATAATTATTAAACTTATTAAAATGAAATTTAATTTTGTTTTTACTTGTATAAATGTATCTTGGCCTTCTAGGCTAAAATTTCTAGTTTCGTCCTGCTTGTTACTCTCTTGCAAGACAAGTAGACAACGGTATATGAAATATAACCTTATCCTTTGGGGAAGCTAATACTAATGACAATTGATTAGAGGAAATATTATTACAGGCGTTTAAATTGGCTCAAGGTAAGCATAAGAGCCTAACATATATTTTACAACATATGAAGCAGCATAAAAAAAAATGATGAAATTATAAGAATAATTTTAGAACCTGGAGGTACCAGGTTCATATATCAAGAGTTGCAATCTTTTAACCCTGAAGGGTGTGGCTCAACTGGTCAGGCCCTAGGTTTGCTCCCTAGAGATCACCAATTCGAGTCCCACAAACCTCAGGACCACTGGAGACTTACATGGTTGTTAACTTCAAGATCCGTGGGATTAGTCGAGGTACGCGCAAGCTGGCCCGAACACCCACGTTAATCTAAAAAAAAGAGTTGCAATATTTTTTCTTTCTTTTTTTACCGAGTCAATGTTTGATCTGCTAGCTGAATTAGCTAGGTTTTACTAGGTTTGATCAAGTTTATCTAATTTTGATGGGTCTAGTGCAATTTCAAAAATTTAGTGTCAACCTAAACTAGTTAGATGATTAGGTCATTGGACTTTCAATGGGATATCTTAGTCCGAGTTTGATAACACTAGTAAAAAATCACTAAGATGCTTGGTAATGTTTTAATGACACAAGATCATATTCTTTTCACACTTTTTTTTTGTTTGGGTACAATTATAAGTGGTGTTTTTAGATAAACTTGCATGTTAATCGAAAATAAGTTTTTTTTTGTAACCATGGGTGTCTAGGCCAGCTTACATGTACCTCGATTAATCCCCGAGGCCCTGAAATTAACGACTATGTAAGCCTTCAATGGCCCTGAGGTTTGTCGAACTCGAGATGGTGACCTCTGGGGATCAAACCCAGAGCCTGACCAGTTGAGCTGCACCCCTCAAAGTTGAAAATAAGTTTTTTCTTAATTCCTCTAAGTGTTATCCACGAGATCATTCCTTAAAATTTTCACGCCTAAAATTTTGGAAGAACAATACATAAGTTTTTCTTTGAGACAAAAGCATCATCAATACCAGAGCAATTAACTAAATATGTGTTTGGTAATGTGGTGCAAGGTTTTTTTTAACTGAAAATACATCAAAATAATATTTTTTATGAATTTTTTTTTAACATCAACAGATCAAAATCATTAAGAAACACTTGAAAATGCATCAATTTTAAGGCAAAATGATAATTTGAAAAGCACAAGTTACCGCAATGTCAAATGGGTATTGCACTCGTTGCACTTTTAAGTAAGCGTGAGAAAAAAACCCAAAAAACTTATTAAATCGAGAGAACCGAGAAAACCGAACTGAGAAAAAAAAATTAACTGATTAGAAAACCCAAAAGCATTTCCGATTCGGTTTAGTTTTGGTTTTAAATGCCTAAAATCGATTGAACCAAAATGAACCGAACCAGTTCAACCATAACTCTAAAAAGATTAAAAAAAAAGACTATAAAAAGATAGTATAAATAGTCACTAACCTAAACCATAAAGCAACACTCCAACACTCGCAGCTGCCCCCGCCCCCGTCCCCGTCCCCGCCCCCCTCCTTTTTTCTCCCTGCCTGCATCTTATCTTCTCCATCACATTCTCTTCGCTCTCTGGCAACAAATTCATGAACTTCACCTTTTACTTCAATCAAGCTAAACTACATGTTGGATATGTCCATCTGCTTCTCTTTCAAATAGAGCCTTTGCTCAATTGTTGCTTCTTTTAAAAAATATATGGATAGCATAAATATTTGATAGAAGTACAAAATTTGAGCTCTTATTTTGATACAACTCGTTCACTATGGGCAAAACTGTTTTCCTTCCAATCTTGATTAATCTCTAGTTTCTATTTTCCTTGATAGTTTGTGGGTTTTTTG
>Ga0307507_10007794_pt1 | contig 15259 bp, 14 predicted proteins | sample 7_EM_MG_FD_207223 | JGI IMG/M metagenome (GOLD analysis project Ga0307507, IMG submission 207223) | Populus trichocarpa ectomycorrhiza microbial communities from riparian zone in the Pacific Northwest, United States - 7_EM | ecosystem: Host-associated > Plants > Roots > Unclassified | place... | reverse complement strand
TGATTAAATACCAAGAATATCATAATTATGAGAAAACTCTTCAAATATTTAATTTTATTCATTCATGTTTCACATGTAAAAAGACTATTACAACTATTTATATAGAAAAAATAAATAAAAAACCTATTAACATTTAATTAGGAAAAATAAAATAGAAAAATTATTCTTCAAATATGAAAACTAGAAAAGAATAATGATATAGAATAAATAAAATTCCTAAATTGAAAAGAAGAAATAAAAATAACTAGGGAAAATATTTATGTTCCTAAAAAATTTCTTGCATTAGTCTCCATCGAGTTAGAAAGAACTTGTTTTCGAGTTTAGATCTCATCAGAAATTATCCTCCACCACAAACATCATTTTGAGTATGCGTCGTCTTATCATAGATCCCACCATCAAGATTTTTAATAACATCATACAACAAATAACCACTAAAATCATTGAGGTATGATACACATCCTTTATGACTCCAATCATGATGATTCGACAGCACATAACAAAACCAAAACCACTAGGAATCATTGGGTTCTAATACAAACTAACATAGTTAGAAGCAAATAATAATTGGGTGTTACTACCAATAACACCATAACTATAAGAAAACTTTCAAAATACTTAATTTTATTAATTCATGTTTCACTTCTTAAAATGCTATTTCAACTCTTTATATGTGTGTGTGTGTGTAAAACTAGAAAACCCTAGTAATAATGAATAAGAAAAATAAAATAGAAAAAAAATAAAATTCCTCTATTGAAAAAGAAGAAATAAAAATAACTAAGAAAAATATTTATTGTTCAAAAAAACTCATGCATAAAAGTAAAAAAAAAAAAAAAACTTCTCAAATTATATAAAAAACCCGAGGCATTAGTGATGTATTGTGAAGCAAGACTTATTGCATTGTGGATTGCTATAGTGTAATGCATTTTTCCCTCCATAGTATAAGTAAAAGAAGAGCAAAATGAGGGGTAAAATAGTCTTTTCATGAGGTTCAATTTGCATTATCAAGTTAAATTGGGATAAATAGATATCTTCATATTTTTGTTACACAGTGGAATTACTAATTTACTTTTAAAATAAATAAATAAATTTAACTTGGGACAAGGATTTTTTTTACTTTTCATCTTTTTTGTTTTTGCACATGGTTAGTTAACTCCCCTTGAAATTTTATTTTCTTTAACTTTCATCCAAAGGTGTTTTCATCATTTTAATATGGTTTTTTATATAATTATTAAATAGACTCAAAGGAAATTGGGTGTTTTAACATATATAAAATATATTTTAAAAGAAAATGTGGTTGGCACATGAAAAGCTCGTGTTAGCGAGTGAGAGGAGCCCTCTGCTTTTGGACGGTGCATGTAGGCTTCTCCAGCGGTCAAACACTGTTGTTTCCTCGATGGTGCTAGGAGCAACACTTTGAGATCTTATTGGTGTCAATGGCAAGGCATGTATCGGTAGTGGACTGACGGTATGCTTTTAGTGAACTTTTTTCTTCTTATCCCTTTTTTTTTCCTCTCTTTTCCTTGGTAAAATACAAAAGTTTCCTTTTATTTGTTTTTTTATATATATAATTTGATTCTTATTCTTTTGATTGCTACTTATTTTATTTTTATCTTTTATAGATTTATTTTGTTTCTTCATTTTCTTCCTTCATCATTTGATTTCATTTAATTTTTATATCAAATTTTATCCTCAATCTTTTAATTGCTATTTATTTCTTTTTTATCCTTTTCCTAATTGAATTTTGTTTTCAATTTCATCTCTCAACATTTTATTTCAATTTATTTTTATGTCAAATTTGATCATCTTTCTTTTTATTACTATTTGTTTTATTGTAGATTCTTTTTTATTATTCTTTTCTTCAATTTGATCCTTTATTATTTTGTGTTTGAGAATTTTAATCATTATTTTTTAGGGTTTTTCTTTTATAAGGTCAGTCCCGGCTTCATGACCTGGGTCATATGTTTCAAATATTAACACGAGTTGACTTCAACTTTTTTTTTTAGGTTCTTTACTAAATTTGATTTTTTTCCTCATTTCATTATTCATCTTTTAATTTACTAGGAATTGCTATTTGCCTTGTTTTTTTGCCTTTTTTTATGGGATTATCTTAATTTAATACCAAAAGTGGTAATGTCAATGGATTAAACTGACTCAAATCTTTTTTTTTCCATTATATTTTTTTTTAATTTCCCCCTTTGATATTAAGTTTTTTAATAATTGAGTTGCATTGGTTTATTTAATTTGCTTTCGACGAGGTTACCCCATCATCATGACCAAGTCGCAGATTTGACAAGCTAACCCAGATGGGTTTGTGTTGGGTTTTTTTTACCTTTTTTTTATTACTTTCTTTATTGTTATTGCATTTTTTATTCATATTATAAAAATTATGCAAGCTTATTGAATCCAATTAAGTTAATGACCCTAGTCTCTATTTTTTTTTCTTTTTTGGGAACACTTGTGTTTCCTTAGCATTCTTTTTTACAATGGAAAAGATTTCAGCAGGCTCATGGCATATCGTGAACTACCTTTCTAGTCATCTTCTATATTGGTAGGTGCAATTTATCACTTAAAAATCAACAATGGTTGCAGGCAATTACTGTGGTTATGATGATGTCATGAAATCCAAGATAAATAAAGTATGAGTTATTTAGTGTTTGAGATAGTTGTTAATCAATATGTTCAGATACTTGAATTTCTTCTCTTTAGACTAAGGAATTCCAGATTTATGGTAAAAGCTTGAGTAAATACAAAAAATAGTCCCAATCAGGGGGACTTAAAAAATCCCTTCGATGATAAAGTTAATATATTTATAGGAAAGACAATAAATGACTTAAAATAGCTTTAAATTCAAGGAACAAAGATGTTTATTCTTGAGTTTTAAGATGGTTAATGCTTTGAAATATATATAAGTTTATCTCAAGAGATAAAATGTTCTAAACCTTTACCTGAATGGTTTATGGGTGTTTATACCATCTAAACTTTATTGTTTTCAGAAAAGGAAAGGACATGAAAGTCCCCTGCTTGTGGCAACATTAATGGGGAACAAATATTTCTTATATATCATTAATGAAATAATAAGTATAGGAGGTCCCTTAAGAGATCTTGTATACACCTATGAGTATAGGAAAATCATTACATCAGATATGAATGATTCCCATAATTATTCTAGATGGAAAGACATAATAGTTTATCATGCTTTCAATATCTTTATTTTAGGGGTTCGTTTAGAATTAGGCATATAGCCTTAAAAGTTGGTGATGGTTGAATCCATATGATTTAGATTAGGCATACTTGTCAAACACACATTACCTTGGGCTTTCCTAACTGCCAAACCCAAGTACTTTGGGTATGACGAGTTTACTAGAGTCATGCTACCTTGAGCTTGGCTGAATGCCAAGTTCAAGTTCATTGAGTTTGACGTGTTTTCCAGACCTATGCTACCTTGGGTTTGGCTGTCTTCCAAGCTCAAGTTCTTTAGGTCTAGCGTGTTTGCCATACCCAATCTATCTTAGGCTTGACTAACTACCAAGTTCAAGTTCTTTGGGTCTAGCATGTTTGTCAAACCCATACAATATTGGGCTTGACTGATTGCTAAGACCATGTTTTTTGGGTCTTACATGTGTGCCAAACCCACACTACGTTGGACTTGGCTGACTGTCAAGCCAAGTTCTTTGGGTTTGGCGTGTTTACCATACCCATACTACATTAGGTTCAGCTAACTACTAAGTCTAAGTTCTTTGGGTCTAACATGTTCGCCAAACCTATTTTGTTTTTAAGATTATTTCTATTTATAAAAATCTATAACAAAAAAATATTGACTCTTCAGTTGCCCTATAAGACTTTAATATGTAATCTTATATTAGAGGCTTAAGAGATTTTTAGGGAGATAATTGGTCAATACACATCTTATCTTTCTTTAGAAAGAGGCATTTTAGGCGTTGTTGATTTAAAAAGATTTTCTAAGGAAAAGGAAATAATTTGTTTTTGGAAGACCAACCGACAACGCATAATAAATATCGCTGGCTTTTGGCCCTCTTTAGGTTATAATGCGGTGCCTTATGTCTTTCATTCTTATCTTTCTCCCCTTATTTTACTTTTGATAAACCTTTTTTCCAGTATTCTCTGACTTAGAAATTTCCAATTTTTCATAAGAAAAGAGTAATTTGACAGCATAGAGGATGTCTCTAGCTAGATAAACTAGATCTACTTTCATTTTGCTTACTTAAAACCTCTTTCAATCTTTTCTTCCCTCTACCATTATGATTTCTAGAAAAGGGAAGAGAAATGTATCTCTTGAAGGTAATTTCAAGTTTAGACCTAAAACTAAAATCACTCATCGAAAATCTTCGACTATAAGGATTGGCCCTAGATCTGAGAGGGATGATACTTAACCTTCGTCTACTGGAAATAGGTTGATGACATTTCCAAAAGGTTTCAAATTTGATGGGACAATTGAGGTTGCCTATGACATCTGTGGATGACATACGAAGTTCAGTGACTTAGGACCAAGTAACCTTGGCCAATGCTAGTCAGCCAAGAGATTATACAGTGGTCATCCCTAAAACCGGTGATCGTATTTTTCAGGTCACCAACAAATATGATGGGGGTAATATTATCATTACTGCCCCATATGTCTATACAATTTTGGGTACTCGTTTCCCTTACAAGGATTTGTAAGGGATGTTTGAGATGCTACAACCTTAGTCCTGCTCAGATTCATCCTAATAGGTGGATCATTTAATCCTCATTTAAAAGTTATTGAGGATTTTGAATGAGAAGCCTATAGTCAGGGTATTTGGGTAGTGTTATACTTTGATTAGTAATATTGAAGGGGGACCTACGATCCCTTGGTTTTTTACTTTTATGAATTGATGAATTAGGCCTATGAAGAAGAAAGTCCTTCGATAAAAAAATGAAGAGAGCAATGAGTGATAATGAGGTTTGATAACACAACCAGACCTTAAGATGAATATAGTCCAATCTAGGGTTGTACCCATCATTCAGCGGGTGTGAATGAGAAACCCTTCTTGGGCATGAAGGAGGAGATGGTGTGTACCAGGTTGAACAACCTCTATACTGAATATGATATCGATTGTATGGCTAAAAGGCTATACAATGCTTTAAGTAATCTTGCATTTATATGTTTTTTTTTCTATGTCTTTCATTTCCTGACTGTTTCTTTGTGCATGATCCTTACTTGGGATCGTTGGATCTGAATTCAGTGGCCTTCTCCTATTAGCATCTCCTCTTATGAAGATAATCAACTATTAATACAAAGGCGAAGATTTAGATCTTCAATTCAAATGAAAATCAAGAAGATCGCAATGATCTAAACTAAGGATGTCACTAGGGACATCCCTATAACTAGCATTCTTGTTGATGAGGTATGCCAAAAGGAAAAATAGTGGTCTCGTTCTCCCATATCAAGGGCCCCCGGGGTGCTAACACCAATCTCGGTCATATTGGAGGCTGCCTCTTAATGGAAGAAAAGGAGGGTCTTCATCCCCTCAAATTCTGATATTGTTCCTCCTCCACATAGCATTCTTACTCCCATGAGCCCTATTTACTTGCTTCCTGGGTCCTCCAACCAAGCTCCTACATCTACTAGGGTGGAAGATATCTTCTCCAATCTTAAATTGGATTATGTCTATTTCTGTTTTCCCATTCTAAGTGAGGAAAAAAGAGGGATAATGAAGACTATTCTATAGAGGAAGTCCATACTAGGGCTTGGTGGATTGGATGTAATGAAGACATTGGATAGACTCCTCACCTTTCTTTTTGATGTGTAAAGATTGATTGACCTAAACTTTCAGAGTTGTTTGGCTATTACTGGGCATATGGCTTTACTTTCTTTCTATCACAAGTTAACTAACTAAAGTTAAGGTTAAATAGTTGTCATAATAATTTTACTAGTTAAAATATATTAACCTTAACTTTCCCCACTAAATATGCTGAACTTGAACTCCTAATACATTTCTGAACTTTTAAAATTTATCCTTTGGCAATGCTTTTGTAAAGATACCAACCACTTACTCTTCTGATTTGTAAAAATCCATATCATTCTCTTCTTCCTCAATTGCTTCATGAATAAAATGATGTTTAAGTGCAATGTGCTTGGACTATGAAAAAATGAATTCCTTGTCATTGTTATAAATAATTTATTATCACAAATTTTTTTTGTAAGCTCTTATTGTTTTTCACCTACATTTTTCATAATTCTTCTCAACTAAATAGCTTGCTGAGTAGTTAAACCAGGTGTAAAATATTCAGCTTCAACAGATGATTGAGCCACTGATTATTGGTTCTTCAAACACCAAGTAAACACACCAGAACCAATATATATATAAAAAGCATAGCCTAAAGTACTTTTCATATCATTAGCACATCCACATCAATCACTATCATAAGATCCAATCAATTTTAGTTAAGAAATTCTGTCAAATATAATCCCAAACTATATAGTGCCTTGAATGTATCTATGCATTCTTATAACAGCTCTAACATAAAAGCATCTTGGAAAATTCATGAACTTTGAAAGCAAACTTACTATAAACATTGCATCATGTCTTGTAATTGTCAAGTACAATAGATTTCCAACCAAACTTCTATAAAAAATAACTTTCACCTTTTTTCTTTCATTATCTTTTATTAACTTTGAATTCACCACCAAATGCACATCAACAGGTTTACAACAAAACATTCTAAATTTTTTTAAAATTCTTTTAACAAACTTCTTTTGACAAATAAAAACTCCTCCATCATCTTAGTAAACCTCAATACTAAAAAAATAATATAGCACCCCATATCATTCATCTCATATCTACCCCTTCTATCCTTTAAAACTCTAACTTGTGCTATGGATCAGTTTTCTATTGATTCAAGCTCCTCAAATTCAGTCTATATCACCTCTCACAAATCAAGTGAAATGAGCAAATTCTTTATCTTTATGCTTTTAAATTCATAATTTTCTCTTGCAAACATAGAAGGCTGGACAGAACTCTAGTTTAAGTTGTTTGCCTTGGCCATCTCTTGTAAATCAGTTTATTTTACTTGATTTCACCTGCAAACTCATCTTTCTTCAATCTAAGCTCTATACCATAACTTGATACTACTACTGTTGACTAAATTATTAGCTTGTATGTGGTTAAAACAACATCAAAATGCAGGTTTTAATGATAAAACAAGTCTGCAATTTTCTGCTAGATATGATAGCATGAATAACGGGAGATAAAACACCGTAACTTTTTTCTTTTCCTTTTATTTTTCCATACATACCTCCAGAACATTGAAACATATATATATACACAAAGAACTAACACATCTCAACCTTACATTTATTCATCTTAATCACCTTTTAATCTAACTATAATTAATTATTATTTTTCCTAACACAGGTTAACTAACTAAAATCAAGGTTAAACAGCTGTAAGTAACTTTACTAGTTAAAGCATATTAACATGAACACTTTCCCTGTGTTTTCTCTTCTCATTCCGTTAAAAGGATGAAACAATAAAGATCTCAATGTCAGAATTTATTACTAGCAATGAGAGATCTACCTAACTAGCTCTAGTTATATCGTTAACTAGTTTATCTAAAAAACCCAAATGCCATATCATTAATTTGATGAAGTAAATGGCGCGCCTATGAAAAACTAAGTGAGAATTAAAGCTTTGATTTCAATTCCATCCCACCGTCCACTCTTAGCCAAACTCTCTTGAACAAGATCATTTAGTGTAAGATAAAATATAGTTCTCGGATAAACGTTAAAAATGCAGCAATTATACCTTCACAAGGCAATCCCATTTTTTTAGTTTTCAGTAAACAATTCTATTGAGCATCTGATCTGCTGATAAAGCAGCGGGATCAAATTAACAAGACTCCGATGGGGAAAAATTAAAACCAACAGAGCCCAAAACATAATAATTGATAAAGAATTGTGGGTGTTGGGATAGAAGAGAAGTCATATGTGTAGCATGTAGCTTGACTGCCATATTGAGAACTTTGTCATGAAAACTCATCTTAAGAAAGAAACAGTGTTACTCGATTTTTAATTATTGATTTAGATGGTGAGTCTCCTCGCATTATAATTTGGGTTCTAACCCACTGAAAAACTGTATAAAAAGACTAGGATGGTCAAGGAGGAACCAAACTATAAGTGGGACATTTCAAATGCCAGTACAGTAATAATGGTTTTTGTCTTTTTGGTAGAATAGAATAGAATAGAATAGAGGTGTTTGTTTGACTGTGCTGTGAGATTGAAGAAAGAATGCTGCTGTTTGCAGGGATGTAACATACTAAGTAAGGCCTGGCTCCCAGTCAAAAGATCCCAGGTGAGCACTACACCTGTATCTGCGAGACTGCAAATTACTTACAGGCAACCCTACAAAAAATGTGCTTCACAGTGAAGGAAGACTGAGTAGCTAATATGGAAAGAGATGTGTTAAAAGAAAAACTAATTCAGGAAAACTTGGGTAAATGAATGAAAAGCTGAGTTGTTGAGGCAAAATAAAGGAGGACAGGCATGTGTTTGGGGCAGAGAAACAGTACTGTACAGAAGAGTAAACTGTCCCCCCCTCGGCTCCTCCTCCTCCTCCTCCTCAGTGCACTTCCCTGCCACCTGCCGCCAATCACTTCCACCTATGGAAGAGAAAAAAGGGTCCTTCGCTTTCTGCTAAACAAGTTCAGACCTCCCTCTAACCAACAGTTTCTCCCTTGCAATATTATGGCATCTTCACTCCCCCACCCACTGCCGCTGCTATTTTGCAACCCAAATAATTACATTCATTTAGTTTACGAAACTACACTTCTAAACTTCAATTTATATTCATGATCTAAACCAATCGTTGGCTTTGCTAGTTAACTGAGTTGCAAAAACTGGTGAACTTTAATTAGGACAAATGCTGTGGAGCTGAATAGTGCATAAACATGTAATTAATGAACAAAAAAGTTTAACAGCACAATCACATGCTCGTATGTAACCACACATACTGTCTACAAGGTTTCTTTGTGAAAAAAACGAAATGGAAATTAAATGAAAAAACTCACCAACCTAGTGGTCTGTACAATAACTAAAGTCTGGCATTAGCTAGCATACTTCAAATCTCTCATATGTATCAGGATGTGTAGATATGACACAAGCGTTATGCCTTCTCTTAAACACGATGGAAAGGATTGCTAAATGCACTCCTACAGATAATAGACGCGGCACTCATTTCCATGTCTCCACAATGTGGAGAAAGCAAAACCAAAGATGCTTACAAGGTTAACCCTAAAGCTCGATATTTAATTGTTTTCAGATTTTAGTACTTTTTTTGGTCATTTTTTTATGGATTTATGCAACGATGTCAGGGACAAGAACAACAGTAGCAGCAGAAGCAACAGAGGTGCAGTCGTAAATAAGAGCAGACTCACTCAGTGCTAGAGGGAGAGAGGAGGTGGCAGCAGTATTATGTATCACAGCCATTAGTTTCTCTATTCATTCACAGAAGATGATTCTGCAAGTAATTGACTGAGAAAATACCCTTAAAAACTATCAGCCCAACTAGAACCAAAAAAAAAACCCTCCTTTTGTCTCTGAAATCTCTCTATAATTGACAACTTGCGAATCCTTTTAATTGGTTCTTTTGGGCATCTTTTTTCACTCAAATATGTTGAATACAACAATTTCCAGAAATAGGTTTCCTTTCACTGCAACTCAATGGCAAGAGCTTGAACACCAAGCTCTCATTTACAAATACATGGTCTCTGGTGTTCCTGTCCCGCCAGAACTCCTCTATTCTGTCAAAAGAAGCTTGGGATCTTCTTTGGCATCAAGACTCTTCCCTCACCAACCTAGTAAGTTGATCTGTACCTATTGCTTTGAATGTTTTTTTTTTTTTAAAAAAGCAAGTGTTCAGAAAGAAAGTTGGGACTGTGTGTTTTTGCAGTTGGGTGGGGTTGTTTTCAGGCGGGTTTTGGCAGAAAAGCAGACCCAGAGCCAGGAAGGTGCAGAAGAACGGATGGAAAAAAATGGAGGTGCTCAAAGGAAGCATACCCAGACTCAAAATATTGTGAGAGGCACATGCACAGAGGCAGAAGCCGTTCAAGAAAGCCTGTGGAACTTACTTCAAGTACTACTACAACAGCAACAACAATTCCTTTAACATCAATCAACAGAAACCTCTCTAACCCCACTATTTCACCCTCCAGCTCCTCTTATTCTTTCTCTCACCCTTCATCTGCGGAATCTGAAGTTTATGCCCATCAAAACCCTTCGCATGGAACCTTCCTTAACCCCTTCCTTTATCCTCATTCTTCATCTTCTGGACCTCCTGATTCTGGTTTTTCACCTCTAAATAGCACCCCTCACAACCTGTTTTTGGAGTCTGGATCTTCTCCTCAAGTTGACAAAGAGCACAGGTGTGTGTAAGTTCAGGAAACAAATCTAATGCATATTTTGATTTCTTTGTTTTCATGATGGCTTAAGTTTTTTTTTTTTTTTTTTGCATGAATTATAAGGTATTATCATGGAATGAGGGAGGATGTGGATGAGAGAGCTTTCTTTCCAGATGGTTTAGGGAGTGCAAGAGGTGTTCAAGATTCATATAACCAATTGACAATGAGTTCCTACAAAGGTTACTCACTGTCACAGTTTCAAACCTTTGCTGATACTTCTAAAGAAGAGCAGCAACAACCAGGGCAGCACTGCTTTGTTTTGGGCACTGATATTATCAAGTCATCAGCAACAAGGTCAATCAAGTTGGAGAAAGAAACTGAAACCCTGAAGCCATTGCACCATTTCTTTGATGAATGGGAACCAAAGGACGCAGACTCTTGGCTTGATCTTGCATCCAGTTCAAGACCTCACACTTCTGGTAAGAATAATATCATCTCAATAATATAGTAAACGAATTTAATTTGTGTTACTCTAGCTTCTTGTACCTTATTATTATTATTTTTTTTTGTCTTTGTATAACAGGATACTTATGTTTTGCAGATGATTGAAGTCTCAATAATGGATCTTTGTAATATGACGAAAACAGTACTTGTTCGTGGGTCATCAATGCCTTTCTTGCCTCAAATGATGAAATTGTGCCCGGGGGAAGGGTTTTTTTTTTTTTTTGTTCGCTCTGAAGGTGTGGGATTAATAATGTAGGGCCACCAGAGGATTCCTGTCTTTTGCTTCCTTTGATCATTATTTTGCTCTTTCCCTTGAAAGAAACATGTTTGGGATTTGTAGACTTGCTTGTTTGACTGGTAGCATGTTCAATATACATGTGCTTTTGGCTCCACAACTGCAGAATTAGAAACTAGCAGAAACGTATTTCTCTTTTGGCATCTGCATGCTCATTCTAGCCTAGTCCATACATATTAGGGGTCCCATCAACCAATATGTTCAGGAAAATGAGTTGTCCATTCCCTACTACCACCAGTACTGACTTGTTTAATCTGAAATCTGGGAGAAAAAATCTTTTAATCTGTGTTTATCAAAGAGGACATACAATTTGAACTTGATTAATTCTTGGATTCGTTGTATTAAAATTTATCCATCGTCCACAGGAATGAAAATTATTGTCTCTTTTGTTCTCTTTGAATTGAACAAGGAGTCCAAGCTATCTCTCTCAAGTATGATTGAAAACCATTGCTCCAATATGACACCTTTGTACTTCTTATGCCTCTTAAATTTCTGATGATTGATTGACGGAAATTAGCTCCACCTGGAGAAGTTTACATTCTCCTATCTGCTATGCAAAATTGGTGCAGCATTCCTATAATTAACATTATCCGCCCTCAATAAGTTTATGGTTTTCAATAACAAATACTTACTATTAAAAACTTTGTTACATAAGCTAGAAGAAAGCAATAGTAGCAGCTAAGGATGAACATTAGCTGTCAAAGATTAAACAGAGTTGTGCTAGTATAAATACATGATGTAGAAAATATGTTGAGGAAGTAAGGATGAACATTAGCTGTCAAATATTAAACAGAGTTGTGCTAGTATAAATACATGATGAAGAAAATATGTTAAGCAAGTAATTGATGAGAACTCCTTTTCTATAAAAATTACAAGCTTCTTCTCTCTACTTATCTATCTCTCAATCTTTCTTTTCTATTAATTCCATTGTCAAGGCCTTCCTTCACAATTTGGGTTCAAAGTCAAAGAAGATCCACACAAAGACTTCTAACCCACCATGATAGACAATAACAAACTAAGAGCTCTAAAAGAGCACAATAAACATATCAACGAAGAAATGTAGGAGATTCGAATAAAAATAAAAGTGTAAGGAGATGAATTGTGCAAGAAGGTGGAACAATTGCAATCACAATTGGACACGGTGTTGTCAACTTTGAATTCTTTCAAGGCTAATTTGGATGGTCAGCATGGAAGGAAGGAGCCACTGTGGAAGGACACAATTTGTTTCACCATAATAGCAATGGGAGAGATGTTCTGGGAATTTAAGAAGAAAGTAGAACAATATTGCCAATGGTAGAATTGTTTATTTTTTCTGGAGATAATCCTCGTTGTTGGATAAGAAAATATAAGAGATTCTTTAAAATACATTTCATACTTGTTGATCAATAGGTAGAGATTGTTATCTTGTACATGGAAGGCAAGGTTGATATTTGGTATGAAGGATTTTTGGTGTGAAAGGATGATTTATCCAACTGGTATGAATTCACTAAGGCAATGTGTATAAGGTTTGGAAATCAAAATGATGTGGTAGAGGAGTTCAACAAGCTAGAACAAGAAAAAAAATGTAGAGGAATATGTAGAGAAGTTTAAAGAACTTCAGTCTTTAATGAGTATACTCAATACCTCTCTACCAAAAGCTTATTATGTGTCTAGTTTTATAAGTGTACTTAATAAAGATATCAAGCCTATGTTAAAGATTCTCAAGCCAACTACACTACAATAAGCCTTTGAATAGGTTAAATGGCAGGAAAAATCCAATGACGCATGCAATCACCAAGAGAAATATAATGATCTTAAGAACTTCTTCAGTGAATGGCTTTGACAGATTGTCAGGTAATTACCAATCGAAACCTTTTAATCAATATAAAGGAGAATTGTTGACAAACTCAAAACAAGCATATGATAATCCTTTTAATCCAAACTTGGATTGTGTTTTAAGTGTGGAGAGAAGTTTACTCTTGGCCATAGATGTGTAATAAAAAGACTAAATATAATAAAAGGATTAAAGGATAGTAAAGAATATTTTTTTAAAGTAGAAGAATAGAAAAATAAAAGAAGATGGAATTGAGGAATATAGACTATTTTTACATGCTTTGACATATAGATATACTCATAATACTATTTGAATCAGGGGTGGGTATCACAGAAATGAGCTGGTAATACTAATATATAGTGGAAACACTCATAACTTCATTGATAAGCAAGCGATGCTGCAAATTAAGGTTGTGATGGTAAAAACAACAGTGTTGATAGTTACTATTGTTAATGGAAACATTATGAAGTGTGATGCCTATAGTCCAGGATTTTAATAGTTCATACAAGATTATGAGTTTCATGCAGATCTTAGGATTTGGAAGTTAGATAAATATGACATGGTATTGAGGGTAAACTAGTTGAGATTGTACTTACCTATCTTGTTTAATTTCATAAAAATGAAGATCTTATTTAAGAAGGATGGAAGAAGGATTGAATTGAGAGGTATAATAGAAGAGGCTAAGTTAAGAGAAATTATAGTTAATAAGGTCTATAAGAACCTTAAAAAGACATTTTATGGCTTTGTTAGATAATTTTTCTTTTGGAAGTTATGAAAATTATAGAGGATGAAATTCAACATCTTGAAATAGAGGTACTTTTGCAGGAATTCCACAATGTTTGCAAAACTAACTTAATTGACATCTACCAGGGCTCTAGATCATAAAATTCCATTAATTCCAAGAGCAAAACCAATTAATATGAGACCATACAAGAGTTCTTACATGCATAAAAAAGAAATTGAGAAGTTAGTGAAAGAAATATTCAGGAATGGAATAATTTAGTACAACAACAACCTTTTTGGTTCTCCAATTCTGCTAGTCAAGAAGAAAGACATGGAGGTTCTATATAAATTACAGACAACTGAATAATCTAACTATCAAAAACAAATTCCCAATTCCATTGATAGATAAACTGTTGGATGAACTTCATGGTTTCAAATTCTTCTCTAAACTGGATTTAAGAGCAGGCTATCACCAAGTCAGGATGTTAGAAGGTGATATAGAGAAAACAGCCTTCAAGACACACCATGAACATTATGAGTTCAAGGTGATGCCCTTGCTGCCTTCCAATCATTGATGAACACTATATTAGAGTCATTCCTTAAGAAATTTGTGTTGGTTTTTTTATGATATATTGGTATATAGTTCTATACTAGAACTACACCTCAAACATTTTAGGTTGGTCTTAAAACAATTAAAAGTTAATCAACTCTTTACAAAAAAAATAATTCCAAATGTACCTTTTGCGAGAAGAAGATAGAGTATTTGAGGCATATAATTTCTAGCAATGGAGTAGCAACAAATCCTTAGGAAATTTGTATTGGTTTTTTTTATGATATATTGGTATATAGTTCTACACTAGAACTACACCTTAAACATTTTAGGTTGGTCTTAGAATAACTAAGAGTTAATCAACTCTTTGCAAAAAAAATAATTCCAAGTGTACCTTTTATGAGAAGAAGATAGAGTATTTGAGGCATATAATTTCTAGCAATGGAGTAGCAATAAATCCTAAAAAACCTACAGCAATACAAGATTGGCCATTACCACACACAATTAAAGAGCCACACACAATTAAAGAGATGAGGGGATTCTTAGGGTTAGCTGGTTATTACAAGAAATTCATCAAGAATTTTAGAATTGTTTGTAAACCATTAACTCATTTGTTGAAAAATAATAGCTTTGAGTGGAATGCATTGGCTAAGATAACTTTTGACAGGTTGAAGAAAGCTTTGTGTATAGCACCTGTACTAGCATTACCAGATTCTAAGAAGGTCTTTGTGCTGGAAACTGATGCTTGCACTAATGGACTGGGTGTTATGCTGAGTCAAGAAGGAAGACCTCTAACCTTTTTTAGTAAAGCATTGAGTTCAAAACACTTGGGATTATCAATCTATAAAAAGAAGAACATGGCAATTTTAATGGTAGTTGAGAGATAAAAGCATTACTTAAAGCATAATCAGTTTGTTATTAAAACAGACCATGAAAGTCTCAAGTATCTTCTAGAGTAGAAGATTTATACACCCTTGCAACAAAAAAAAAGTTGACCAAA
>Ga0307507_10007793_pt1 | contig 15260 bp, 8 predicted proteins | sample 7_EM_MG_FD_207223 | JGI IMG/M metagenome (GOLD analysis project Ga0307507, IMG submission 207223) | Populus trichocarpa ectomycorrhiza microbial communities from riparian zone in the Pacific Northwest, United States - 7_EM | ecosystem: Host-associated > Plants > Roots > Unclassified | place... | reverse complement strand
AGATGTCTTGTCCCTGTCACCCCCCTGCAGCTGAGCAGCCCGAAGGCAAGACTTTCTCTGAAACATCAAAAGTATTTATGGCAGTTATTATTATTTTTTTGAAGTTAAAGCAGCTTGTGGGTCTTCTGTCTCTGCAGAAGATGTGATGAAGAAATCTATGGTCGTCATGACATTACCTATGAAGAACATGCTTTTTATACCAAACAGATCAACGAAAGTGATGTAAGTTTTGTTTATTCATGTGATTTTCAAAATGGTCGAAGCAGAAGTACAAAAGAAAAGGACAATCCGTCGACAGTGTCCTGTCCAAGATATTTGAAATTAAAAAATTTGAGATTGTATTGTGTGTGCTGGATGTGCATGTACGCAGGGATTTCATATCGTGAACATCACCCATTGTTTCGCTTTTGGTATGCCTCAAAAGCTACCCTGCACGGAGGATGTTTTGCGTGATTGTTTGTATTCCTTAAACAGTGGTGGCGATCAACCATTACAACTTAGAGCATCGCTCGACCTAGCCCCGGTGATTAGAGCAAGAGGCCTATTTATTTCGCTCAAGTTCTTGGGTATTTTAGAATTCTAATAACAAAATTTGATAAAAGTTTTGGAAAAGTAATTTTGGTTAGAAAAATATTACACACATAGTTTAAATAGAATTACTGTTAATAACAGTGGTTTCAATGATAGTTTAAAAAATTATCTCTCTTTGTATTTAATTAACATATATTAAAAAACAACCTAAAATTTAATGAAAATTTAATGATAAAAAAAAATGATTTACTGGAAACATATTAGAGTTTTATTTTCGCCACATCTAAAACCATTAAAAAGATCTCAATGAGACGATTCTAACCATACCTTAAAAGAACATCAAATATAATAATAATTTATTAGGTATTTTGTTCGGGGTTAATTACAATTTCATTTAGTGTTATTTTAAGGTGCAGTTATAATCAACTCGTAAAGATTTCTCTAACGGTACCATGTGTGTAAAAATTAGAGCATTTTTTTTTTCTTCTTCAGTTCTCTCTTTTGCCCATCATCTTATTTTTTTTTTAGCCATTAAATCTTGAATCTTATCTTTTAACTATTGAATTTTCATTAAAATTTTAAGTTTTGTTTAAGTTAATTAATTAAAAAAAAAAACATGTACTGAACAACCACTATTTGCTGTTGTGTACAAAAAAATATTCTAAAATGTAATTGCAAAAACAATATTTTTGTGTTCAAACTAGTTATCTTTCAAATAATTCTTGAACTTGTATTATTGTCCCAAAACTTTTAGTAAACTATATTATATATTTTTTAAAATGCCAAGTTCATAGCCCACTGTCTGTCATCATGGATTAGTTATTGTACTTAGTCACCAAATATGCTCTTTCGTTCATCTCAATGGTTGCTTTGAAAACTTAAAAGTTATTTTTTTTGTCCGATTTTTTGACTTTTTATTAGACAGTGGTATGTTAGAGGTTCCATTGGTTAGTCTATGTCACTGTCAATGGTTCACTTTTGACTTTGGTTATGATTCTCCACTGTCCCCTCTCAGATTCAAACGTGTTCATCAAATCTTTTCACTGGTATCTTCATGATTTGCAGAGTTGATTGAGATTTGGAAATTTGAGGAATCTAGACTGAGAATTTAGTCATGGGCCGGGTGCTGGGATAATCTGATTCCTGAGATGTGGTGCTCTTTTGTCAGTGTCACCCTTTTGTTCTTGCTTCCCCAAGCTCTTGTCAGGAAAATATAAAACCCAGAATTCGTAATTCTGATCTTAAAACAGAGCAACCTGGCACTTGCCTCTACCTGCAGTTCATGCCATTTCCAAGCCCAGCAAAGGAAAAATTGAACGCCACCAAGCCCTTCTCTGCCCAGGTGACGATGATGCAAGAAGGGTGTCACATAATATTGCTTTGTGTCTTATACATGGATAAAATTTATCATCTGAGTCTGAGGTGTGAAGATCATCCATACTCCATGGATTTTGAAATAAAAATACATCTCCCAAGGTGTCAGTATCACTCTATAAGCCATCAATGTCATGGCAGGCATTAACACATATTTACTAAAATTTCTAGGGAATCTTTCGTACTGTGTTTGGTATTGCGGTATTTATTATAATTGTGATTTGAAAAAAATTATTTTATAAAAAATTCTTTTAGTTGTGATTGGTTTGAAAAAATAGGTGTTTGGTTAAAACTGTGGTTGGAATTGAGGTTGAATAATTTAATGTGTTTGGTTAATAATACTTTTGAAATTGAGGTTATAAAATAATTTTAAAAAATATATATTAATATTGATAGTTTTTAATTTAAATATTGTAGATTTAATTATTGTTATAACATCATGATTTATATAAAGTATTTTTTATTATTTCATTAAATCATCTACAATTCTATTACGTACAAAATTCATTCGATAAGAACTACAGTTTCCATAATTTTTTGAGCGTGCAATAAAATTAGATAAAATATTATCAGGAATAAAATTGATTTGATATTACAGTGCGAGTGAATTTAATTCACTCTACACTAGTTTTTCGGGAAAAAAAAATATTATTTACAGGACAATGCGAGTGAATTTAATTCACTCTAAACTAGTTTTTTTAAAAAAAAATTGTACAAAAAATAAACACACTTGAAAAAAAAAAAAAACCTGTTCACGTGAACAGTGCAAGTGAATTGCACTGTTCCATGAGACGCTGATGAAGAAAAGCAGCCAGGAGCTGCTTTACCAAAATTACATGCAAAATGTGAATTATCATGGGCCCCACCACAAATAAATTGTGTTTTTTATATAACCAAACATAATGTTTGCTGCGGTTGTTTTAAACGTAGAAACAACCACGCAAACAAACGGCATCTAAGAAAGAAGACTGGAATCTTGGGATTCAATCTTTACTGGAATTTGCTGCCATTATAGTGTTTCAATATATGCTGCCATTACAGTGTTTCAATATATACTGCACTGCTGTAATCTTGGAAAGAAGGATGGTCACTTCACCTCTCTGCAACCAGTTGTTCATAAAACCATAATATATACTAACTTCACCGAGTTAGATGGGATGAGATTTCTATTTTTGTCTATAATCGTTGTCTTAAATTAACTTCTATTTTATTACTAAATATTAAGCAAAGATAGAAATTAAACCATAGATATTAACTAGGATATTAATTTTTTCCTTTTTTCAATCATTACATATCAAAAAATTTAATTTCTTCAAAACAAATATTGTCGTACTGTGTTTTTTTGTGTCCAAATATTATACACCAATAAATATCTATATATATAAAAATATAATACTTAAAAATTTGAAAACTTTAATTTTTGAAGTTTTAGTTAACAAATAGGCAAGTTTTCTGGTTCTTGGCCGCACAAATCCAAGCTAAATTCTTAAACATCTCTATAAAAGGGTGACCAATGTAATCATCACCTAGCATGATTTGAACATGAAAATATAACCCTTAAACTTACCATGACTTGAAAATTAATTAAATCAAGGAAAAAAATTAACTGAAAGAACCAAATAAAATAAAAAAAAACCAAATTAACCAATTAAAAACTCCAAGAAAAAATCAGTTTAGTTTGGTTTTAGTTTTAAAAATTTAAAATCGAATGAACCGGACCGAATCAGTTTAATCAACACAAAAAAAAAACAGTATAAATATAAACTTTTCTTCTAACCCTAGAGACCAAATCAAACCTAGACGCCCTCCTCCTCCAAGCTTTCTCTCAATTTTTGTTCGAGAAGAAGGATTTTCTGATAATGTAATTTTACCATGGATGAAGCCTAAGTAAAATCTTTGGACTTCTTGTTGATGTTGTGAAAATTGCAGCCCTTCTGCCTCTTCATGATTGCTGTAAAAAATGATGGATGCTGGGGTTAACATGGATCTTCTAAACCAATCTCTAGTCTATCCATGTCATGCTAAATCCTGGCAGTTTAGTAATGCTTGACTTTATTATTTAAATCAAGCATCTTCATTTTCCAGACGGGCACCATACTGTGGCTAAAAAAGGGGGATAGTAGGCAGTGACATTGACAAGGCTGGTAGCAGGATTGGGTTGAAGAAGCTAGTCAAAGTTTAGTTGTCTTTATTTTTCAAAGATTTCAACAAAATCCTTAAACTTTGTTATTAAGTTTTGAAAGAAGAAACTGAACCGAACCAAATTGGTCGGTTTGAACTTGTTGATCGGTTCAGTTCGGTTTATAATTTTTCAAAAATATAAATTTCAATTTGGTTAGCCTTTTTTACCAAAAACCAAACCAAACCAAACCGAAAATGCTCACCCCTTACCCAAGTAATAAAATCAAAGGCACTACAGAAGTGCAAACTAAAACCTTCTGCATAAGAGCTAAATTTACAGCATCAACATCATTAATATTAATCATACACAAAACTGCAATTCTCTGTTGCTGCAGCTAGAGCTCTCTTACTCCAATTTGTACAATTAACATGAGAAACTAAATATGAGGCCGGGAGGGCGAGAATCAACAAGATCCTTTTTGTTTTTTTTCTTGCTCCCTGCAATTTTGATATTTTAAGAAACAGTCCTCCCATAGCACAAACACGCAAGATAGAGGTTCTTCGCCCACTTTTCCTGTACATTAAAAGAAAAACTCAGGTGAGATATTGTCTCGTAATTTATTTACCATAACAAAAATCAATGATACAAATTTGTTATGCAAAACAGTGTATATAAATTTCATACTGCTCAGTGACCAAAACTAACACCAGTCAGATATCAAAACATGAGAGATGCACACACAAGCAAGAAATTGTTATGCAAACTTTGATTTCTAGAATTTGTCACAATACAAAATTGCATGCCACAAAAACAAGAAGAATCAAGATGCAATTTTTTTTATAATAGCCAAGGCACAATGATCATGCAGTGGAGGAACATCACAATTTTACAGCGGTAGTGATGAGGAAATCAGTTTGGACTTGTTTGTTACTGCATAATGATTCTAGCAACAAGGAAGCTGCAGTCTGCTTCTGCAACAGGGGAGGATTCCAAGTATGTCTTTCATGATAGATATAAAGTACACACCCATATTCAGAGGATTGGAGAACATGGTCAACAGCTCCACAATCAAACAGAATGTATTACCTTAACATGAGTGCTTGGAAATTGAGATGTGCGTAAAGTTTCCTGGGTTTCATCTCCAGGTTTGCGCTTAGGGACACTCAAGATGAGAGCAGCTTGGTCAAAGGTTGCAGCAGTTGATGTAATTCTAAAGCCAGTATCCCACCTTCTGTGAATGCCCTCACTTGGATACAGAAAATCAAGCTCCACAACCTATTGAAGACAGTGACAAGTGAGACACAGAACCCACTCGAGTCAGAAGCAAAGTTACATGCAAGAACCATTCAACTGTGGCCCAAGAAAACATATAAACTTTTTATAATATGCTGACACATACTAAAATAAGGTTTAAACTAGAACAATCTGCAGAGAACCACAATTTTGTGTCAAAATACTTGGTTTAAAGAAATGGTCAACAAGCGACCAAGGTCAATCTATTTTTGTACCTTGGTTCTAAATCAATGTCTATTGGCATCCATAACCATCTAAATAGCATCTATCGAAGAAACACAACCTCTTAATCAATGTTAATTTCCAACTAAATCTGCAATATCACAAATAGAAAGTGAAATCCAGAGGGCATGGCAAAATGAGCTTTCAGGCTACGAGGTATTTAACTTAGAATCCACAGGTCAAGTTTAAACAGATTGTATATTTTATTTTTAAATCAAGTTTTCATTTAAATAGCAACAGTTTCCAAAAAAAATAAAAAAGGAAAACCAAAAACTAAAATGTCCAAGGCAAATAGATCTCATTCAAACCATGGAAAGTTTTGTTGAACTCTAAAAACTCATGGGCACACAAACATGCAAATTTATGGGAATAGCAGTGGCTGCTGCTTTTTATATATTTGCAATGGACACCTAGGAGTAGATTTTAATTGTCGAGATGACAAGAAAAATCTGACCTGATCACTGAAGCCTGCATTGCGTGACATGACAACACCCCAGCGGGTTCCAGCAGTAGCCATTGAAGTCACATAAAACCCTTCTCTCCACTTCTTGTTTATCCACTTAAAGGGAAAAGAATCGCTTACTTTGTAAGACTGTTGAGTGTATTGAGTGCCTGCATAAATTAAAACATCACTTTGTTTTAGTTGCCAAATAGAAATTTTGCTAAAAGTTGCACCCCAGCAACACCCTGACCATAGCAAGGCTCAGTTTCAAAGGCAACAACCATAGCTAAGTCATAGCGAACTGTTAAATTGTGGCCCAAAAACTAACAAAGGTTATGCAGTAATACACAGAACTTATGAGATAAAGCAAACCAACCTTTGGACATCACCACGAGAGAGCTTCCATTGTTAGAACCAGCGATGGAACTGATGTAATAGTTCTTCTCCCATTGTTCCATTATCCATTCCTATTATTTGGGAACAATTTTGATTATTGTTTCTATAATAAATTACTTACATGATTAGGAAAAGAAAACCTGATCATAGTAACACATGAATATATAACATATTTCCATGTAGTGTTTAAGTTTATGTAGTTTACCTTGTGTAAGAAAAAAGGTGATAGTTCATAAACTTGGCTTGTAAAATTAGTTCCAGCATCCATTATTAATGCCCAAAGATTGGAAGAAGATGCAACACAGCTTATAAGCAGACCATCAGCAATTCCTCTCTCCACATGTTGACCCAGCCTTCCATCAGCAACATTATAATGGTACCTATGTAAAGAACAGACATGTCATCAGGTCATGTCAAGGTCAGGAAACCACATTCAAAAGACAAAAAGGGTATCTCCTCAGAAGATCTGTGCAGTGAATAAAGGATGGAGCCCAGTATCCTCAGTGTCAAGTTTTTTAAGAATACAAGAGTGCTTCACCCTTGCACCAATGGCCAAACAAGAGAGCACCTAATCTGAGACCAGGTGGCTGTATAGAGGACCATACAAAGTGTGAGACTCAATGGAGTTATGAAAGGATTGTTCAAACAGACAAATGAAATATCGATCATTTTCTTCAAATCTTTGCTTGGTTAGGCTTGTAGCAGTCCTTTTAGGAAGCCACTTCACTGTTACAAAACCAAAACTCTTTATTTAAATACCCAGAGTTGCATGATTTCTCGTTGCCTCAAATTAATGAAGGGTAAATTAGCATAAAAAAACAATGCAAATTTTTAGAGGGAAAAGAAAGAGAAATAATGAATCAAAACATCGTACCTCTGTTTCATTGGTGGCTTAGCGTTGTAAATAGAAATCCATTGTGTAGCAGGAACTCCAAGACGGACTTTCTTCTTAGGTTGCCCATCATCTTCTTCCTCCTCGATATTCAGCCTACCACGTTTTTGACCAACTTGACAAATGATCTGCAAAAGGATAGATAATTATTCACATAGTAAGAGAAAAGATAAAAGTATTTCTTCCTCGTGGATTTGAGCTCTACCCCTACCTTTTGAGCACCCTCTGTGTTTATTGGTCTTATAGCTGGATTTGGTCCTATCAAGCTCTCAAACAAAGATATTAACTTTGAATAGTTGGGCTCCTCGTCAAATTTCATATTCACCACGATTTCAAAAAACTGTCTGAAAGGAGGAGGACAGAAGCAGCACAGCATCTCTGGAGATGTTGCCATCTTCTTTTTGCAAACCAAGAAGGACTTATTGTCACCCTAAGGTTTGTTTAACAAGAAAAAGTAATAGAGTTAACATATCATTCTAACAAAGAAAGGCATGAGGATGGCAAACTACCCTTTGCAAGCATGTTTGTTTTGCATGTATTTATATACTCATGTTCATGGTACATGTGCTTGTGTGTATATCCTTGTAGTACCTGGTAGCCCTGCCATGGCAATCTGCCTTTGTGAAGGAAGATGAGTGTATAAGCAAGAGATTCAAGATCATCTCTCCTACTGGCAGTTCTTCCCAAATGAGCATGAACACTAGCATATCGAACAGTTCCCCTAAAGAATCAAGCAGAAAGGTATCATGAATAATGGTCAGGGTCATATTTTGTCCACAAGACTCAAGAAGAAATATGATTAAGTCCCACCTAAACATATCAGGGCGCTGATCATATTCAACATGTTGTCCAGTACTGCTGTCTTTCCACTTTGTTGCTGCAATTTTGGACAACGATAAGACATAAGGATTTTTTTTTTAAATAGCAATAAGAGTACTTCAATGATTAATGACTTTGACTCACCTAATCCAAGGTCAACAAGAAATAACTTCTTCTCTTGAGGTGTAGATGGCTGACCAAGTAAAAAGTTTTCAGGCTTTACATCTCCATGCACATAGCTAAAATCAAACAAGGTTGCATAATTCATAAGTTTTTCGCAGAGAAAAGTGGAATGAAGAATTAATAAAGCTACCAAATGAATATCCTTATGACATCATAAGTTTTACCAAGAAAACAATTTGATACACAACTAAATAGCATACCCTCTTGAGTGCATCTTCTCCAAAATTGAGAGAGACTCAGCTGCAATACAAGCTACCATTTCTGAGGACATTCTACATCAAAAAGGAATGACAACCAATCAACACGTAGAACAAGGAAAGCAAATCAAGACATTATGTGTCTCGCGGGAAAAAAATGTCAGCTTAGCAATAAAAGAAACACCCTACTCTTCCTCAGTCTTTTGGCAAGGAATAAAAGCATAAAGAACAAACCAATTGGATAAAATAATGCATACAGGGAGAAAAAATAGAAACAATATCAGTTGGCATAACATGATTTGTGGTGAGCATAAAAATAACTTCAAGAGATTTACCACCCAAACCAATTCCAAGGAAAAGAACATCTAAATCAACACTGTCCATACACACCAAAAATACTTAGAGAGAGAGAGAGAGAGAGAGAGAGAGAGAGAGGCATGTATATATTCATGAAATACTCACGTCTGCCCAGAAGAATTCCATACATCCCAGAGGCTAGGGCCCAACATGTCCATAACCTGAAAAACCCATAAGCTGAAGTTAAACCAGGAAATATAATGAACAGATTAGAAAGAGTGAGCTTGCAGATCATACCATTACATAATAGTCTCCTTGCCTTCCTTTATAGTGTACTCTTGGCACACCATGACTACCACCAAGTGTGCTGTCAAACAAAAACACATTGCAGAAAAACTTAAATATTTATGATGAATCTGAAAACACCACAACAACAACCTAATTTAGAGGGAAAATTTACGCACTTGTAAACTTGCCATTCATACGGAGGGCCATAATTACAGCCTTTGCTGTTTCTGTGCTCAAATTTCAGGGCCACCTAGAGGAAACACACAAGGAAAAAGAAAATTAAAGCAAGATTAAGTTTTTGTATGAAATAACACAAAATAATAGCTAGATTAATTTTACCTCCAGGGCACCAGAACCCGTCGCACGTTCATTTCCACCATTAGCACGACGACCAACAAACACCTGACCAAAACCACCTTTCCCCAACTTCCTTTCTATCCTATATAAAGGTGACCCTCCCACTTGAACCTTGGATAAGAAAATAATAAACACTCTATAATTACCACAAAAATAAAAGGCAATATTAGAAGTTGAACATGTTGGAGAATCAATTAAAGTCAACTTCAAAGTAAACAAAGTGTTTTTTTCATGATTTATAATGCCATGCATGCAACAACAAAACAAAGCCATGAAAACAAAGCATCAAATTTCAGCACAGGCTTCTATACTTAAAATCTTGAACTAATAAATGCATGTACTGAACAATCAGCAACTGTCCTCAACCAAAAAAAAAAAAAAACTCAAAACATTTCCAAAAACAGTGTAAGATTGAAAATCTTACTTCACTCAAGATTTCAGAAACACTAAATAAAATGCATATTAAGCCCCCATGAAACCATCTTTTTGTAGCTACAAGCATAAATCACCAACAGCAATTAATCAAAACCAACATTTGAAACCATATTTCAGCAAAAACCACCAACCAAATTGAGATAGCATCCAACCAACACAAAATCAAAATCCCCGCAAAAAAAAAAAAAAAAAAAACCATTCATTCAGCTGACATACCACTACATCACCATTACTTCAACAACTTACAACAGCAACAACAGAAACCCTCCATAAACCACATTTTCACACAAAAACATCCCATTTTAAACCGAAATGACCAAAATTTGACCCAAAATCCATATATTAGCAAAATCACAACAAAATAAAGTAAACCCAGATGACAAGGCATCAAATTTGCCAGAAAATGATTAAAAAAACAAAAACAAAAACAAAACAAGCATACCTTATCAGGGAAAGGAGCATTGTTCCCCTCTTCTTCTTGGCCACCAGCTTTATTAGCACTTAAACCTCCACTATCATCAGCCATTGGACCTTTCAATTTTTCAACTTTCTCTTCTTCTTCAATATCAACTAGCAAATTCTTTCCTTTCTTATCACTCTCTGATATCAAAATTACCCTTTTACCCTCCTCCTCCTCCTCAACTCTTCTATTACTATTACTATTCCTATTCCTATTACTATTATCACCTTCTTCTTCCTTCTCTTTCAACCTTTTCGCTTCCAATCTTGTCCTCGGTCTCTTCTTCGCTTCTCTAGCTACAGCAGCACGGGTCTTCACGTAATTTCTCGCAACTGGAGGGTCTGTTTGCTTCTGTTGTTGTTGATTTCGCGCTAACCTTGCGCGATTTCTTCTAAGCTCAGGCATTGCTGATTAAGCCCATGCAATCCGTCCCTTGAAAAACCTAGCACCACTATTTTGATTATCATTATAGTGAAATCGAGCTAGAATCCATGGCTTGCTTTAAAAAAAGGACTGGATAGGATTTTATGGGGTTTAGATTGAGAAATTGAGGGTCAATTTGATGAAAAAATGAGAAAAATTAGAGTTGTGAAATTGGGGATTTTTTTAGGGTTAGGGTTTGATTGGGAGAAAAGCGGAAAGAGAGAGGGGTGAGGTGGGGGGGGCTGCGAGAGAAAAAGAAATGGTGGAAACGAATGGGAAGGAAGTTTTGGGTCGGTGGTGGTTCGCTTGTTTGGTATGGACTCGACCGTGTAAGCTTTTGAGCCGTGGAGCCACGGTTCGGTTAGTTGGTGTGAGCCTCCAAGGGTAGGTTCGGATCTCAGATGGCAAACGAAATCTTTTATGAGATGGCATATCTATTTTTAATTATTGTCGTTCATGAGGCTTGGTGGCAAGCGATGAGGTTTATGAGATGATATATTTGTATTTAATTAATCTTATTCATAAATCTTACTGGCAATTACGATTGTTTTGCTTACAATATTTAATGATATTCAATGAAATATAAATATGATAAAAGAAAACATTACTTAGCTTATTAAAATAAAAAATATTTTTTTTAGTATGTGTTTAGTAATGTATTTACATTCATTTTAGTATGTTTTTGATAGTGTATAATATTATTGTAAAAATATTTTTTTAATTTAAAGTATTTTGATTTATTTATGACATTTTTACATAAAAAATTATTTAAAAATATTAATTTAATATGTTTTTAATAAAAAATATTTTAAAAAATAAGTTAACCTTTACACTCTTGAAAGTAAATATAAATAATTATTTTCTTGGTATTATAAATTTCGTGCGATGAATAATGCAATTGTTAATAGACTTATATTTGGAAAAATAATATGTGTAAAAGTGGTTTTATTATTATAGTATGTAATTTGTTGACAAATTTATTACTTAACTTAATAGTTTTAATTCTTTATAAATTTAAATTTATTATTTCATTATGGAAAATAAATATTTATATCAATAATTCCACCAACGTTCAAAAACAACCACAGTCCCTCAAATCCCTACCTAGCTCTTGGGAACCCCCCCACATTCAAACTTCAAACCGCGCCGCGCCACCTTCCCCTCTCCTTCTCCTCCACCACCATGCCGCGAAAACGACAGCGCAGCACGACGACAAAACCAGAAGCGGCAGCGTCTACTTCTTCTTCAACTAAGCAAAAGAAGACGGCGGCGAAGCCGAAACGTACTTGGTTGAGAAAAGTAGAGAAGGAAGAGGAAGAGGAAGAGGAGGTGTTTGTTTTGGAAGGAGATGAGGATGACACGAACTCGGTGGATGAAGTCGGAGCTAGGATGGGGACTGGTAGTGCCGATTCTAGACCTGACACGAAGGAGAAGCGTGGATCTGGTAAAGCTGAGAAGAAGATATCGACGCCTGTGAAGGTTAAGGAGGATGAAACGCCGGCGAGGTTTGTCGGAGCTCAGATTCCTGGTGCTGAAGCCAGAAAGAAGTGGCCTCATCGATATGCTAATAAGGTAACTTTCTACTCCTTTTTTTATCAGTAGCTCTCTTTGTTTTTGATTTTTTTGTGTGAAAATAGACAATTTTATGAAAAACATATGCTTTTTTTATACTTTTGTTGAAATAAGTGTAAAAATTGTTTTTTTATTCATAAAAGGGGCTCTTTTTTCTTTTTCTTTTTGTGTATTAAAATATGAAAGAAATCGGCTCGAGGACTGTGTTTTAGTGTAATTATGTAGTTTTTTTGGGTTAATTCTGCTTGTTTATAATGTTTTAAGTGGATTTTGCATGAAAAGAGATATTAGCAATATTCTATTTGGTTTTGGAATGGAGTTTAGAAGGACAATTTGGCTTGATGTTGATTTTAGTTTCATGATGATGGTGTTTTTGAGTCTATTGTTGTTTAAGTCGTTGACTAAGTACAGCGTGTAGCACGAGAACAGAGGATTTGATTTAAAAGACTTAATATAAGGGTGTGTTTAGTGTAAATTGGATTTGGGTTTATGAGAATAACAAAGTTAATTTATTGATTCTGGGTATCTTCAATAGTTTTGAATGTTTATAGAAATTGGAGATATTTTGGTCCTTTATTGAGTAATTAATTTGGAAAAACAATTAATGTTGATTAATTGGGTTTTCCGGGAGGGGATTCTATGCCGTTCTTATAAATGAATGCAGTAATGTGATGTGATGGTTTTATTAAATGATAGCTTTTTTGACAACAATTTATTAAATATATGTGTGTGTGTATTTTAATTTTTTACTGAAAACTGAATGTTAGTTTCTTAAAAGTTATGGTTGAAATTACCTTAACTTTTGTGTTTACCTTCCCTTTTTGTTCTCCCAGATGCAGAACAAAGCATCAAGTTCGAAAAGTACAAACTAGTAATCTATGTGCTTAATTGTACAGCTTAACCGTTCTCTCATCACTTCCCTTTTCCTTCTATGCATTGTGAGTTCTAGTTTATATCTTCTCATTTTATTGAAATTGTTGTAGCTCGGATGATTCCGAAGAGATCGTAAAAGCTAGATGTCACTACACACGGGCAGAGGTTGATAGGATCATCTATGATCTCTACTATGATGCTCATGTCCAAGTGATTATTCATCTTCTCTTGGTTTCTTGAGTTTTGATATATATATGTAAACAGTTTTAACTTCACCTAAATGATTTTCTTTTTCGTGTTTAGGCTTCTGATGGAGAACCAGACTATATATGCAGGATAAGTGAGATGTTTGAGTCTGTAGACAGGACCCTATATTTTACTACTCAATGGTACTATCGATCCACTGTCACGGTATGTTAAATGAAGGAATATTTGTTGGTTGATGGTATTATTTTTTCGAGGGTTCACTTTTGGTGTGATATAAAGCTAATTGTTAAAACTATACTGTTTTGCAACAGATCATTAAAGATAAGTACATTTCGGATCCAAAGTGTGTTTTCTTTTCTGAGATTCGAAATGACAATCCCTTGGAGTGTCTTACATGGAAGCTGAACATTGTTAGATTGGCACTCAATGTATGGATAATCCTCTTCTGGTCTCTTTTTTTTTTATTTGATTTTATTTTCACAAAATGGGTAAAGAATGGAGTTGCATTTCAGGTGGATCCGGAGAATAGACGAGCAAGGTCCTCCGGTTGTGATTTCTATTGTGACATGCTTTATTTGCTTCCATCTTCTACCTTCGTCAGGTTACCAACAGGTTAGAATATTTCCCTTTCAAGGGTAAACTGATTTAAATCTAATTCCTCTGCAAGTTGTTATCTTATGTTATCTTATTATTTTTGACTTGTAGAAAACAATACAACTGGACCCGAGAGTTCAACAATATCCAATGATATTGATGCTGCTGGGGTGAAGTCTGAGTGTGATGAAGTTTGTGAAACCAGTGGCAGTAGTAAATCAGAGGTTGCTTTACTGGACTTATATTCTGGCTGTGGAGCACTGTCTACTGGTCTTTGCCTTGGTTTAAATCTGGTCACCGTAAGTTTCTCTTTTCTTCTTTTCATATTTGTGTAATTTGATTGCTACAGGCACAATTGTTTCTTTACATATTTAGTCACATTTGTGGGTTTAATTCCTTATTTTGGACTTTAATCAGAAATTGACATCTCCCATTTTTCTTTGGTAATTGCAGAAATGGGCTGTTGACTTGAATATAAACGCTTGTCAAAGTTTGAGGTTGAATCATCCGGAGACACAGGTTGTCCTTTTTGTATTTAATTTTTACTCGTTCTTTTGTTAGGTCATCCTATTCAATATGTTGAACTTTAACCGGGTCACCTATGTCGATCATGTTAGGACACTGGCATGGAAATCCAACAAGATAAAAGGCAAGAGATATAATAAAATGAGAAATGAAACACACAAGAATTTACATGGTTCACCCAACTTGGCTACGTCCACAGGCAAGTATAGAAGGATTTTACTAAGTAATGTGAGAATTACAACCCCTCTCTAACAATAGGAGAACAACTAAGAATCTCTTTATTACTAGGATAAAACACCTCACTTACCTCACAATCTCTCACAAATACCTCACAACTTTGTTGGATTACTCTCTCTTCTTCTTCTCTTCTTTCTCTCTATCTTGGTGTGCAAAATAAGCTTTGATGCATTGCCTATTTATAAGCAAGAGTGATGAGGCAAAAGCCATAAAACATGGAGGAATATATTCCTCCAACTCATCTTCCACTCATATTGCCTAACAACTCATCTTCAACCCATCTTGTCTAACAACTCATTTTCCACCAATTAGGTGGATTTAATTAAGTGGCTTTACATTCTCCCATTTGAAGACTTTGATGATTTAATCAAGTCTTCACCCTTGATCATTTGTGATTTTTTTATCATTTCTATACTTGTCATCTTCATGCTACTTACGTTTCTGCTAGGCCATAAAAGGATCTGCACCATATGTACTTGTCAGTGTTGACTGGTTTGGTTAAAGCATCTGCTGAGTTTTCT
>Ga0307507_10007792_pt1 | contig 15261 bp, 3 predicted proteins | sample 7_EM_MG_FD_207223 | JGI IMG/M metagenome (GOLD analysis project Ga0307507, IMG submission 207223) | Populus trichocarpa ectomycorrhiza microbial communities from riparian zone in the Pacific Northwest, United States - 7_EM | ecosystem: Host-associated > Plants > Roots > Unclassified | place... | reverse complement strand
ATCTACACGTCTGCACGCCTGCACGTGGCTCCGCACGAAGCTCCGCACGAAGCTCTGCACGAAGCTCTGCTAAAGCTCTGCACGAAGCTCTGCACGAAGCTCTGCTCGAAGCTCTGCACGAAGCTCTACACAAGGCTCTGCTCAAAGTTCTATTAAAGCTCTACTCGAAGCTCTATCGAAACTCTGCTTAAAGCTCCATCAAAGCTCCATCGAAGCTCTGCTCAAAGCTCTACACAACGCTCTACTCAAAGCTCTATCAAAGCTCCACTTAAAGTTCTATCAAAGCTCTACTCGACGCTCTGCTCAACACTCTGCTCAACACTCTGCTCAAAGCTCAGCACCCTAAAGGCGTCACTACAACCGCGTCGCCTGCCAGAACACGACACGACGGTAGTATAGGTATAGTTTAACCAGGCGAGCCGGTTATTATAGAATAGAAGAGGCGCCTCTATAAATTTGGAAGGAAACGGAGTAGTAGTAGTGGAGTATAGCTATTGTTTTAATGCGACCGGTAGAGAGGGACCAGTTTCAAAAACATATCTTTAAACTTTAAGGCTGTATCTCGCCCCCTAATACGGTAGTTAGCTAGTTATAATTATTATAATTAAATAAAAAAAGAGATTACAATTTAAATACATTACGCACTAAGACTGTAGCTAGTATATTCACACCGCTAGAGTTATTTAAAATTAACATACATTAAAAAAAGGACCCAGTTTACACCAAACACGCACCCATAATCTCTCAGACGCTGCGCTGAGGAATTTTTAGGGTGGCAGGGGTAGTAGAGGGTAGCGTGGCATTCTATTAGCTAATAAGTACCTATAAGTTAGAGCGACCGTCTAATTGGCTTACAAGTTCCTGTGGCTCAGGCGGGAGTAGGGGGGTAGCCGCCTCCTCAAATTCCTCGGCGAAGCGGATAAGTCAACTAAGATAATAAAGGCGTGGGTCAAGTGCACGAGTCACATACACGGAGCACGTGCATTGTAAATCTCTTTATCTAAGCTTAGAGCCCAAGGGGCTGATTAGCATAATATCATTAATCTATTAACCCATTACATTAATGAACCCCTCTACACGAATTTTGTGACAGTTATAAGCCCAGTCCGCCGACTTAAGAAGCTATTTAGCTATTACTTAATCGTTTAAAGAAATTCTACCTTATCGTCAGACTCTGACACCTTATTATTAGGACGCAGACTCTGACAGAAATCCTACCTTAATTATCACAGGATGACCCTAATAACAAGGACGATCCTAATAACAAAAATACCATCTCAAATCCTCCTTTGCCTATTAGTTAAAATAACTCCACCAACATTAAGTTCGTCGACCATAATCATCCTTAATAAACTAGAAGACTAGGAGCAATAGATCTAGCAACTATAAGCCCTTATAAATTAGTAAATTTGGGCCCATGTTAACCCAGCTATAGAAGTACCTCAAGAAGGTCTACTTAAAAAACCATCTCTTCCAAAAGTCATAAATTTTAATGAGAATGCAACCTTATATATATAGCTTTTAACGAACCAACAAAGAGCGTACGAGAATAGCAGACGATACTATAACTAGGATATAAAGTACTTTCTAAAACAGGAAGAGTATCTATAATAGATACGCACCTAGATTATATCTACAGTATTAATCTAGAAGAAGCTACTGCTTGACCCTTCCCTTATAGTTAAGGAATGGCTAATTCGGTTAAAAGAAGACACTAAGCCCTTAAAGAACTTTATAATAAGGAAGGTATAACTACAGTACATAGAATTACTTAAGGGACTTAAGCAGGCAAAAATTACCCAGTGGCTTAATAGATGGGAGTATATGATAAAGATGGCAGAGAAGCATAGTCTTTTATAGATAACTAATAGGATCTGGCTAATAGACCTTATAAATACAATACGACCTATAAGCGAAACCTATTTTATTATGTATACTAAATAGGCAAATAATACCGAAAAGGCTCACTCGTCAGAATACCATAAAGTAGTAATAGAGCTATGGGAAGCATTCGCAAACCTCTTAAAGGTCATACCATCCTTAACTACTAGAGGGAGTGCATTTAACGTAGACTTTATAGGAGAGTCCAAAGAGGATATCTCTATTGCTGCTAAAGTCCAAAAGGGAAGAGGGAACAGCTTATCTCGCAGTTAAAAAAGGGCAGGGACAAATTTAACTAAAGAGACGTCTTCTAAGAAGTTAAAGAACCTAAAATGCCTAGTATGCAATATAAGGGGACATACCCTTCCTAACTATTGGTATCTATTTGAGTGCAAGAGGCCTAAGGGATTTAATACTAAGGGTATACACATAAAAAAGGTACGTAAAAAGGTAGAACACAATAAGGATCTAGCTGCCTAAGTGGAATAACTTAAGCTTAAGGAATCAAATATTGATAAAGCTTAATAACGACAGGTCAAAAGTTAGGAGATAGTTAGGAAGATTAAAGAAGAAGCTAATACAATATTCCTAGAATTGTATTATACCAATTAACTCCATCTACTAAAGCTATTAACTATTTTTAACTTAGGAACTACTCTCTACATCTTTAATAACCTCTCTTGTTTCTACAATTTTAGGAAAGCTCTAAGACACAAATATATCATTATAGGCAGCTTAGAAGTGCCTATACTAGGTTATAGCGATGTCACTATCTAAGTCACAAAACTAGACAAGAGTAAGGGAATTCTACGTCTTAAGAACGTTGCCTTTTATATAGACTTCAATACGAATCTAGTGTCGTTCCATCTACTTCGAAAATAAGGGTACTACTAGGACAATAAAGGAGAGAACAATCTTCTAGTTTAAAAGGACGACACAATCCTATATTAAATAGAAGAACGTTATAGACAACAGACTATTAAATACGTCCAACCAGGAAGTCTATTAGCGTTTAATACAAGCCGACTACTACACTAACGGAAGCGTAGAGCATCATCAAGAGACGCTTGTCCAGATTTAAAAGGAGATGTATATCTATAGCATCTACGTCTAGGTTATCCAGGACCTATAAGCCTTTATTATTTAGGTCTTAACGCCTTAGAAGTTAAGCTTTAAGGCCTAAAGACAACGGAATATTAATATTGCAGTCTCGCCAAAATCAAGCGTTAGGTCTTAAGAAGGTTCTCAGAACAGAAAATTAATAAACCCTTTTTTAACCTCTATATTAACTGGACTAACCTTAAGGAAGCGCATGCCGGATTTATATAAGTTATATTTATCTATAACACTTTCTTAGGAAGAACCTTCCCATATTTTATAACAACGTATGGCAAGGAGAAGGAGACACTATAAGTACTTAAAGATTTCATCTAATAGATTTGTCTAAGGTATAACCTTAAGGTTAACACTATTAGGTCAGACAACAAGCTAGGGAGAAAGAGAACCCTTAAATGGCTACAGACCTAAGGGATTACCTTTAAGCCTTTAGCGCTATATACCTAAGCATAGAACGGTACCGCCAAACGCTTAGGGGGTGTAATTATTAAGAAAGGACGTGCAATAAAAATTGCTGCTAATCTACTACACGACCTATGGAACGAGATAGTTAACTATATAGTCTACCTTCAAGATTGAACGCCATAGGAAAGCAATGGATGGAAATTGCTATATAAAAGGTTCCATATCTACCTAGCAAATAGGAGATTAAGAAAACTATAATTGGCGCACCTAAAAGCCTATGGCTATAGGGCGTACATAATAACGTCAGATGCCCAGCTAAAGAAGAAAAGACTGAGCAAGCTAGATCTGTGAGCCTATATTAGCTACCTCATTGGCTATAACTCTACCAATATCTACAGGATCTGGATCCCGCATAAAGGTATTATTATCTCTACTAGGGATATCATCTTTAATGAAAAGACGTTCTTTAACGGCAAGCGAACGGACATCTTAAAGGATCTACACACCAAATTAGATACGCTGATTGAGAAGATTTAACTCCCTAAGACCTTAACTAAGAATAAGGTTCTTCTGGAAGATAATAACAAAGTATTTAAACCATTAATTTAAGAGGAAGACGATGACGTTAATAAGCCAGTTTAAACCTTTAATAAGTTAGCAGATCTTAAGCTTATAAGAGCTCTTAAAGACACATATTATACGCCACCTCCAATAGAAGAAGATAAAGAATCTCTATATACCTTTTACGTCGAGTATCCTATAAAGTCAGATACTAATTAGGACACTATTAACCGAGTAGGAGATAGGTTTCACACTTAGGGGGTGTTTAATAACTTAGTTAAAGACTCGTTTAAGGAAGCCGGTAATAATAGGCTTAAAGACTTTATCACCAAAAGGATTACCTCAGCCTATTATAGCGCCTTTGTAGCAGAAAGGAAGTTCAACCTTAATAGTTAACTTAACAACAGCAAGCTGAAATTAGGCAGAATACGTGATATTAGATTATATAGGAAGAACTTACCTCCGCCACCTTAGTTAATTAAGGACCTTAATACACATCCTCTTTAAGATCAGTTCTAAGAGGCTTAATAAGCCCATCTCCAATCTTATTATTAAATGAGGTCATTTTAGGAAACAGACAAGAAGCACGTAAAGGGACAGCAGATCCTTAGCTTAATGTGGATATTTATCTATAAGACGGACAAGTATAGATTCCTCCAGAAATGCAAGGCACGCTTAGTTATATGCGGAAATTAATAGGCTCTAGGAGACCTACCTATAAGAGCTACTATATTAGCTAATACAACCTTCTGAACCCTTATAGCAATCACCGTAAAATTCGACCTGGAGACGATATAGATAGATACAGTTAATACATTTATCCATTGCGATCTCGACGAAGTCGTCTATATAAAGCTACCGCCAGGATTTAATAACGGAAAGAAAAACAAAGTACTGCGCTTAAGAAAAGCCCTATATAGACTATAACGATTACCACTATTATGGTAGAAGAATCTTACAAGCTCGCTAATAGAATTGGGTTTCAAAGAGGTACCCTAGGAGCCGTATATTATGCTAAAAGGTAGAATAGTTATCTTCTTCTATGTTAACGATATTGTCTTCTGCTACCAAAAGACAGATGAGAAGAAAGCTTAAGAAGTAATTAAGGAGCTAAGTAAGGAATACCAGATAAGTACCCTTAGCGAGCTAAAATAGTTCCTAGGAATCTATATGCTACGCAATTGTAGCTAGAGGCTCCTGTAGCTATCCTAGAAAGCCTATATCGAGAAGATAGCTAACTAGTACGAGATAGATCTCAAAGGGCGTCTTCTAGATACTCCAATAGCAGAATTAGAACTCCTCCCTATTAATTACCAATTAATCCATCTAACGCGTCCGTCCCCTAATATAGACCTATTAGTCCGTTCTATATCCCTACTAGCCTCTACAATGCTATATTAGAGAAAATTGGGTTTAGTACTCTATGCAGCCACTACAACGCGTCCGGATATTGCTTTTGCAGTATTAAGGCTGGCAAGGTTTAATTAGGACCTAAGCCAAGAGTATTATTAAGTGGCAGACAGAGTTATCCAATACCTATATAGCACGAGAAGCAGAGCAATCTGCTATAGAGGAGATAAGGAAGAAATAAACGGTAGAGGGAGAGACAAAGGAATACGCGACAAAGGACGAGACGACGGAAGAGACGGTAGAGGTAAAGCGTAATTATTTATCTATGCCAGCGATGCATTATTCGCGGACAACTCCGTTGACAGAAAGAGCTTGTAAGGATACATTATAAAGCTATTTAGGGGGCCGATTGCCTAGAGAGCAAATAAGCAGGGTATAGTTATAACGTCGAGCACAGAAGCCGAGTTGTTAGCCCTATTACAGACAGTAAAGGAAGCTATCTTTATTAGTAGGTTGTTTAAAGCAATGACGTTACAACTAAACAAGCCCTTAATTATTAAATATAATAACACCTAGACGCTCTAACTAATTATAGAAGACACGGCAAAGCTAATTACAAAGCTCTAATACGTTAACATCTATTAACACTGGCTACGTTAGGAATACGCAATGAGACAAGTACGATTTTAATAGACAGCAACAAAGAAGATAATTGCTGATGGACTTATAAAGGCCCTACCCAAGCAGAGGTTTTAAAGCTTTGTTAATATAATCGGAATGGTGGATATTAAGGAGCGGCTGAATAAGGAGAAGCAACTAGAGGACCTAAGGGACAGTATTAGAGCAAGACGGAAGGATTTAGATAAGATTACGGTCTAATTGACTCATTGACGGACACGAGAAGGTGGCTAGCTTTGACCTTAAAGAGCTCGAAGCTAAAGGGGTGTGTTAGATAATCTGTATTCTCTAAAGGCGTAGGTCAAGTGCACGAGTCACGTGTATGGAGCACGTGCATTGTAAATCTCTTCATCTGAGCTTAGAGCCTAAGGGGCTGATCAGCATAATATTATTAATCCATTAACCTATTGCATCAATGAACCCCTCTACACGAATTTCGTGACAGGTATAGCACGGCTGGATTTGTTAAGAAGTAGGCCTAGAAAGTATTAGAGGTTTATTAGCCTAACGTTTAGATCTAACTATTAAGTATACCACTATTATGGGTGTGTTAAGCGGCGCCCTTATAGAAGCTGTGGCTGAGGTAGTCGCTAGGCTTAACCTTAAGGTCTAGCAGCCTGGTTATAAGGCGCTTAAGGAAGTTGTTCTAGTTAAAAATAGCCCTCTTAAAGCAAAAGAGCGGCTAGCTTAGCTTATATGGGTCTAGTATAAAGAGAGCTTCTAGCGCTTCTACTAGGTAGGCACTATCTCTAGATCTCGCTAGTATAATATTAATACCTTTATAAGCTCTATCCGTCTTACTACGCTTAAGTGTAAGCCTAGCATAATTAGCTGCAAAGTATACGTCACCTCTTATAAGCTTTATAGCGGTGAAGGTCTTATCGTCCTTCCTATTGGCTATATTATAGGTAAACTTTTCTACTCTTATAAAGCCGGCAAAGGCGACTTAGTAGGCGGCCGTAAAGTTAATATTATTAATTAAGGGCCAGGGCGGTCTACGGCTGAGGCCTCCAGCCTAGGGTGGCACGAGGCAGCTTAATAGCTGCAACATTAGGGCCTTTAAGAGAGGCCGTCTCTCTCTAGTTACCCATTGCTTAAATAGTTGGCGGCCACCGTCTATAAGGCGGCAGATATGCTTATTATTAAAGGCCTTTAGCGGGAGGTGTCTATTTATATACACTAAGTGGAGGGCGGAGAGTCCTTAGAGTATAGAGTTGGGGTATAGCTACTTCTATAATAAGGACCTAAACAGCCATATAGTAACCCATCTAGCTAGTAAGTCTGCTATGGCCGGCTATAGGGCAACTCTATTTAAGGCGTAGAGTTTCTTATAGCTATTCTAGTGCGATTTATATAATAGCCTTATACTGGCAGATAGGCCGTTCTAGAGCAGCCTTAGGTGGGCGTTGCTAAAGGTATGGGTCTTATTCTCTTTCCAGAACCAATCGGGCGGCTTAAGGGTAAGAGGTTGCTTAACTATGGGCTTATATTAGCAATCCGCTTCCTATCTAGATATAAGAGAGCATCCGCCAGCGCGTTGTCCTCTAAGGAGAGCTATATTGGGTATAGGTCTATATCTTGCGCGGCTACAAGCAGGAGGAGTTATTTAAGAGGGGTATTTGCTACGCCTTTAATATATCCTTTCCAGAGGCCCCAGAGCGCGGTAAAGCTATTGGTGTATAGGACTACTTTATAGCCATACTATAATTAGCTAAACAGCTAGAAAGCAATAAGGATTGCCTTTACCTTTTTAATATTAATATAGGCCGTCTTGAGCTCCGGCTTGACGGCTATCATTACGGCATAGGCTAGTAAAAGGTGTAAGGCGTAGTCCCACCAGGAGGCGTCTATATTTAATAATTTAAAGTAGAAGAGGCTAAGGCTGGCATCTAAGGCATCTATAATAATATGTACTAGCAGCCTAGCAGCACTGTTAAGGAAGCGGACTCCGTTAAACTATAGTAGCAGGTCTCTTTACTATTTAAGGTCTTCTATAAGGTCCGCTAGCAGTTGGCACCAGCCGGCGTAGGCTATAGGGGGAAAGGCCGCGATAAATATAAATAATGGACGTAGCTAGGTCCTTCTAAGGAGCACTACCTACGCGTAGAAGTTAAGGTAGCTAGTAAGCAACTACGCCTCTATTAGCGTTAGGCTGCCTCTATTAAGTGCGTTAGCTACGGCCTAGAAGACCTAGAGCTTTTTATCTATAGGAAGCCTAGCCTCTATAGCCTTACTATTAATTTCTACGCCTAGGACTGTAATGTAGGTGCCTTATTCGTCCTTAGAGTTATTCCGTAGGATACCAAGTCCGTCTATAATAGCGTGGTAGACTATATTAAAGCACTCTTAGAGCTCCGGCTAAGAGCCGCTCTAGTAGGTAATAGAGATAAAGTTATCTAGATAGTAGTTAACGGACCAATTAGATAACAGCGTGGTAAGGATCTATTATAGTCCTTCCGCAAAGAGGTTAAATAGGAATAGGGCAGTAGCTAGGCTAAATAGGAGGTAACGTTTAACATATATTACGCCGTCCCATTTAAAGCTAAGTAGCGGTTAATAGTGAGGTATAACTAGCACTATATAGAAGGCGTCCTTAATATCTTACTTAATAATAAGGCAGCCTCTTCTAGAGGCTATAATTATATTATAGATCTCTTAGAGTCGTAGGTATAAGAGATAGCCATAGTGGCGAGGAATCCGCTAGTTAATTCCACACCCTAGCAGGTATAATAGGTTGTGTATACAACGCTAGCCGCTATTATGCTTTGGAACTAGCTTAAGCGGCAAGATAAAGGTGTTAGTTGTTAAAATCTAGACCTATTTAGCCAAGAGGTCACTCCGCAGCTTATTTATAATCACCGCTGGGTCGTTAATAGGGTGGTTTAGGCTACGGGAGTAGGCCAGCGGCCCTATATATCCTATTTGGGCGCTAAATGTAATAATAGCGGGCAGTAGCGTTTTTAGGTCGCCTGGGTATATCGCAAGTAGCCTTACCTAGGCCGACGCGTGCAGTGGAGAGGGTAAGTTTGAAATTGGAGGCTTAGAGTTGTTATAGGTATCAAATAATAGGTGCGTATTTGGCCGCTCCGGCAGCAGCTTAAGCGCTTTAAGCGCGGTCATGGTCGCTTCTTAGGCGAGTTAGCATACTAGAGTTAGCTCTAGGGCCTTAATAGGCCCTATAAATAGGCCTAGCAGGCCTGCCTTAATAGGTAGGAGGCTATAGCCTAGCGCGGACAGGTGGACTTCGTCTACGGAGTTAACGTCTATACTATTATCCATGCCAAGGCTCTAGCTTTACTTCTTTATGCACACTATAGCGGCGTGCTTATTGGAGCCGTACTTATTACACTTATACTTCCTTTTACACGCGTTAAAGAAGCAGGTGTTAGTATTAAACTTATTATAGACCTAGCTCTTAATATTGCTCTTATAGGCCTAACGTGTATGACTCTCCCTCTTTAGTGGCCTTGTGTTGGCTATAGCTAGAGCAGAAAGGATCTTATCTAACATTAAGAAGGAGTTCTTAAATTGGGTTAATATAGCTGTCTAATTAGAGTCTAGTTCGTTGGTGTCAATTATATATTAATGTTATTATATAGCGCACGGAAGCACCGCGTTTTTCTATTTATAGATCTAGGCCCAGTTTAGGACCATATTATAGAAGGCCAATATCTTAGGTATAATAGTGTGGTAATCCAGAAACAGTCAGGCGATGATTTGGGCGTATATAATAAAGCAGTACAACTATATGGCATAAGAGGCCCTAAAGTCCTTAAGGGCCTTTTCCTTCTTTAAATTGGGCGGAGCCTCCTTGCTAAATAGGGCCTAATATTGCCTAGCCTAGCAAAGGAGTGGAAGCTACTCAGCTAGCTAGAATTTGTGGTTATATATCTACAGTAAGATCTACTAGGGGATACCTAAAAATCTAGTAGCCACTAATAAGACGATAGGAGGGGCTAGAGCCTTACCTATTTCCTTAATACTAAGATTTAAGTGCTTCCAACAAAGCGTTATATCTAGGTGCTTATCAGCCGTCCGCTTACTGCTAGCCTTTGCGGCCTCTAGGAGCGTGGCAAAGTATTCTAACTTTATAGCCTTTAGCATAAGCGCTAGCACGGCTGGGTTAATCTAGTCGCCTATATAGCGGCCTACAGCGGCCGTAGGCCGCTCATTACCCTACTTTATATTTGATAACGTGTTGCTAGTTATAGTAGTAGCTAGTATTAGGGGAGAGTTTAGGGCGAGAAGGGAGGAGTTTATATAGGTAGAGGGAGGAATATACAATTAACAACTAGCTAGCAATTCGTAGCAACGTATAGAAGAGTATGCAATAGAAATAAGCTATAAGAGCCATTATAGCGTTGAGAATCAAGCTCTGTATAGAGGTTAATGCATAATTAAGCTTAAGAGTCGCAGAGTTTCCAGATCTCTCGGCGCCACGTAACTTGCTAAAAATAAACCTCTCTATTAATATTTACTAGTAAATAATAAGAACTCTAATTATTCCTAAGCCAGCTTAAAAATAAACTAACTAGTAATACTAACCGCTACCTAACTAAAGCTAACTAACTCTGCTACGCCTTAAGTTAATTAGGAGGAGACGTAGCTAACCTTATTAAACCTTTTTAACTAAACTTAGTACTAAGCCTAATTGTACTTCTTAAAGCTATGTATAGTAACCTAAACCGCCAAGCTACTACTTAGAGAAAGATAAACCATATAACTTAAGGAATAAAAAGCTTCCTAATATACTTCTCCAAATTTAACCGTTATGTAAAAGAAATAGGCTGGAACGACTCTATACTAATTAATAGCCTTATTAAATCTCTAAGCCCCAAACTAAAAACCTCCCTAATAGGTGTAGACCTACTAGGAGCTCTTAACGCCTACGCAAACGTTATTAATAAATAATACAATGATATACTACGCCTAACACTAAAGTCCGCTCCTTAATATAATATAATAAACCTATAAATGTCTATTAAGTTATTATCTTAGCCTAAGCACCCTAACGCCATAGATATTAATACTAGAACCCTAGGATACGCCCCACTAGGGTCCCCTAAATAAGAATAACGCACTAAGCTAGGCCTCTGTTTTAAGTATAGAAGTAGCTCCTATTTCTCTAACCACTACTCTGTCCCTATGCCCCAACGCGAATTACAAACGGCTAATACTAGTAGCCGTTTACCGTATTAATCCTCTAGTTACTATCCCCAATCTCTACCTAGTTTTAGCCCCGCATCTAGTAAGTACCACTTATAAGGATAAAGCTATAACTAACACGCTATGAGAACTCCATCCTAATTGCCTCTAAAAGGAAGATCCTGGAGCTAAGTCGCTCTCCAGGATAGCGCTGCCTCAGGATCTCGTTAAATGCTTTAGATGTTACAAATTCTAACTCTTAGGATTGTAGCATAACCATTAACTATTGTCTTTGGCAGAATAATTAATAGGTTAATACTTAAGTTCTAATTAATACAGGAGCTAGTAGCACAGGATTTATTAACAAGATCTTTATGTAAGATAATAGTTTTACTCTAACCCCCCTTAACCGGCATATTAACGTATTTGGATTTAATAGCAAACGCACTATCTTAGGCTATATGTAGTATTCCTAAGACTCTGATACCTAAACCACAAAGAACTAATTAAGCTTTTTATTACCACTCTAGGTTACTTAGTAATACTTAAACAACCTTAGATAAAGCTATATAAGGTAACTATTAATTAGGACAACCTTAAGCTTCTATTTACCGCCTCCTATTACAAGCAGAAGTGCCTTATAACTCGCTACTTAGACCCCAAACCAAAATCTGAAAAATCCACTAGGATCTATTAGTCTAAAATTTCCACTAACGTCCACCCTATACCTAAAAAGTCTACCCAATTCCACCAAGAACCCAAAAATTACACTAAACCACACAAACTAACCCTAACTACTATACCACCCCAAACCAAGCAGAAGCCTAAACTTAAGCTTAACATACAAAAGTACCAGAAGGACTAGTATTCTACCATAAAAAGAATACTTAAAGAACCCGAACCTAAATCTGATACTAACTCTATACCTAACACTAAACCTAAAGTTAAACAAGAAACAGTAGATAATTAAAAGGAAGTTACTAGCTGGCAACTCGCCCCCCTTTCTACGGATATCTGTATAATCAGAGCTACCCTATTAGTACAACTTACTAGGAAACCTAAACATACGATCTTCGCCGTTATAATAGCTGATATTAAAAAGGCCCTAGCACTAAAGAAGCATACTAACCCTGCCACAAAAGTACTAGTATGCCATTATAAGCATCTAGAAGTATTTTCACAAAAGAAAGCTAATAAGTTAGTAGAGCACCAACTATACAACCACAAGATCGTACTTAAAGAAGGAAAACAACCAGAATTTAGACCCTTATACGGAATGTCCCAAAACAAACTCTAAGTATTGCAGAAGTATTTAGACAAATACCTAAGTAAAGAATTTATCAGAGTAAGCTCTTCGCCTATAGCTGCACCTATAATCTTTATTAAGAAACCTGGCGGTGGTCTACACTTCTATATAAACTACCGAGCTCTTAATACTATTACCATTAAGAATTAGTACCCGCTCCCGTTAATTTAAGAAACACTAAACCAATTAAGTAAGGCTCGCTACTACACAAAACTTAACCTTATCCACGCATTTAACCGCCTCTGTATCGCAAAAGGAGATAAATGGCTTACAGCATTCCGTACTAGATACGGACTATTTAAATACTTAGTAACGCCATTTAGCCTCGTAAATACCCCAAGTTTATTCTAATACTTTGTAAATAATACCTTACGACCTTACCTAGACGTTTTCTGTACTGCTTATATTAACAACATTCTAGTATATAGCAATAACCTAGCTAAATATAAGAAACACATTAACCTTGTCTTAGAAGCCCTACGTAGAGCTAAACTATAATTAGATATAGATAAATACGAGTTCCATAAAACGGAAGTTCTATACCTCGGACTTATTATCTCTATAGACGGCATATAAATGGACCCAAAGAAGGTTAAAGTAATTATAAACTAGCAAGAACCCAAGAACGTTAAGGACGTAAGAGCCTTTATAGGATTTGCTAACTTCTATTAACGGTTTATTAATAACTTCTCCGCCCTAGTTTTACCTCTTATAGCTCTAACCTAAAAGGATAAAGCCTTTATCTTTAACAAGGAATGTAAGAAGGCCTTTACCTATCTAAGAGTTATGTTTACTACCGCACCTATACTCTAATACTTTGACCTAAACTGAAAGAGTGTTATAGAAGCTAACTCATCTAACTACATCACTAGAGGCATTCTGTCTTAGTATAATAAAGAAGGGGTACTACACCCCATAGCATACTTCTTAAAACAACTAAGTTCAGCTAAATATAACTACGAGATCTACAATAAAGAATTATTAGCCATTATTAGATATTTTAAACAATGGCGACCTAAACTAGAAGGCGCTAGATTTCCAATTAAGGTTTTTAGCAACCATAAGAATCTATAGTACTTCACAACCATAAAACAGCTAAGTCATCGTTAAGCCCGCTAGTTAGAATATCTATCTTAATTCCAATTCTTAATTACGTACCACCTAGGCGTTTAAGGTTAAAAACCTAATACCCTAACTTAACGTTCATAAGACATAACAGCACAGAAAAAAGCGCGCGCCTACTATAAACAAACCCTACTTTGTCCTAAATTATTTAATCCCCTAGCTAAAGACCTTACGGTATACGTCCTTAAAATAACTAATCAATTAATTAAATAGATTATAATTAACAAATACCTAAACGATAAGTTTATCCAAGAGACACTTAAGCTAATTTAAGATGGCGTTAGACGCTCTAAAAAGATCTCTCTAAGTAAATATAAAGTTCGCGGAGACCGCTTATACTACTAGAACCGCCTAGTTATCCCTAATTATAATAAACTTAAGCTTAAGCTCCTTAAACACGTATACAACCTACCAGTAGCCGGCCACCTAGGCTAAGGAAAAACCCTAGAGCTACTCTAACGGGAGTACTACTAGCCAAATATATATAATATAACACGAAGGTACGTCTCTAGCTGCTATACCTACCGATAAGCCAAAGCTTTGTATAAGATATATAACGGCTTTCTAAAGCCACTGCCTGTTCTAGACTGAAGATGGAAGGATATCTTAATTAACTTTGTTGTTAATCTCCCCAAAAGTAAAGGCTGCACGAACATTATGGTAGTTATAGACCAACTATCTAAAATAAGACACTTAATCGCCTGCCCTAATATATTAGCACCTACCGTTGCCCAACTGTTCCTGGATTACGTATAGAAACTCTATAAACTCCCCAAAACAATCGTCTCCAATAGAGGCCGCCAGTTTATCTTAGTATTTTAGAAAGAACTAACTACCTAACTCTATATTAAAGTACTGTTGTCTACAGCATATTACCTAGAAATAGATGGTTAAACGGAATATGTAAATACTATAATGGAACAGTATATTTGGATATACACGTCGTATCTATAGGACGACTGGATAGACTGGCTTATATTTACTAAGTTTACTACAAATAACTCCGTCCTAGAAACTATAAAGGTCTCCCTATTCCTAGCTAATTACGGCTAGCACCCATAAATGGGTTTTAAACCCTTTAGTAATATTCCTTGTCTAGCTTATTAGGCCTTATAAGTTGCAGAAGCAAATGAATTTATAAAGAAGATAGAAAAACTACAGGAGTTCCTTACTAACGAAATAATATAGGCCCAGTCTGTCTATAAAGCCGCAGCAAATAAGAACCAAACCCCAGCACCAGCTTACTAAATTAGGGGCCGTTCGGTTGCAACTTCATATCCAATATGGAGGCCCCATATTTAACCGATATGGAGCTCAAATCTGAATATGAGGCTGTCGTTCGGTAAATCTGACGACTTTTAAATATGGAGCTCCTCCATATCGGTAAGCGCGTCAAATTTGCAAGCTAAACTATATACGGTAGTTGAAATGAGGTTCTTGGCACCATTTCAATATGCTGCCCTTAAGCCTCCGTTCCATATTCCATATTAATCTGAGCTCTTATATACGCGCCAAAGTAGCGGCTTCTTGTGATATGGCGACTCTACACACCCTAACCGCGATACTACTGTCGCATTTGCAAGCCTTATATAATAATAATAATATCTTAACCTTCGTAATCGCAATAAGCTTATTTTCGGGGCGTCGCGGGCGTCGCGGGCGTTACTGTAACTCTACTACGGCTCGCACGGGAG
>Ga0307507_10007791_pt1 | contig 15262 bp, 3 predicted proteins | sample 7_EM_MG_FD_207223 | JGI IMG/M metagenome (GOLD analysis project Ga0307507, IMG submission 207223) | Populus trichocarpa ectomycorrhiza microbial communities from riparian zone in the Pacific Northwest, United States - 7_EM | ecosystem: Host-associated > Plants > Roots > Unclassified | place... | reverse complement strand
AAAAAGTTAGTAGTAGTTTTTTAGGTAGAAAAGTAGTAAAGAAATAGATTTTTAATTTTAAAGTAGGTTTTTTAAGTAAAAAAGTAGTAAAAAAGTAATAAGAGAAGTAATAGTTTTTTTAATAAAAGAGTAGTTTTTTTAGTAAAAAGTAGTAGTAAAGATAAAAAATAGTAGTTTAGTTTTTTAGTAAAAGAGTAGTAGGATAAGTTTTAAAGTAATTTTAAAAGTAGATTTTTTAGTAAAAAAGATAATAAAAAAGAAAAAAGGAATTTAGATAAAGGGGTAGTTTTAAAAAGGTTATTAGTTTTTTAGTAATAGTTTTTTTTATAAAAAAGGAGGTTTAAAAAGGATTAAGGTAAAATTTTTTTTAGTTAAAAAGGAAGTTTTAAGGATAAAGAAGTAGTTTTTAAAAAAGATTTTTTTTAGTTTTAAAGTAAATTTTAAAAGAAAAAAAGGGATTTATTAGGTTTTTAGTAAAAAAAGGAATTTTTAAAGGGTTTTTTTTTATAAAAAGTAGATTTTTAGTAGATTTTTAGTAAAAAGTAGGGTTTTAATAGTTTTAAAGGTAGAAAAGTAGGTTTAAAGGTAAAAGAGTAGTTTTAGAAGTAGAAAAGTAGATTTAAAAGTAGATTTAAAAGTAGATTTAAAAGTAGATTTAAAAGTAAATTTAAAAGTAGATTTAAAAGTAGATTTAAAAGTAGATTTAAAAGTAGATTTAAAAGTAGATTTAAAAGTAGATTTTTTAGGTAAAAAGGTAGTTTTAGGGTAAGAAAGTAGTTTTAAAGATAGGAAGTAGTTTTAAAGGTAAAAAGTAGTTTTAAAGATAGGAAGTAGTTTTAAAGGTAAAAAGTAATTTTAAAGAGGGTAGGTAAGTTAATAAAAGAAGTAGTTTTTTTTTAATAGGGGAAGTAATTTTAAAAAGTTTAAAAGTAAAGGAGGTAGTTTTTTTAGTAGGGAAGTTAGTTTTTTAGTAGTAAAAAAGTAATAGTAGTAGTAAAGAGGTAGAAGGGGTAGAGAGGAAGTTAAAAGTAAAAAGGTAGAGAGAAAGTAAAAAGGTAAAGAGAAAGTAAAAGGTAAAAGGTAGTAAAAAAGTAGTTAAAGGGGTAAAAAAGGTAAAAAGGTAGTAAAAGAAGTAGTAAAGAAAGTAAAAAAGTAGTAGGGGTAGTAGGGAAGGTAGGTAGTAGAGGAGGTAAAAACAGTAAGTAGCGTTATAGGTGTTAAGGTATTAGGATTAAGTGGACGCAGCAGGGATTTAGCGAAAATTTAAGTAAAGAATACTAAAAATTACACTACCAATACTACCAACACAGCGATAAAATAGTATAAATAAATGATAATTAGTAAATAAAAGGTAATACTAATAAGAATAATAAATTTTATAAGCTTTAAAATGCAATTAAGCTGTTATTTTAGGTTGAGTTTTTGTGGGTATTAATATAGTTAAGTGGTCCAGGTAGGCTTGGCAGAAAAAACCTTAGTTTAGTTAATAAGTGTAGTAGCTTAGTAGAAATAACCTAAATGTGGTATAGTACTATAAGACTCCCCTAAAACCGCGAAACTATAATAACTTTATAAATATATAATCTTTTAAGGAGCGTCTAATAAACCTGCTTTCTTTTATAATACTACTTAAATTCTTAGCCCTTAGCATGCCTTTTATAGGGAAAAAAGGCAGCCGGCTAGTAAAATATTATACTAAGGAGGAACGCAAGTTAGCTAAGAGGGTAAACAATTAAAGGCGCTACTAGAGTTAGCGCTAGTAAGCCTAGTAAACCCTATAATAGTAACAACTAACTTTAGGCGGACTTTAGATTTAATTTAACCCTCTTTTTATTCTCTAGTAAGCTAGACTTAAAGAGAATAGGCTAACTATAGTGCCTAACTAGTAGATTATGGCGGCTAACTAGTAGATTATAGCGGCCGACTAAGGGATCCTAGCGGAAGGCTTTAATAACCCTTGCGAAGAGGAGCAAAAACAATATCTATAGGTAATTATATAGTTGCGCTTTTTATTAGCTATTAAATTCTAACCTATAAATAGGTAGGCCGGCGAGGCCCTTTACTAGTTATTTTAATCTTAATAGTTCCCGGTTTCTATTCTTTTATTATAGCTATTTGTATCGCAAGCCCAGACTAATATTGGATTTGCGGAGCTATTATAGCCTAATATACTCCCTGCTACTGAAGATATATATACGGATAAGTTAATACTACTGAATATTAGATCCTTAAGCACCTATACTAAAGTCTTAATACTATTACCGCTACTGAACTAATCCACCTAGATGTAATGTTAAAGTTAGTTATATTTGGCAACTGTATATAAAACCCCTCTAATACCTAATAATGCCGCTGTACTAGCAGAGGAGGATAATAAGGTAGTAGATACGGATAGAGTAGCATAATAGTAGCTAATAGCGTTAACTTACTCTCTATCTTTAGTCTATAAATCTCTTTAGTTGCAACTGGCTGAAAGCGCGGAGCTTGCCCTATTATTAAAGGAGGAAGATAGCGCCAAGGACTAGGTTAGAGAAATAGGCGATATAAGCGGAATAGTAGAGGTGTTAATAAGCGGAAGCTAATATGGAGCCTTTAATAACAATAGTGGCAACAACAATAACGGCAGCAATAGTGATAATAGCGATAGTATATAGCCTATATTGCTATTAACTAATAATTCCTTATACTCTAAGTCTGTATACGGGTTGGGTGGTAAAGCTAGATTAATACAGCTATCTAATAATATAGATAGCAATATAGATAACGCTAGTAATAGTAACGATAGACCTAAGGATTAGTAAGTAAGGTAGGCGGACTTTAGTAAGCATACGGCTAATAATAAAGATAATAGGGTTGACTAAGAGTAGTATACTAGGGCTACTACCAGCCAACTAAAGATGGCGTAGAATAAAAGGTGTATATATAGTATATAAGTGTAAAGAATTATAACAGGGACTTTACTAACTTTATAGATAAGCCTCTATATACAGTAAATAAGAGTGGGTACTCTTTAGTATAGATAACTTGATTTTAGCAATAGTGGGTGTTACTATTTGCCCCTAGTAGTATAACTAACTACCCTTTAGACTTATTTAAGATCGCTTTAAGGAATAAGGACGCTAATAACCACTATTATATTCTATAGTAGGTACTGCTAGCCAGAGGCGATAAGAACCTGTTAAAGCTTAGCTTTCTTAAGTTAGAAAACTGGTTTAAAGACACAGAAATCCAGATTGGTTAATAATAGAATATTAATAGCTTTATTACTTAAGTAACTACGCTAGCCGCATACTAAGGTGGGTTTAATTTAGTGTATAGACCCTTGTACCTCTGGTGTATTATATAAAACCTAAAGATCTGGATCTAGGGCTATTAAATATATAAGCTAAAACAGCTTTAATTAGGCTAGGGGCTAGCAGCTAGTAGATTTGGCTATAAATGCCACATATTCTTCCCGTATATAGTTATTAAGGAGTTTGGTAGAATATATCTCTATAACAAAGAATAGGCTGCTTAGGTTAATAATATTATCCTTTTAGCTTTAAAGAAAAGCTATATACCTAATATATATTAGCATCATCCCTATAGCTTCGCGGATGTAGATTATAAGGCTAAAGTTAAGGAAGAGTGTTTTATAACAGGAACTAGTTAGGCTATGGACATTAGATATATAATACTAGAGTTATACCTAGATAGATTTTAGGTTGAGGTGCAGTGCCTCTTTTATAAATATACTAGTAATAATAATGGATATATACTATGTAATGCTTTCCACGATCTGTTTCTGGTAATATCTAAATATAGCCTTAAGTTGGCTACTAAACGTAATATGTTCTAGTAAGCTTGAAATGACTTTCTTAGCTATATTAACCTGTGTTTTAATTTTAACGCGGACTAAATACCTAATAAGGATTGCTAGTTTAATCTTAGTATAGAGGACACCCTAGTCCCCACTAGTAACGTTAATAGAGGTATTATACTCCTCCGTAAGTTACACTGCTTAAATAGCTAGGTAGAGGGATTTGCCTATTCTAACCATAACGTCTATTTAGTTTAGATACGCCGCTACTACTAGATACTAACTAGGGACTCTGGCAGCGCTAATATAGAGTTATAACTAACTAACAGCTTGTAAAGGATGGGCGGCATTATATATAATAAGGCGTATAACGTTAACAAAGAACTATTTACTATACTATTTAAGGGCTACAACCCGTTCCAGAACGCGCAGTTTAAGGCACTTAGGTATTTGCAGGATCTACTAGAGCGATGGTATTTAGTTAATAGTATAAAAGGCTAGCGTCTAGACGCAAGTAAGAGACGGCAGCTACTTATAGCATATAGAAGGACAAAACGGCGACTTTCCTCTGCGCTAAGAAGGTCCTTAGATAAAAGCTTTAGGGTTAGGCAGGAGTACTAAATAATAATAAGGTTACTTAAAGAACTAGATAATATAAAAGGACTTAAGGGGGATATTAGTACTGCAGAGTTATATAGGTTATATATAGGTAACGACAAAAGCGAAGCTAATAGGACTAGTAGGTATATACCATACTAGGTTCTAGCTATAAAGGAGGTAAATAGGTTCGCGGCTATGGAGTTAAACCGGTGGCTTCTCTACCTTAAGGTGCTTATTAAAAGAGTTAATATAGGATATAACGGTTAACTAGCGGCCTTGTAGGAGGAACAGCTTATTAACAGCATAATAGTGTCTGCGTTAGTGCGCGTCCTTTATATAAGCACTAGCACGGACCTATTACTACATCTATTAATATAGCGAAGGGAATGGCGGTCTAAGGTTTAGCGGCCTAAAAATAGGGAGGCAAGTAATAATAATATAGAAGAAGGCAGCGGCAGCCCTATTTAAGGTAGAGCTAAGCGGTTAGGTCTAGACCTCCGGACATATATATAGGAGAATAGAATGGTATGGTTCCCAGTTAAAGAAATTTATTAGAATATAAGGCCAATATTTACGTCTTAGGCTATTAAACGTTTAGTAGTGGCGGCTAACGCATTTTAGAAGTCCTTTTATAAGAACTTAAATATCTAAAGGAGTATCTCGCATAAGGACATAATGTTTTGGTTATTTAGGGACTACCTACGCATATTAGAATAGGGGGGGATTAAGGTTAGAGTATAGTTATTGGTCTAAAGCTATATCTAAGAAGTAATTAGGCTCCTAGCCTTATGTTAGACGGATAGGCTGAAAAACCTAAAGTGGCGGCTTAAAGAATTTATAGCTAGGGCAAAATTTGATAATAACAAGGCGTTAGGGCTTTGGGGCCTCTTATAGGTTATAGTAGCGGACTTAATCAATAGCGCTCTATAAGTAGTAAAGGTATGGCAGAGTAAAGCTAGCGGAGAGATAAGTAACGGGACGGCGTATTTCGCATAGTATAATATAGGGCTATAGATGGACAAGGTCTTCGCTCTATTTGCGTAGGATAATAAGCGAACGGACGCACTAAAGAAATGTAGGTGGTATAATATAGGATTTTAAGTGCTTACGCGGCAGTTGCACTCTATTGTAGTAAAAGAAGTAGGAGAATTAGTAGGGTATAGGTTTCTTAGTTTTATTAAGGGTTATATAGGGCAGTGTCTATAGGCGATCCCTTAATATAACTATAATAAGCTATCTATTATATATAAGGCGTCTAAGCACTATTCCTAGAAGGTATAAGAGGAAATAGGCGCTCTTAACCTATTAAAGCGAATAAACTGGTTAGTTCCGCAGATGTTAAATAAATATAATATTGATTTCCGGGCTATTAAGAGGCACTATAAGCAGAATAACTGCTGTCTAACTAAGATGGAGCAGAAGGCGGCGCGATATAGGCTAAGAAGAGGTCTTTATATATTAAAGCTTATAGTATATAGTAGTAGCGATAAATGGGATTGTATTCCTAAAGACTATTTCTATTATTTTAGCGGATAACCAGAGCTTTATTAGGCAGGCAAGTTTATTAAAAATCTAAATAAGCGTATTATAAAGCAAGAGGCTAAGTCTAAAGAGGATAAGTCTAGGGAGGATGTGTTATAGATTAGATACTAAGTGGATTGGGCTAAGTAATATAGTAAAGTAATAGATTTGGGGGGTTTCTAAATATAATAGTATAATTAAAAAGCAGCGGAGCTAATTAATTATAGAGTAGAGGTGTTTATACAAGTTCCCTTAACCTATAAGGGCGAGTAAAGGGGAAGGCCTATACGCGAATACTAAAATCGGAATAATGTGTATATCTATATAGAACTCAGCCATTAAATATACTACTACCTGTAAAATACCGTTCTATTAATTTAATTGGTGGGTTTGACCGTATATATCTATAACTTATTAAATAGGTGAGGAAGAAATATCCTTAATAGCTTATATAGGATAATGCTTAAACAGCTAGAGTATATTGGAAAGATCTATATCCTGCAGTTAATTATTACTTATATCTTTAATAGGAAGACAGGTATAAGGCAGCTAGCGGCCCGTTAATATATTTTATATAAAGTGCTCTATTAGTTAACCAAACTTAATAGCGTCTAGGTAAAAGCGCTTAATAAGCTTAAGAAATACCTTAAATACGCCTAATAAGAGGCGCTCTATAAAAGAATAAGGTATTTTAGATATAGAAATAAAAGCAAGAATACCAGAACCAAGTGTCTCCTATATATAATACTATTGGTGGCCCTTTATAAGAGACTTTATAAAGTAGCGCTATTACTTACTAGATGGAGCGGAGGAGTTAGCTAGCGATAAATAAGGTATATCTATAGATAGGTAGAGTGCTTTAAAGAGCTAGTGTTTAACTAAAGATGTGTTACTAATACCTCTACCCTATAGGCTTAACTACGTATAATCTAGAAGTACTTCCGCGTTTCGATAATAATAGTAGAGGTATATAAAATAATAGTAATAAAGAATATCTTAAAGTATTCTAGTTACTTTAATAGTGGTAAGGTTAAAAAAAGCCTTTCAAAAGCCTAATAGGGTGGTGTTTATATTCTAGCTACTAGAGGTAAAAGTAACTAAGAACTGTGATAAGGATTGGGGAAGATATAAGGATAATTAGGGAGAAGTCTAGCGGTTTAAATCTACGGTGCTGTTTTTTCGCTAGTAGGTAAATATAGCCTTTATGTTTTTAATAGCTTCCCTATTACCAATAGCGTTTACCCTATAGACTAAGGTAGACGCCTCCCGTCTACCTATTTCTATATAGTTAGGCTGTTTGGCTAGCTAGGCAAGTTTTATTCCGTTCTTTTATATATATACATTCTGCATATTATCCTCTTTCTTGGTTATAAACACCTTTTTAAGCTTATTTTCTAACCTTCTACGCCTATTCCTTTCTTTACGCCTATTTATATTACTGACGGTTGTAATATACTCTAGCTTTGGTATAGGGGTGTAATTCTAAGTACACTTAGTAGGTAGTAAAGATAGAGAAGTATTAGACATAGGCCTTTTACCCCTATAATAGGTACTCTTATCGCTTATATCCCATATGCTGTCTAGACCGTTTTTTATAATACTAGTGGTAGACCGGAACTCTACTAGGCTGCTATAACTGTTATTATCCTTGCTTTGCGGTCAAGAGTCCAGATTGGCGTTATCTATATAGACTAGTTTAAGTTTGGATTTAAGTTATAGAAGTACTTTAAGCCTATAGAACTGGTGGATTTATTATAATACATCTTCCGGTAACTTAGCAATAAAGAATAATAGGCTAGGGTTAGTACTATCGCGTACCCATACTATAGGGGTGTTAGTGCTGATAAATAAGGCAGGAAGTAAGCGTAGAAGGAAGGTTTATATCTCTTAAGGGGTTACGCCCAAGGCTAGAATTAATATAACTATAGTAATAAGGTAGCTGAAACTGGTGTTAATAATATAGAGGTAGGAAATCACGTAATGGAATTACGTAAAGATAAGCTATTAACTAATAATAAGCTTTAGCTGGGTGCTTTAATTCCCCCTAAGAATAGAAATTAAAACAGCATTATATAGGGTAGAAATATTAATAATTATAATAATTATTACTATAAGACGACGTGAAACTATAATACAGCTCTCTAATAATTAATGTGGTATTTCTATCTAAACGCCCTACTAGGAGGTTATACTACTAGTTTATATAACCTCTCTAGCTATTTCCTTAATGCGCCAATCTTTTATATCTAGTAAAGTTTAAAGCTTGACTAGGCGCTTCTTATCGCCGACTAGTAAGGCTACCGCAAGTTTATTCTTCCTTTATAATAAAACATCCGCTATGCCTTCCATATATTTAGTAAATTTATCTATAGTAAGTGAATTTAGAAGTGTATTACGGCTAGTAATATTATCTCCATATTTATAGAGCTAAGGAAGGAGCTACTCCTAAGCAAAGAGGATAAGCTAATTAACAGTATTAACGGCTAAGTCCTTCTGTCTATAGTTAACCAGCAGGATACTACCCTTAACTTTTTTCTACTATTCTAGGCGGTAGCCCTAGTCCTAGCTATTAGGTTCTAGGTGTAGATAGAATACGTTATAAATAGGGTTATTAAAGCAATTAGGTAAAGTGAGGTTAGACTTTTAGAAGGGATTAGGGGAATAGGTATCCGTATATAGTTCTAGGGCGGCAGATCCTAGGTGCTTGGTAATAAAAGAGGGATTATTAGCTTTAGAGAAGAGAGGATAGTAGTATAGGATATTAATAGGCTTAAACAATGGCTAGTTATATAGGTAATAATCCCTATAGGCGTTAACGCAGACGCCTTTAAGTTTAGCGGTCTTAATAGGCAAGACGATATTATGGGCGAAGTGGGTATTAGCACTAATGCTATTAGTAGCGCTACCAATACCGTCACAAAACTAGGATATATAGTTAACGATATTGTGGTAATCAACTAAGGAAATATATTAGTAGTAGGGAGGATTAGGGCTAGGGCTAGCTTTAGCTATAGCTAGGAAGGGTTTATACCAAAAACGCCAGTGGGCGCCACTAACAATAGCAATACTTTGATTAGATAGGAGGGATTAAAAGATATTGTGGCCAGTTAACTTAATAACATAGTTATTAAGGATGGAGGTGCGAAGAGCGTTACTATAGATTATATTAAGGCTTATGCCAACAATATTAGTTTTAGAAGGGGAAATGTTAAGGTAGCCTTATAGGATAGGTTTATCGTGGCCATCTATATCTAGGTAGGAAGGGATAATTTTAACCTATATAAGGCGAGGTTTAGAGCCGAGGAGTATAGGGAAGAGTATAGCTTGTTAGTGATTTTTGGATGGAGGTTCTTGAAATTTTTTAAAGGGTTTATAAAGGTGTTTATAGATAAACTAGTTGGACTGCTAGCACTCTATAGAGTAGTAAGCGGTAGAATAGCAGCAGGAGCATTGTTTAGCGTTAGTAGCGTTACAGATAGTACAGCAGTTAATAGAGTTTAGCATTTTTAAAGTAGAAAGAAGTAAGGGGGAATTAAGGTAAAAAGCAAAATTAAAAAGCAAGAGTAGGAATACTTAGTATTTAAAGGAGGAAAGAAAGAGAATTAAAAGTATATTTTAGTAGAATTAAAGAGGCTGGGTTAAAAAGAAGGCTAGAAAGTAAGTGACTTAATTAGCTTATATACGGACCCAATTATAATGCAGGCGTTGTAGTAGAAGATATTGTTAATTAAAGATAGATATTCTAGTATGTCCTTAATTTATTTAAACTCTAGATTAAATTTAAAGGCTTTAGACTATATATATCTATATAACCTGTAAAGCTATAGACGTGTATTAAATTAGGAAGGAACGTGTTCTTTCTATTAGACTTTTGGTTTAGATTTAAAAGCGTTAGATTATAACTAAATAAACCCCTATAGCTCCTACCTTTCCCTCCAAACACTACTCTATATATGTGTATAAAATAGAATTTCCTCTAAGATTACTAAACCTTTTTATAATAAGCTATATCCTGGACCTCTTAGATAAGCTACTTGTTATAATATATTAATATACGCTTTATCTAGCGTAGGGCCTTTCCTTTACAGGCAAACCTTTATTTGGGGTTAGGAAATGCAACGTTTAATACGAAGACTAAAAGAGTATTATAGTGGGGTTATTCCTTATAAATTGTTAACTGTTAGGCATAGCTATACCTATTATATATAGAGAGAATATATTCCGCTTCAATATAGAGCTTAGGGCAATTATAGAATTCTTTAGATCTCTTCTGCTAGAGAACCTTAAATAGATTAAAAGGATCTATCTACTAAACCGGCTCTAACCGCATGCAGAAGGAAGTATAGATATTCCCTTACTTTCCTCTACTACGACGTTTTTAGGCTAAAGGATGTCTCTAAATAGCTTTAGCATCGCAGTTCCTCAGCGTATAAAGATGGAGATAGATAGAAGCAGCTTATATCCTTACTTAAACTATAGGCAGCTGTTATCTATAGCGCTTGGTATGCTTTAAGATGGTTATTTAAAAGAGATTTAGTTTATATAGAAAAGGGTAGTTAACCTATATCTGTGGGAAGAAGAAGTAAGTGTATTTAGAGATAATATTATTAAAGACTTTATAGAACATATTCTTCTAGATAAAGAGATATATTTAGAGCTGTAAAAGCGTTAAAGATAGTGTATTAAATGGAAATGCGGTGTTCCAACTGGGTTATATAATAAGGAATAGTTGGAAAAGAGACGGGTTATATATAGGGATATACTTATAGGTATTAAGAGCGTATAGAAGAGTGCAGAAGTAATAGTAGAATATAAGAGCAGTTACCTAAAGAGTAAAAGGTTAACAGTGGTAATTAAGGGTTGGAAGAAGAGGGAAAGCTAGAAAAGGAAAAACTGTAGTATATAATAGGGGATTAATATACGCACCTATAGGTAGATATATAGATTTATTACTGCTAGACTAAGAATAGCTATCTAGTAATTAGTCCACGCTAGGCTATAGATCTATAAGATTATAGTATATAGCCTTTTAAAGTCGTATAAGATATTAATATTAAGAATAGTAGATTGGTTTATCTAAGTTAAGTTAGTAAATAGCCTAATAAATATTAAAATTAAGGAAGAAAAAAGAAATAGAGAGAAAAGAAATTGTTTACCTTTAATAGAGATAGGTTAAAATAGATAAAAAGAAGGAAATAGAAGGAAAAAGAGAGAAGAAAGAAGAGAAGGTATAATAATATGTTACCTAGTTAAGAGTTCGCTTAAGACTTCTTTTATTAACTCTCCTATAACTATAAGCTGTATATTTGGCTTAATAAAGATCTATACCTATATATCTTATTATATTTAAAGGTGTATTTGTAAGTCTAAGGAGTAAATATATTAATAACTAATACGTGTTCTAATACCGAACCTAGATAAAGATATATAGACTAATCTAGAAGCTAGTTATTTAACCTTCTTACTCCTTCTCCTTATGGTGCTAAGTGTGTCTCTTAACCTAGTCTTACTAAGCTACTGCTACTACTAGTAACTTAGTCGATTATACAGTTTCTATTATATATACTGCTAGTGTTTATAAATAGAATAGGGATAGCTACTAGAAAGCAGCTAATAGTAGTAAAAACTCTAGAAAGAGGCGACTTCTAATTAATAGATAATAGAGAGTAAAAGGATAGAAAAAAATTGCAAATAGGATAGGGATAAGCGTTAGGATTTTTTATAGGATTTTCTATTATTTTCTTACTAGTTAGTAGTTATTAGTAACTTAGTATTTTACTAGGGAGCTATAAACGGCTAGTCTTAATAAAATGCTTAATATTAATAGGCAAACTATTTCGACTTAAAACGATTTAAAAAAGGACCGTGTGGGATAAAGACTAGGGGATAAAACGATTTAAAAATCCAATTAAATCGTTTTGACTAAGAATTAATATAAACTATCGGTTTAAAGGTTTAAAAGACTATAACTAACCACGCCGGATTAATTGCCGCCATTGCCATTAGGATATAACTGCTGCGTTATATATTTATAGGTAGGTTAGGTGGTTAGAGGAAGAGAAAAAGTGGTATTTATTAGTTTAAGGGGGTATTAGTTAAGTCATTAATATCAAATTAGATTATATAGCCGGTTAAGTTTAGGGTATAGGTTAAGGGTAAAATTAAGAAGGACAGTTTAGAATGGGTTAATCGGAGTAATATTAAACTAGTAATAAGATAGATGGGGAAGAAAATTAGGTAGGAAGGATTGGAGAGTAATTGTTAAAATATTAGTTATATAACGTGGTTATAAAACTGTGAAGTAAGGCTAGTTAACCTAACCTTAGAGTAACCCCTTACTTTTAAATAATTAATTATCTAATAATTAATAACGTATACGTATTATATAGTGATATTTGTGCCCGTTGATTAAAGCATGTATACCGATAGTAATAGAATATACCGGATATTTTGCGAATTTTTAGAGTATAGAGAAGGTAGATTTTATATAGTTAATTTTAGTAAAAAGGAGTAATAGGAGTAGTAATAATAATAAAAGTAAGAGTAGTAGTAATAGATATAATAGTAGTAGTAGTAGAAGTAGTAGAAGTAGAAGTAATAGTAGTAATAATATAGGTAATAGGGTTATAACGGTTGGTATAGTTATAATAGTAGGGCACCGCCTTCCTAATTAGGCTTAACGTAGGTAATGGGGTTATAACGATTTAGAATATTAAAATTCTGCCAGATGCCCAATTGCAGGTAAAATACTAGTATAAAGTATTGTAGAATATTATAATATTAATAAATAGCATAAAGCCTTATATTTATACAAAAGAGGCTCTATATTAATATTTTATAGTGTTTTAGGTGCTGATTCCTCTTTAATACCCTATATTATCTATTTTAGAATCGTCCTTATTTAATACCTTATCGCTGCTTAATCTATCTAGCCCTTTTTTCTCCTTATTCTCTTCTTGTATAGACTGTGTGGCCTATTGAGAATCCTTCTTTAAGGCCCTTACGGTGTTTTATAGAGCCTTAGAGCAAGCTGCAGCCTCTATAGCTATAGTAGAGGAGTCCTTTTACTGCTTTTATAGTGTTGTTAGGTCTCCTGCTGTTAATTAAGCCTCCTTTACTACTTTAGTAGCCGCTATATAAGCTTCTAGCGTCCTCTTTTTAATAATAGCCTTAGTTATAAATGTTAACGCTATTTACGCCTTTTTTAAGCTCCTCTTTGTATTTCTTAGCTTTCTCTTATGTTGATCTGTAACCCCTTTAGCTATCTTTGTAATAGCACAAGCCTTCTTCCTTTTTTGAACTTGCGCCTATGCAACTATAGCTGTATCCCTTTTACTTTTTCTAAGGCGCTCCCTAGTATCTTTAGCCTACTGTTTAGTCTCTACTACTACTACTCTAGTGGTAATAAGTGCTCTAGCTAATTTAGTAGTAAGAACTAATTAAGTAGAAAGTACTATCCGCTTTTTTTTCTTTTTAGCTCTTTTTTCTGCTGCGCTATTATAAAGCTTAGTGTTTTTTTATTATAGTATTTTTATGCCTTCCTCTAACGAATCTATGTGGCTTATAAGCTTTATAACGACTATGTTAACTGCTTTAGGTAAGATATCTAGGTAATGAATTATATAGCCATACTAAGCTTAATTAGAGTAACTTTTAGGAGTCTTTAGATATAGAGGTGATAATAAAATCGTTAATTCGTCTAAAAGGGGTATAGTTGGCCGCGTAGATAAAGGTCCTTTTATAAGGCGTTAAAGGACCTGACTAGGGTTAAAAGGAAGAAGCCCTGCCGCCTTAAAGGCGCTATTGATTAATTTAGGGGTGTATATATAGGGTTAAATCTTACCTAGAATTCTTAGGAAGTAGTCCCTATTAATACCTGTAATACCGCGAGCTGTATATTTATCAACTTTAGCTAAATAAAGGCGCTTAAGTACTGAAAAGATAATAAGATCTAGAGGCTATAGGAAGTGGGTTAAATAAGGTAAAAGATAAATAGGTATAATTTTATAGTTCCAGCAGAACTCCATAAAGTCGATATTAATATAAAAAGTATGTCCGTCTATAATAAGCAATTAATATCTATGGTGTTTAATATCTAGACTATTAGTTCTAGAGGCCTCCCATACTTTTATTTATTAGGTATATTGTTTAAAATGTTTAAGCTACTTAAGGCCTATTTCCTTATTTGACTAGCCATTCTCTATTATTCCAATTAAATAGTCTTCTATAGCTTCCTTTATAGTTTCCTATAGAGAATCTGTATGCTGCCGTCCTTTGAAAATAATAAACGGTGGAATTGTTTGTCTATATATACTAATTGCGTCTACCTAGGTAACCCATTCTCTATTGCCATTAACTGTCTTAAAATTAATAATTCTTTTTCTTAAAATAATTACTTTAGCGTTATAAGCTAAACCTATTATAAAGCCTATCTTGTCCATATTCCATATGTCAAATTCGTTAATATTATATATAGTGACGACGTTATGGTAGTTAGAAAAGAACCTCTTAATATAGCTAGGGTTATTGTTAGTAAAAGCTTGTTCTTGATTAATTGAATGTATATAGTAGTAACGAAGCTCTTCCTACTGTTTTAGGAAATTATACACCCACTTCTTACCTAAAGGTTCGATTTAAAGGTATTAAGGAAGGTTAATATGCTTTTATTTAAGTACTATTATTACAATTGTTTAAAGAGTGTGCTGGCGATATGGAAACCCGGCGTTGGCAAGATATATATAGTGCTTAGTAATTATATATTTGCTAGGAACAGTAATGCGATTCTAGTTAGTATAGGCGATTTTATAAAGCTATTGTTTTCTATTAAGGTAATATTAAAATGTCTATAGATTTACCCTATAGGCTTTTATATAGACTTCCTAGCTATTGTAGAGGCCAGAATACCAGATAATAGTAGTAATTTATATAGTCTTATTATAATTAGAGTGTAGAGGCCAGCGAGGCATTATAGTGTTAATAAGAATATTTTTAATTATAATATAAGCATTTAAAAGTTCCTCTATTTTAATTTTCCTATTTTGATTTTAGAATTAGCAATATACTTAATTAGGCAGGCGGTAGGCCTATTTAAGTAGGCAGTGGGGCCCTATTGTTATAACTATGCCGACCGTTATAACCCTATTACCTACGTTAGTTTTTTTTTAAGTAAAAAAGGTAGTTTTTTAGTTTAGTAATAGTTTTAATAATTTAGAAAGTTAGTAGTAGTTTTTTAGGTAGAAAAGTAGTAAAGAAATAGATTTTTAATTTTAAAGTAGGTTTTTTAAGTAAAAAAGTAGTAAAAAAGTAATAAGAGAAGTAATAGTTTTTTTAATAAAAGAGTAG
>Ga0307507_10007790_pt1 | contig 15264 bp, 12 predicted proteins | sample 7_EM_MG_FD_207223 | JGI IMG/M metagenome (GOLD analysis project Ga0307507, IMG submission 207223) | Populus trichocarpa ectomycorrhiza microbial communities from riparian zone in the Pacific Northwest, United States - 7_EM | ecosystem: Host-associated > Plants > Roots > Unclassified | place... | reverse complement strand
TTTCAGGCAATTCAGTCAATTGGAGCATATATTGAGCTTTTATTAGCAGAAGGATATCACAGGGCGTTGTGGGAAAGGTCTTAATACTTGAATTCAATTGTTTTTGGGTCGGGAGTGGTGCTAAGGCCCTGTCAACATGTGGCGTCAATTGGGCAATCCTCGCTGAGCTGGATGGGGGTTAAGAGCTGTTTGACGGTAAATTACGTTACATGGCAACCAATTCCTGCTACTTAAACAACCATTTCTCCATCCCTTTGTGATACTGTATTTAAGAGTTTTTTAACTTCTATTATATTATCTATGGATTTTCTAATACACAGCAAAAATTTTGTGGATTCTTATAAAGATTGTTGCTAGGGGGAGGGTGGCGAAGTCGGCTACTTTTGGTGTAAAATGGGCGTCGGACGAATCTTTTTGTCCTAGTACTGTAGCACGCAGCTCTAACACATTTTTTGAACATTAATGTGACAAAGGCTATGGAGGTATAGACTGAATTGTGTAGATTTTACCAGCAGGGGATGTTGCGCTCGCATGGGGTGAAGCATGAATTGGGTATGATAGCTACCATATCATTCGTTGCCCTCACCCCCTGCCAGTGCAACACCGCCTGCTAGTAAAATATACAAAACTTACGGAGGTACAGCGCCTAAGTTTTGTATGTTCCACAAGCGAGGTTTGCTGCCCTTACCTCCTGTGGAACATACAAAACTTAGCAGCTGTACCTCCGTACAGACTGTACAGTACGTCCTCGAGTACATCCGTAGTAAAACCTCAGTGAATCTGTAACGGCGATGCATTCAACTTCTATAATAAGTGAAACTGTTAGAGAATTCGGATCATAGATGGCTCTGGGTATTCGGGGTTTGGCGAGTTGTCTAGTTCGGCGAGATGCTAGATAGCTAGGTGAGAGGATCGAAAGGATTTTTACAGCATTATATCTAAGTCTCACTCGAGACCTTGCGCATCGCTGTTTGCTCCAATAGGTGTCGGCTTTTGGTAAGCATCAGAACTTTTTCTCATGTCTTACGCTCTGTTTGGATGGCAGAATATTTGAGAGATTCCTGGCGGTTGCAACGCAAAACTGGGGTTTCTTGGCAATCTCTGAGGATCGCGATATTTGTGGTGTTTGGATGTCAATTTTTCAGAGATTGTAATCCCTGTCACATCCCTGCAATCTCACGGATTTGATTTTCACCCCTGGAGGTAAAACTTCCAGAGATTGCATAGGGCAACTGCAACCTCACACCCTTCATCAGCATTTAAGTTTTCGGTTGCATGCAACACATAGCACTTTAAGCCTTCTCTTTACAAAGTTTCTGCTAACGGTATTGTTTCATGATATTAGGCGCCACTAAAGAAAAAAGAAAAAATCTATGAGATTTTAATCTCTCGTTTACTGTTGCGCAATCCATGGATTGCCAATCTCACGAATCTCAATCTCTTGACATCCCGTGCCCTTATTCTTATTTTCACTTATCTAGTTTTACATGTAAATTTCCACTTTTTCCCTGTTGCCTGCATAATCTGGTGAAACTCGTTTTCGCGCTGAGATATGAATAAGGTGTGGGTCAGGATTTCTCATAACCCTTCCCGATTAGTTGTTTCCTTGAAATAGAGGAAAAATGTGAAAAAAAACCCCCAGGGTAAATATCTGTGAAAACTCTACCCAATGAAGCTCGTGTACTAGTTATCTCACCACCCTAGATTTTGACCTCTGAGCCTGAAAACGGGTTTCACCAGATTATGCGGGCACCCACCTCCGCAGGGCTGCCGAGTTTTTACACCCTGTGCGGCTCTGCTCTTCGCTTGGAGGGAGAATGCAAAAAGGTGAGGGTGTGGAGTTGCCGAGAGTGCCGGCATGCTGTGCAACGCGAATAGCCACATCGAGCCACAATGGGCTTACCCGAGGAGGTTGCCAATACTCGATCACAAGTTAACGCGATCGACTAAATTCAGCTCGCTATACCGCGTCTGGAAAATACCATTCCCATTCTGGATGTCCTGTCACTGATTCCTCAGATTAGAGATTGTGAGACACGACGATGAACCGCAATTGATTTTGTATTTGTGAATATTGCATATCATTGATAATACTGAATTTAGTAGTTTGGAAGGGGTACTTAAGTGGAAGGAAAAGGCACGAAGAAAGGGCACCAGGAACGGTATTCTCTGCTTGGGGTTGCCCCCTTAGCCGAAAGAGAGTGGTGCTTCGGGCCTGTCACGCCCCACAATAGAACTCCGGGAATAACGGAGAGCAATCCACAGGGCGATGGATTTGGCGAGTTTTTAAGGCAGAGTAGTGACCTCAGTATCTAATAAAATTAAATGTAATTTGTTCAGAGTTATTCCCCGATGACTTAATGTTTGAGTTTGAAAAATGAAATTGCCACTCCCCTCCAGGATGCCTCTCAATCTCGCACCGGATGTGTCGTCCTCCAGTGAGGAATATGCTTGTGTTCGGGAGCTTATCTAGGATATGTCCCAATGAATCTAGGACATACGATCAATACTCCTCCGCAGATTCATCCAGAGCGTCAACAGATATAAATATTGGCTGTGAAGATGTGACAGTCTGCAGCATTTTCATAATTTACAACACCCGTGATCCGCTTGACTAATACCCCTTCTAGGATCTTGCAAATCGCGTTAGGAAAATAAGGGGATGTTTTGGTTGCCCCCTTTTCCCTTTACACTATACGGCGGTTTTACGCACAGTACCACTGGCATCATAGTGCTCTCGGGTGCAAAGGTACTAGCACAATTTTTTATCAACCATAGTCGGTATCCACTCACAGGCAAGCAGCCATTAATTGGCCAATGAAACAGCTAACATATGCCTTGTATTTATGGTTAACGGAGTGCGTATAAAGATAACCATACCTCGTCTCCCTAGCATACTCGTAGGCTAGCAAAAAAGATTGGTCAGTTAATTACCCCAGTCAGCTCAACACAGGGTTAGGGTTAGTTGAAATCACACTAACTCCCGGAAGAGGAGATTTTCTAGAAAGAGTTGGATATGTTAGCCGTTGTTAGTTCTGGCTCCCCCGGTGCCCGGTCTTTGCCCCCTACTAAGACTCTAGTGTGTAATCGCTCGGCCCCGATGCATAGATGGAGGGCAAGAGTTGAGGACCCTTGGACTGATAAGTACCAACTTAAATTACAGGAGCTAAAAAATGGCAATCTCGTACATAAGCGCAGTTTTCGTGTCCAGTTTACAATTCTCATAGTGAACCTAGGAAATCGAGCCGTATTCAAGCATGACATCTTCAGCGCTACTGACTGAGCATCGGTAAGTACAGTATCACGTGGTTTCCGTTGCACGTCGCTTCTTAAATAATGACCGACAAGGTAAAGGAATACTCTTAGCGCATGCATTGCGTGCAAAGGAGACAAGGGTGATTTACGAATAATAAAAAAGGGAAAAATAAAAATCAGAATCTATAAGTAGGAAATACAAACCAGCCCGAACGGAGATGCCGTAGTGTATACAGAAGAGAGAAAAATAAAACATAGGGAGTAGACTAAACATTCCCGTTGTAACCGCAAGAATAATACACTCGTACCCGACGCCGAGCTGAACTGATGGAATTGGAATCTAGAGGGGAGGAAAAGGAAGGGAGGGAGGAGCGGCGATGTCCACGCAAGCATCGTGCACCTAGGCGAGGGAGGTAAAGGTGATGCTAGGGAGGGGGTGGCAGCCGGCAGTGTATATAAGTTTGTTTGGTACAAGTAGAGATGCGGAGAAAGCGGTACCCGGCGCTTTTCGGGCATGATAGAAAATATTTTGTATGATTGAGGTTAAGTAGGGTTGGGGTTTGAAGATTTGTGGGCTTGCAGTAGCTTGACCACTCGCTTTTGCCGCTTGATAATAGCAAACCGGAGTGGCATCTGACTAGCGTTGTCAGGCGTGTTGGGGTTAGTATCGCTCCTTCTCAGAAGCAGCTTCACTACCCCTTCATGCCTATATTCGGCGGCCCACGAGAGCGGTGTTCGGCCATCAACGTCGGGCGTATCAGGGTTGACGTCTTCCCGTTGCAACAGTAGCTTCGCTGCTCCATCCCACCCATTCATAGCGGCCAACGAGAGTGGTGTCTGGCCACCGCTATCTGGCGTATCGGGGTTGACGTCCTCCCGTTCGAGTAGTATCTTCACTACTCTATCACGCCCCCCTCGCGGCAGCACACTAGAGCGGTGTTCGGCCACGATTGTCTGGTATGTCAGGGTTGACGTCTTTTCTCTCCAAGAGCAGTTTCACTACTCTGTCGCGCCCGCTCGCTGCAGCACACGAGAGGGGTGTCTGGCCATAATTGTCTGGAATATCAGGGTTGACGTTTCTTGCCAATAGCAACTTCACTGCTCCGGCATTCCCATATCTGGCGGCCCATGAGAGCGGCGTTCGGCCCTCAATGTCTGGCTTATCGGAGATAACGTCTTCCCGTTCCAGTAGTAGTTTCACTACTCCATCACCCCTTTTTACAGCAGCCAATGAGAGCGGTGTTTGGCCACCATTGTCCAGTATATCGGGGCTGACGTCTCCCCGTTCCAGCAGTAGATTCACTACTCCACTATGCCCATTCCTAGCGGCCCACGAGAGCGGTGTTCGGCCATCAATGTCTGGCATATCAGGGTTGACGTCTTCCCGTTTCAAAAGAAGTCTTACTATTCCACCACGGCCGGTCACGGCAGCCAACAAGAGCGGCGTTTGGCCACGGCTGTCTGGCATATCGGGCTTCACGTCTTCCCGTCCCAAAAGCAGCTGCACTACTCCCTCATGTCCATGCTCTACAGCCCACGAGAGTGGTGTTCGTCTACCATTGTCTGGCATATCGGGGTTGGCGTCCGACCGGTGTAAAAATAGCCCCACTACTCCCTCACGCCCATTCTTTGAGGCCCACAAGAGCGGCGTTCGGCCATTATCATCTGGTATCTCAGGATTAACGTCTTCCCTTCCCAGCAGTAGCTTCACTAGTTCATTATGCCCCCTTGCGGAACTCAACGAGAGTGGTGTCTGGCCGACTTTTCTGGGTGTGTTGGGGTTGACATCTTTCCGCCTCAATAGTAGCCCCACCACTGTCTCAGACCCACCTTCAGCAGCTGACAGGAGTGGTGTCTGGCCATTTTTGTTAGGCAGGTTGATGTTAACATCTTTCCGTTCGACTAGTAGTTTCACTACTCCCTCACGCCCAGCACTAGACGCGCAAAAGAGAGGGCTGCGGCCGTATCCGTCAACCGCGTCGGGCTTAACATCCTTCCTTCCCAATAGCAGCTGCACCACCGCTTCATGCCCCTCTTCAGAAGCTAACAATATTGCCGTTCGACCGTATTTGTCTGGCTGGTTGGGGTTGACGTACCGCTTTCCCCGGACCATATTCATCAGTCGGGGGGGCTTATCCCACCAACTCTCTGTGGCATCAGGCGTAGCAGATTCCCCGAAAAGTAGCCTCACAATTCCCTCATGGCCGTTCTGAGCAGCCCACGCGAGCGGTGTTCGACGAAACCATCTATCCGGTTTGTCAAGGTTGACAGTCTGCCGCTCTAACAACAGCTTTCCTACCTTCGTGTCCACATATGGCAGCCCATATGAGCGGGGTAATACCTAGAAAATCTCTTTTGTTGAGATCGGGATTTCGCTGGTTTAAGAGAGCAGTTGCAATTTCAACAATGCCGAAAACTGACGCGCAATGTAGTCCAGTAAACCCGGTTAGCGGACCATTGATGGGGATATCACGGCAATATCGGCCGGTTCTCGCTATAAGATCGATCAAAAGTAACCTGGTCGATATATGGGTCTCTATTTGACCAAAAAGCTTGAGGGCAAGAGATATTACTTCCTTTGAAGCATCTCTCTTGGCATGGACGCCCCAGTACAAGGAAGAATATTTGAGGAAGGGAGTTGACTGCGGTAGAGCGAGGAGTGCGGATGAAATGTCCTTGATGGTTTGGAAATTAAGGTATGTCAGGCAGGTTTCCGCCATGATTGAGTGAATCGGGCCAAAGAAGTCGGGGCAGGTGTAAAGGTACTCTTGGAGAGTAAAGTGGATCAAGCGAACAGTTGAAGCTTCCCGATCAACCACAACAAGCCCCAAGCAACTGTTCAGCAATGTCTCCACCGAAGGAATCTTTTCAGCATTGAAGTTCGCAGATCCAATTTCTACTGCTAGGGCGTGGAGCAGCTCATGGAGTTGCAATAGTCTCTCCGAATGCGAGATCCACATCAGGGCTGCTACCCCTAGCCTTGATTTCTCCCCACCCCGTGCCTTGATCCGTTCTAAAGTCGTACGATAAACATCCTTCAAATCCAAGCCCTCATTCATCGCCCTCAGCTTTTGCCGCCTGCCATAAGCTGTGGTTTCCCCAAGAATCGCATCCATATTTAGGGAGATTAGTAGAAATCTAAATGTGCCTGTTAGTGACAAATGTAAAATGTATTTTTCTACCATGTTGCTCGCTTACGTTTCGGGAATATTCTCGGCAACGCTTTTCATAATTTCGGCCTCCAAACTACCATCCATGGCATCCGGAGATGTATCTTCGCTCAATCTCATCCGGATATACCCTACAATATCATCATTGTTGGGCTTCATAGATAAAATTGCCACTTTGGCGCCAAAATGCCTCTCAACCTCACCTTGGATGTGCCGTCTTCCGGTGAGGAATATTCGTGTGTTTGGGGATTTCTCCATGATTTGTCTCAACGAACCTAGAATCTCGGGTCGATACTTTTCCGCACATTCGTCAAGGGCGTCGGCACATATGAATGTCGGCTGTAAAGATGCGACAGCCTGTAGCATCTTCACAATTTCCGCCCCCCGTAGTCCCCTTCCACCAATTACTTTCTTGTGATCTTGAAACGTCCGGGTTATTTTGTCCGGGATCCTCTCTAATCCACCGACAATCTGTTTCAGGAATGAGCCGAGAATATTTGCCGGAGTCTGCTCCTCCCGCGCGGCGAAATCGACGTAGAAACATGCAACGGCTATGTTTTGCTCTTTGGCCTTATCGCATAACCCATCGACTACGAGTGAGCTAGTATCGCGACTCATCAGCACTAACATCCTTTAACCTTTCTCCGAGGATTGTCTCTCACCTAAAATAGGTCTTCCCAACTGCCGGATCGCCACAGCAGAACAAAGTCGTTGGCCCAGATCCCTCCTGTTGAGCACCATTGCACCACCCTTGAAATTCATCGGTTTGCATCAGCCATTCCCCCACATTGTCGGCCCGGCGAGTTCGAATGTCTTGGTGTCGGATGCGGGGCTCGATTGGGGATAACCATGCTGGAATCTCAGACCTTTCGTCCGTCACACCAAAGTTCAGGTTCCACACAGAGTTATCATTGAAAGAATTCCGGTTATTTGAGCAGTCCACGTGAGGGCCCGACATTTCCTTGCTGGTAGCGATATTGTAGGGGATTAGATGTTGAGTTTCTAAGTTTAGTTAGTGGAAATTAGACGAGATGATGGGAAGCGGGGTTGCCATGATACCAGCGCCTTGTGGGTGAACACCTTATCCTACAGTATAATCCCAGCATCCATCCACTGAGGCTTTGCTTTGTGTAACCGATACTTTGCTGTTGGTAGGCGCCCTACCGGTACCCCCCCAAGATCCAGGATTAAGGCTGAACGCTCTGCGCTGTTTCTTACCCTGGAACGTGTTTATAGAAATACAATAGGGTGGCATTTACCATAAGGACCTCAATCGTTGGACCTACCGTGAAATAGAAGGAGTAGATGAGAAATAATGATAAACAGAGGAGATCTATACCCCAGTCTTGTTATCAACCCCGAGAAGGTTGTCAGTGCTGTAATTTCTCAAAGATTTTTTTCTGACCTTGAACGCAATTTTCTATAATCCGCTTTCCTACTTTTAGCCGTGAACCTTACATCCCTCACTTATGGAGCCAATATGAAGCCTTTTAGTGGTAGCGAGAGAAGCGAAACCCTAGAATATTACAGAGCTGATAAACTGACGACCTTTCTGAAATTGATAATATTTACTCCCAAAGAGCGAGCTCAGTGGGATCTTGCGCGCAGGAGAGTACGCACCCGGAGACATCCATACAAAACAACAAAAATGCTTTCGCACTCTCCCTAAACGGCACCTGCCTAGAACGTTTTCCAGCTCCCGGGAACCCATCGCAAACCTCCACCCTTACTTTTTACCTTTCCGCCGAACAGTTAAAGCACGGAGTAGAACATAATAGGGCAAAATGAGGTTATCTGTTTGTTATCTCCCATAGAACTGTTACAAACTCTTTCTTTCTTTGTTCAACCGCCGTTATATTGGATGCTTGAAGAAGATCATAAATAGTCACTCGGTGTCTCGCGGGATTGAGGGGAGGGCAGACGAAGGTTAGCAATTGGTGATCCGGGATGTGCTGAGTAGTAGGTCAAATTGCGCTTTGTGGCTGGGTGACTTGCTCGGTATGCGCGTTGGGGGGAGTTGGTCTGGGATGTGAGGTATTTTGTTGGGTCGCTGTGGGCTCTGGGTAGGGTGTCGAGTTGCGCGATAACAGCCTGCTTTACATACTCCTGGGCTGACCAACCAGATCAGCCGGCATTGCTTCTTAATGAGCAGTGGTATATTTAGCTGGGAAATCCGCGGGTTACCAGCGTATATACACTTATCCGGAAGTCCAGAATAAAAACAAGACAAATGCAAGGGGGGAGGAATTCTTTAATGAATTAAGGGTACAGGAGTAAAAGACGAGAAGGAGACTAAACGAGACTAGATGTTGTAAGTGGGGGGTGTGGGGATCTAGTACTATCACCTGAGTAGGTAGAGAAGAGCAGAAGGTTTTGTAAGCTCTAATGTGAGTGATGTTGAGCCTGGGCAGGGACGGATGAAGGGTTGGAGAGGATTCAAGATCGCAAGAAGGTTAAGTAATACCTTTGGTTATAACGATTAATTATGAGGACCTGGTATATAAGCTCTGCCCCTGCGGCCGGTAGACCCCAGCGCGCGAGTGAGCATAGAGGCCCGACCATCTTAAGTTCCATCCACTCAGTCTGTCGAAATGCCATTTCTCCAGTAATCGCGGGTAAGGTAAAGGAATACTCAAATTAAGTTACTACTATACATGAGTTGACCGCAGGGGATGGAAGAACAATTTAGGAAAAACGAAAAATGGACGAAAGATACAATGTGCCATACAAGTAAGAAACAGATGAATCTAAACCTAAATGCGGTATTCTTATAGAGGGAAAATAATAAAATTAAAAGGCGGGGGCGAAGATTCCTATCCTAACTATAAGAATAGTGTATTAACACACGGCGCCGGACTGTGCTTCTATAGAATCGGAAATCTAGAGGGAAGGGGGAATAATGGAAAGAGAAAATAGTGGTTATCCACGATCCTATTATGGACTCGAGGGAGGGAGGTGAAATTAATCCGGAGCAGTGGGAAACACCTATAGTGAATATTGGGGTATCCATGGGAATTCGGAGAAAGAGGAATTTGGAGAGTTATAAGGAATATGTGGAGGATTATGGGTTGTTGGAGTCAAGTCGTGTTGGGGTTTACAGATCTAGGAGCTTGCAGTGGTTCTGCGGCTCGCAGAACTGTGCTAGGATAAAATCAGGAATGAGGAGGAAATGGAAAGGGAGGGGAAAAGAAGAAAGCAGTTTCCACACGATTGCTGTGTAGTGCAGGGAGGGTGGTAGGAGCGATATTGAGGAGGCTGAAGCAGCCGGCGGTATTGTTGGCGTCTCTATGGGGAGGGGAGAAAACGGTGCAAGGCGGTTTTTGAGAATGATAGGAGAGATTTTGTATTGCTAAGGTTACTTCGTGTTGGTGTTTGCAGATCGGCGGGCTTGAAGCAGCTTCACCACTCCCTCGTTCCGCCTTGTGGAAGCCACCGAGAGTGGGGTCAGACCGTCTTTGTTGGGGATGGCGGGGTCGATATCTTCTCGTCCTAGTAGTAGCTTCACTATGGCATCATGTCCATTTTGGGAAGCCCACCAGAGCGGCGTTCGGCCACCATTGTCTGGCATATTGGGGTCGACGCCTTCCCGTCTCAGCAGTAATTCTACTACGTTATCATGCCCACCCCCGGCTGCCCACAGGAGCGGTGTTCTGCCTCCATTGTCTGGCATACCGGGATTGACGTCACCCCGTCCCAACAGTAGCTTCGCTACTCCACTATATCCATTCTCAGCAGCCAACGAGAGCGGCGTTTGACCACAACTGTCTGGCGTATCGGGGTTGACGTCTATCCGTCCCAACAGTAGCTCCACCACTCCATCATGTCCATTCCCAGCAGCCCACAGGAGCGGTGTCTGGCCAGCATTATCTAGCATACTGGGGTTGATGTCTTCCGGCCCCAATCCCAACAGTAGCTTCACTACCATATTTTTTCCACACATGGCAGCCCATGCAAGTGGCGTCTGGCCATCATTGTCCGGCATATCGGGGTTGATGTCTTGCCGCCCCAACAGTAGCTTCACTACTCCATCATGCCCATATTCGGCAGCCAACGAGAGGGGTGTTTGTCCACGATTGTTTGGCATATCGGGGTTGATGTTTTCCCGTTCCAACAGTAGCTCCATTACCCCATTATGCCCCTTGATGGCGGCCCACAAGAGCGGAGTTCGGCCGCTATTGTCTAGCATATCGGGGTCGACGTCTTCTCGTGCCAACAGCAGCTTCACTACGCCATCATGTCCAGTCTCGGCAGCCCACGAAAGTGGTATTCGGCCACCATTGTCTGAAATATTGGGGCTGACATCTTCCCGTCCCAATAGTAGATTCACTACTCCATCATGCCCCCCCCTGGAAGCCAGCGAGAGTGGTGTCTGGCCGGCTTTGTTGGGTGCGTTGGGGTTGATATCTTTCCGTCCCAATAGTAACCCAACCACCCCCTCACACCCACCCTCAGCAGCTGATAGGAGCGGTGTCTCACCGTTTTTGTCCGGCTTATTAATGTTGATATCCCCCCGCTCTAATAGCAACTTCACTACTCCCTCACGCCCGAAACTAGAAGCGCAATGAAGAGCCGTACGGCCGTATCCGTCTGCTGTATCAGGTTTAACGTCTTTCCTTCCTAATAGTATCCCCACTAATTCTTCGTGCCCCTCTTCTGCAGCCAACAATATAGCTGTTTGTCCGTATTTGTCTGGCCGGTTGGGGTTGACATATCTCCTTCCCCGCACCATATTCATCACTTGGGGCGCCTTACCCCACCAGGCATCAGTGCCATCGGAGTTGGTAGATGCCCGCGCAAGAAGCAGTCTCACAATCCCTTCATAGCCCTTACCAGCAGCCCATGAGAGCGCTGTCCGACGAAAGTATCCATCCGGCTTGTCGGGGTTGACGGTCTGTCGCTCTAGCAGCAGCTTTGCTACCCCCTCTTGCCCACATATAGCCGCCCATATGAGCGGTGTAATAACTAGAAAATCCCTTTTGTTAGGATCTGTATTTGGCTGGTCGAGGAGGGAGGTTGTGATTTCAGCAAGTCCGAAAATTGATGCGCAATGCAGTCCTGTAAACCCGATCAAGGGACCGTTGATGGGGATATCCCGGTTATATCGACCGGTCCTCGATATGCGATCCACGACGAGTAACTTGGTGGCTATATGGTCTTCAACTTGACCGAAAAACTTCAGTGCGAGTGATACTACGTCTCTTGAAGATTGTCTCCTAGTGTGGACGCCCCAGTACAAGGAAGAATATTTGAGGAAGGGAGCTGACTGAGGTAGAGCATGGAGTAAGGACGAAATCTCTTTGATGGCCCGAAAGTTGAGGTAAGTCAGGCAGGTTTCCGCCATTGTCGAGTGAGTCGGGCCAAAAAGGTCGGGGTAGGTGTGAAAGTACTCCTGGAGAGTGTGATGAATCAAGCGAACAATTGAAGTCTCCCTATCAACAACAACAAGCCCCAAGCAACAACTCAACAATTTCTCTACCGAAGGAATTCTCCCAACATCGAAATCTGCAGATCCGATCAGCACCGCTAGGGCGTGGGAAAGCTCATCGAGTCGTAATAGCCGTTCCGAATGCGAGATCCACATCAGGGCTGCAATCCCGAGCCTTGTTTGCTCCCCACCTTGCTCCTTGATTCGTTCTAAAGTTGCACCATAAACACCCTTCAAATCCAAGCCCCCCGCCATTGTTCTCAGTCTTTGTCGCCTGCCATAGGCTGTGGTTTCCCCAAGGATAGCATCCATAGTCAGGGAAACCATCAGAAACCTAAACGTATCTTTTAGTGATGTGAAAGATATTTGTCAAGAATGTGGCTCACTTACGTTCCGGGGATATTGTTAGTAATTATTTCGATGATTTCGTCCTCCAGACCATTGTTCATCGCATCTAGGAATGTATCTTTACTCAATCTCATCCGAATATACCCTACGATATCGTCCTTGTTTGGTTCCATGGATAAAACCACTACTCTCCCACCAAGATGCCTATCAATCTCGTCCCGGATGTGCCGTCTCCCGGTGAGGAATATGCGGGTTTTTGGTGATTCCTCCAGGACCTGCCTCAACGAACCTAGGATCTCAGGTCGATACTTTTCCGCACATTCGTCAAGGGCGTCGGCGCATATGAATGTCGGTTGTAAAGACGTGAGGGTCTGCAGCATCTTCACAATTTCCACTACCCGTAGTCCCCTCCCGCCAATCATCTGTTTGTGCTCTTGAAACGTTCGAGTTATCTCGTCCGGGATCCTCTCTAATCCGCCGATAGAATCTTAGCTTTCTCGTCCGTCACACCAAAGTTCTCGCTCCGCACAATGTTATTATTGAAAGAATCCGCGTTTTCTGAGTAGTGGATAGTGCTGAGGGAGCTGATAGCATCATCGACATGAGAGCCCGACATTTTTTTGTCGGAAGAAGTATTGTAGGTGATTAATTAAGTGTTGAGTTTCTGGTCTGAGTTGGCGGAAGTTGGGCGAGCTGATGGGGAGCGGGTCATCGTAATAATATGGGCGCCTGGTGGAACCTGGACCTTGTGTGACCGGTGCTTTGGAGCTGATAGGAGCCTCCTCTCGAAGATCCAAGACAAACGCCAATGCGTAGCACTACCGCACCGGTACTTCTTGCCCGGAGCGGATTCACAGAAACGCAATAGAATCACACTTACCGTACAACGTAAGGAATCGAATCATTAGTCCTCGCGTTGAGATATCCGAAATTCCTTCCGTTGAATACCGGTAGTGAGAAAGCGAGACGAAAACTGGCCACCGGCCCTAACTTAAGGCAAGAAAAACAAAAATTCCGAACTTTACCAGCAAAGTTAACTCTAACCTCTTACGGTATACCAAGGCTCGTTTACACGGGCGCCTACGGCACGCTCTCGGAACATTGGCCTTAGTATACGTTTAAACTGTGGCAAATGGGCGTTCTTCATGCTCCTCTCTTGGCTTAGTTGCCTTAGTTCTCTTGAGCTCCAATCCGACTTTTTCCGGATTATACGGTAGCTTATATCTCGCAATGGCATCATGCTGAGGGTAGCACATGGGGACTGCAGGTTTCTAGAAGGTAGAATATGGTAAACTACAAAATCATTTCTAAGCTAACCATCCCTTTCTTGTCCAATTTCCTCCCGGATTCATTAGGAAACCAAGTTTAGTAGGCCAACTTTCAATCGAAGCGGGGGGGGGAGATTCTGTAGAATCCCATACGGGCACCTATTGAAAAACTTCCTTACTCGAGTAATGGGCTCAGTAACTGAAACTGAGTAAGGACCTTGAGGGTTTAGCGAGCTGTCCCGTCCGGCGGGATGATGGGTAGCCGGGTGAGGCTGAACATGCATGTAGAGTACCGGTATTTGACTACCGGTATGACAGCAAGGCCTCTCTTGACACCTGGCGCGTCTCTGTTTGCTCCGCAAGGTGCTGCCTTTTTAAAGGAGCAGTTTTTTTCTCACGGTCGTGGTTTTGCTCATTCAAGTCTGTTGCATAATCCCCACCCCTCTCTGCTTGTATGCGAGCAGCGGAGCAGAGCTGTCACCTTTTTGCAGCCTGTGCGGCTCTAGCCCCAGATGATGCGCACCCCACAAACCCCGACCCTATCAGGAGTTGGTGCAACGCGAAACACCTTGCTAAGTCACAATAGGCTTCGCGGAGCACTTTGACAGAATACCGGTAGGACTCGGCACATCTCGCTAATCTCAGGTTTCAAAGACAAACGGTTCCTCAGAAGAACGAGCGCCTTCCTGACTCGGTATGGTCTGGGTCGTTGGGCCGTGCTGGATCCCGTTAACTGAGAAAACCTATTCAATACCTCGGACCCTCCCTACAAAATACCATCCAAGTTTTTTTATGCCAGCAAGATCACAACGTTGCACCCACAGCCAAGAAAACAATACCCCGACTTCTAAGCAAGAGAACACTATCACAAAAATAGTAATAAAAATAAACATAATTCTTTAAATATAAACTAGCAGGAGTGGTAAATTTTATAATTTTTTTTAAAGTCAGAGGACAACTATTTAGATGGTTTGTGTCGCTTATAATTAGCAATAAATATATTTTTTAGGAAAATATTGTACGGGGACAAAATTAACCGATCAATGACAATGATCGCACATAATTTGCCCGGTGATGACAACCCCCCATACATTCAACTACCTCAACATCAACCAAAAGAAAATTGAAAAATTGAAAAAATACATAGTACTAATCAGTACTTAGTATACCATCCATTAGGTTTGATAATTACTTTTATCCTATCTGCCATAGATCCAGCCAGAGTATCAAAAATCTTTGAATCAAGAAGTTCCCCAACAATGAGTGATTGCCTCCTCAATTTTCTTTTTGACCCAATCCTCAGAACCCTTCATGAGATTGAGATCAGGATAGTGCTTAAAAGGCTTATCCTTAATCAAAGACCAGATATTTCCAATTGGATTGATATCTGGTGAATTGGTAGGAATTTATAATAGTTTAATTCCATGCTATGTAAACTTTCTCACTCCATATCTTCTTTTTCCAATACATAAGAGTAAAGCCCTATTTTAATCTCTTCTTAGCAGGATCTAATCAAGATGAACCTTCTCCTGTTTCATTCACTTTTTAAGATTTTTTTCTGGTTGCCTGCACTATATGGTCTTTCTAAAGATATCTGGTGCAATTTTCTTGACAATTTCTTAATAGCTGTTATAGCAATCTTTGAGGGTTTTCTCAACTCTAACTTTATTATGAGCCTTAAAAGTCTCAGGATATCTTCCTCTACTCTCCTTATTTTATTCCTCTTAATCTCCTCCTGCTAGTATATTATGAACAGTAGTAAGAAGAATATTAAGTTGGTAGGAAAAGTGTCTTAAGG
>Ga0307507_10007788_pt1 | contig 15267 bp, 8 predicted proteins | sample 7_EM_MG_FD_207223 | JGI IMG/M metagenome (GOLD analysis project Ga0307507, IMG submission 207223) | Populus trichocarpa ectomycorrhiza microbial communities from riparian zone in the Pacific Northwest, United States - 7_EM | ecosystem: Host-associated > Plants > Roots > Unclassified | place... | reverse complement strand
GGCATAAACTCAACCAAACTTGTTTCTCAAAAACTAAAGATGGAAGTTGGAACAGAAGAAAGAGCAGAACCATTTCACAATCTACCTAATTCCAATAAGGCATAGAGGGTTTTTCTTGATGAGCCCAAGATCCACCTGCAACGTAAGAATGAATGCTCGTGTCAAATTGTTATGAAGATAGCGTGTGATGTTTTAACTAGAAGAAAGGGTGAGTATAAAGGCAGTACCTTGTGTCCAAAAAGATCTCTGATATTATTGATCCCATATAATATCATGGTTGGTCTGTTCAAACCATTGGGAGAATATGAATCAATCGATGTGAATTGTGATATCTGTTGTTTCTCAAAGACGAGGATAATTTGGAAGATTATTCTTGTATTTGTCAAATGCTAGGATAAAATTTCTCACCTTTCAAGCGAAAGGCCCCAGGCAATAACATTGACATCTTCCGAGAATCCCATAGGACGCAACATTTCAGGCCTGAACATGCCAGAATTTCCAATCTCCACCCATTTCTTGAGGCCTTCGTGATAACTGGCATGTATAGGACGAATCAAATTTCCAATTACTTTACAAGCAGTGCACCTGTAAAAGGAATTCATGATTTTATACCTGAAAATCTCCATGCTAGGCTCGGTATATGGATTGTAAGCAGGCTTGAATTTCAGCTTGTCCATGCCTGAGAACAAAATGTGCATTTCGAAGTCAGATTTCAGCTTCCCATGGTAGTGAGCATTCTCCTCCAGCATCACTTGTATACAGGGACTAGTATAACCAGCCGCCTTCATTCAACTTAACATGAACCCATGCAATCCTACCTACTGGACACTCATACAAAGATCAATCTATCTATCTATCTATCTATATATCCAATTTATCGGGATGGCCATCAAACCTCGAACTGCTACCATCGATCCCTTCCAAGTGTGAGCAGGGTTTTATCCCAAGTCACTTGGTATCATGCTAGGTGACTTTACCAGCTAGCACTGGTAACAAACAAATTTTTACAGGCAACGACCAAACTATAATTCTTTTTATGGATATTTGATGGAAAGAAGTGTTAAAGAAAATTACTTCAGAACACATTTAATTACCTAAACGCGAAAAGAAGTCCTGCAGCACTCCAATCAAGTGACCTAGTGTAAGCCCTCGATCACACACCAGACCTGAAACCAAAAGCAGGATATGAGTGTTCATTTATTGACAAAAATCACAATAACCTGAAATTAATGAAGCAGTTGAAAGGCAGAAGCCAAGTCCTTAGTGTCCACACTTGAATATTCTGTAGTTCAACTTTTACAACATGACCAACAGCACCCCATCATATTCACAAACCATGTACTTAGATGTCCAAGAATGGAATCAATTGTATCAACACCAAAATCTGATTTAGTTTTGTTTTAGGACTTCTTGACAGACCAGCATGATATGAGAAGCATAAAAACCTCTAAAGAACATCAAGAAAAGCAGACTCCATATAATGTCTTAACTCAACATACCTTCTATCTGGTGGAATTCTGCTAAATGAGTTCGATCAACTGCTTCATTTCTGAAAACTCGATCTATGGAGAAGTACTTTTTGGGGGTAAACGACTGCTGTTTTGCATGCTATCAAAGAAAACTAAATAATTAATTAAATATCTACTATATTTAAGTGAAAAAGGATGGCTAAGTTAACATAACAAAATATCCCAATATTATAAGAAACCAGAATATTTTAGTTCACAATACTTCAGACCAACAAGCATGTTTATACTAAGTAGATTGAGGCCCACTAATTTTTTTAATCTGCAAGATTAGATTTTAAGAGAAAAAAAGTGGCACAGAAGAAAAAACAAGCAAGACACCAAGATTGAAACCACTTTGTTTTCCTTAAAATCAGTGTCAAATAATTAATGACACCAGTTAAGCTTCCCTGGGAATCGTGTTTGCATGAATCAATGAAGAGAGGGCACCCTAGATCACAAACAAAAGAAAGCACAACATAATAACAAATGCATGAGCACAAAAGAGTATATTGAAAACCATTCCAAAAGTTAAGAAGATGGATATGTAAGAAACTTAGAATGCATTAACACCTGTGCTAGCGCATAAAGCATCCGAGAAGAAATTGCAGTTGTATGAGTTCGCAAAAGATTTTTGTTTGCTTCCTCTCTTTTCCACTCATATCCATATCTGGAGAATAGGTATTTCATATTTGTGAGAGAATAAGTCATTCACGTAATAGTGAAAAAAATAGATTAAATGAGAAAAATCATACCCCCTTGACCCATAGCCACCAGACTCATGAACACGCTTCACCAACTCAACATAATCTTCAGGCAGTTGCTTTGTTGTTTCAGGAGCTACAGATTTATATGCCGAATAACCATCAGAAAACAGATGTAAAGAGTTATGAATAGGAAATCACTTCAAACAGACCTTTAAGAAAGAAGGTATCATGTGAATCACGGGCAGGATGTTGTTGTGGCTGAAACAGTGCATCAAAATTCCAGAAGCTGCAAGTTGAAATGGGAATGCATCGGAAAGTTAAGAAGGAGACCACCAAAACAATAATTAATGTCATCACATGAAAGCAAAATGCAGGAAATTTTTTTTAAGATACAACTTTTTTGGGCTCAACAGACCAAAAGAAGAACAAATAAGTTGCATGCTCGCCATCTAGATTACTTTCCATCAAGCATACACTTTCTGCTAACATTACCTTCTTCTAAATGGAACCAATTTTCCATGGTTACAACATCATTACAGGATTAATATATTTAGTAGAGATAATAGGAGAATCCTGTATCAAAACATTTAGTAATAAACCCAGAAGATGAACAAATCATAAAGAATATCTTCAAACATGTGGAGGAAGACAAGGTATCCACTCGTGAATGCATAGTTAGCTTTAGTTTCATGATGTAAAGCTTCAAATGCTAAAGAATTGACAATTAACAAAATGGAATGATGTGTTTATAAAGAATGAGCAGAAACAGCTACCTGCTCTCAACATATTTATTTGTTGGCATTTCCTCAAAGCTGCAGCCAATAGAAGACCAATGCACAAATGTCAAACAAAGAAAGACCACTGAAAGTAAAACCAGAACACAAAGAACAGGTCTTACTTCATTAGACGGAAGATGTTTTTGATTCGTTCTTTCACCTAAAATAGAAAGGAAAACAAAAGGCAATACTTGGATGAGCATTTCAGCACTGTAGCAAAACTTACATCATGTGCTTGGGGAAAAATAAACTCTATGGCGTCAATGTCAATCAGTTCTGAATGAAACTGAAAATTGCTATTCACCACCAAGCAAGCCAATTTCCAACAAAAACAGAACTATCACAAAACTCTTCCAATTCTGTTTCTATGAATGCATACATACGATAGATACATTATTCCTTCAACTGAAATTCAGTGCCAATGCCTTTTTAAAATCTGATCAGCAGATCTTGTAGTGGTGGCTATTGTTTAGATCAGCACAAGCAATGTGAACAATATTCCAATAAAATCTTTTATCTGACAAGCAAAAATTAACTTGATGTCAAACCCAAGTCTTAACAGTATACTCAGATATAAAATTTGAGATCTGAAACATGAGAAGGTTTTGACATGTTATGCAAAAGTTTCAGCATTAAGCTAATGAATAATGCTGACACCCAAGCCCACCCACCCAAACTTCAAGCCTAACTAAAATAAACATGTGAACAACTAACGCTGTATATAATGGCAATATTTCAAGATGATGAAAATGGCAGTGTCAATCAGTCTAGACACTCAATCCGACATTTATTTACAGGACAACCTGTTGTCAGTATCAATTGACCAATCAAATTACTATGCAAAACAAAGAATTCCTTTTCCTTGAATATAGGGTGTTGCAATTTGCACTCCAAAATATTATATTCAAAAAATCATTTTCAGCAAAATTATGATATATATGGTAACAATTTCATATAGGTGTTTGAAACTTAAAGGTCCAATTTCTCCTCACTGAAAATGATTGCAAGAAGAGACTTTTTTGGTGTGTGAATAGCAACATAAATTCCACAATTGGTTGCCCCTACAAATTTCATAGCAATTAAGAGTCTAATATTCCCTAAACATAAAAAGGAGAGGAAGAACGTTAAAATAAGAATAATGTTATTCTTGCCTTGTTGAGCGGGTGAAGATGGCCACTTTCAGGTGGTGGACCTTTGGCACTGAAGTTGTACTCTTTGAACTCTATATTCCTCCAATCACCCCTAAGCATCAGATAAATTTGTCAACAGGATGCAATGAATATGCAAAACCAGGTGAACAGTGGCTAAAAACAACCCCAATGTGTTAATGTTATTATGCACAACAAACCCCTGCAAACCCCAGCATCTGTCAATGTTTACATTATATAGAGAAATCGTATGAAGTTCCATGCTGCAGCAAGAAATGAAATGAACTGGTTGGCATCCAGAAACAATTCATGAACGCCCTCAGAGCTGTGAAAGTTGGTTAAAGCATGCTTAAATTATAATGATGTTTCCTATGCATATCCTGCACTGTTACTGCATCCTCTAAATGGTATGCATTTTTCTCATATGCTTTCTCATATGCTGCAACCACATTGGTCTATCAGTGACCCCAAATTCTTCACCAACATACCCCACAATTCATAGTTGAGGCAAACTAAGGAAATAGCAGCCAACAACTCAGATTTATGATCAACACTGTATCAGCATACCCATGTGAATATAGGAGCATACCCCAGCAGATGTTCTCGAGTCAAATCAGTTGCAGTTCTCCTTCTTGTTGGAGCATAATCAGGACCTCTTTTAACTGAGTAGCCCTTCCAGGTTCTAGAGCACAATTCATAAGTTGTAAAACACCAACACCACTGATGAAAAAGTTTCAACCTTGTACTATAGACAATATGAGAACCAAAAATAAATAACACAAGAGCAAAAGGTAAGATCATTACTGCAGAGCAGTAAGCTTTCTTGCTTTGAGAGAGTTGTTATCATCTTTGCCAGGTTCCTGATCATAAACAAATAATAATAAGTAAATCAAGGGACAGAATCAAGATAAAACCACACATAACTTATGAATACAGAAGGGGTAATGCCTGTGTCCCCCAACTGTTAGCAAAGATGGACCCGTACCAACTTCAATAGTCTCGGATATGCCCCCTAAGCTGTAACCACTGCATGAAGGCCTTTTTCAAGTAAACAGTCAACAAGTATGTCGGCTGTTTTTGGATGAAAGCTACATCGCAGTAATGAATACAGCCAATTAAGTCGATAGCAGCTAAGCATCAAAGAGCAGGTCTTCCCGTCTACTAATAGACTTGCTCTGGGGAAGCTCCCTACTCATTACCGACTCAAACCTTGAAGCCGGTAGCAAGCTCAATACCAATATTCGAGTCCTATAACCCGACCCTTGGGCATTTACCAAACCGGGACTCAAGTGCTAGCTTATGTGAATTTGAACTCATTAATAGGGCCACTTCACTTCAAGATTGTCGATTCACAAATTGCATGTGACCATTGAACCTTACTGAGCTCATTTCCCCTATACTAAAGACTATACGATTGGTACCTGAACGAATTCACATTCAGTGGATTATCATGTGGTATCCAGTTACTCGGTAAGACAAGATGGCAATGGTTGCCGCGTATGAACAAGGATAAATGAGGGCTGATGGGCCCCATTCTTTATGCTGCTAACTCTCAGTTTGGTCCTACTTCTATTTAGTAAACAACCACAGGAGCAGCTTAGCAATTAAATATGAAAATAATAGGTATGATACAAGGGTGAAATAGTGCACTCCCCCAAACCCCTTAAAAGAGTACCCCTTCTTAGCCACAGACCATACCCATGAAGACAATGTCAATCTTGCCTTCTGGTTACTTAGATGTATTTTGAAAAGCATATGTAATAATAAAATACATTATACACTATAATGCACCTGCCCATCTTGTATCCGTAAAAGAAGATCCTTCACTCTGTCTTCAACATGTTGAACCTGTAACGAAGAACAAAAGGAATAACTATTATTAAAGAACAATATGCAACTTAAGATAAAGTAAAAATCTCCTGAGTTACAATATTTAGGTTTGTTTGTTTTGCAGAAAATATGTTCCTGTAAAACATTTTCTAATGCTTGGTGACACTTATGAAAGGGAATAAGAATTCAATTTTCCCTTTGCCTCAATACCAAGCTAATCCTTATGACCCACCTCAACCACCTTGTAAAAAAACCATTATCACAACCAGTTTCTAGGCATTTAACATTCTCAAAGCCACCTCCACCACCAATAAACCACCATTTTCAGGTTATAAGGAATCTCAAAGGCTCATCTCCACTGCAAATAATCACCTCTACAACTTTTGAAAACTTACATCACCAACTATACACAATTCCCACCATGGATAGATGGGAAATTATAAAAGGCATCCATGAAAACCCCTGTCAGCCCAGATCTTAAATGCAAAACCCAGCACTGTGACCCACTTCACCATAGATCTTAAGTGGTTACTCACAATTTTGCAAAAGGCAGCATATTTTATCAATTGGCAAGACAGAACAGCCAAAAGGTGGAAAGCAAGTTTCTTCTTTTGAGACCATAAAACCCAGTTCACGAGATTTTTTATATTGGGTGTAGTCACTGGACATGGATTTCCAAAAGAATGAAGAGGACTATTTGAGTATTCTTAGGTATTTATACGTCTAAGCTTAATTTTTACTTTAAACAGAAAAATATTTTCCTTTACTTGTTTTCCTTCTATCCAACAAAACCAGGAAATTGTTCTCCCCAATACAAGCATACTCTAATAATCATCGAGCAGATAAAAATAGAATACTTATTTATACAAAAATAAAAAAACATCATCACCGACTAATCACGGGACCAGATGACTAACAATTAAGACCGATTTCACACAAACACAGCAGAAAAGAGAAAATCAAAATTTTGTTACCTTCCTAGATATTTGATTTCCCATTTGCACCCATTTATTCTTTGCAGCCTGAGAACACCCTATTTTGAAGACTGCAGGATCTAGCAGTTTCTGCATCAACAAATCCAACAGCCAAAAATCAAATAAAAAACTGAAAAATTGAAAAGAAAAATTAATAGCAATCAATTATAACAACCTGCAATTCTTCTTTCGAAATGCTACCCTCCTCTGGTACAGCCAAGAAGAGTTGAACTTCAGGTGATCCTTTTTCAGCATATTTTCTACCCTCTTCAGTGAGCACCAATGTTTCTCTCTTAATATCCTACAAACATCATCAAACGCCCAATTAATCAAATAATCCATCAGCTATATAACAGTCATAACCACACTGGTCATCTTTATTATTGACAAATCCAAAACCACACTAATTTTCACCTTATCTAGTCTACAATTACTGCATAAATATTCAAAAAAAAACTTAAAATTCAAAACCCTAGAAAACCCTAAATTTTGGAACCTGGGCCTCAATGTAGCGGAAACCGTGGAGGCTTTTGATGACATTAACAACGTCGTTGTGATCGAGTCCATTATCAGTAGCGAACTGGCCAGAATCGGAGATTTCTTCGTGATTCTCTAAGTAACCTAAAATCGCTTCCTCTGCCATAATGGCGATTTCCTTCTATTTTTGCGTTGTGTTGCGGTGCTTTTGAAAGGGCTTGGAATTTTATTTTATTTTGTTTTAACCTTTAGCCACCAAGACACCACTCCGTTTCATTTTTCTCCGCTGGAGGAAGGAAAGGATGGAGCTGCTAGGGTATAGAGAGTGGGCTTTGTAAGTATATTTGTATTGGGCCTTTATGCTGGATTTTTTCAGAGGCTCGCTGATTGGTGTTTTCTCCTCCTTTCTCATTGTTTTATTTATTTATTTATCACAAAAATAGAAAGGGACATATTTATTTAGACCTGTTTATTTTTGTAGTAACTTTTATATTCATTTAAAACTACAAAATTATATTGTTTAGTTAGCATGTCAATCATACCTTTTAATTTATGAACCCATAATTTCTGTGTTCCAACCACGGTTTAGCAAAAGTAAGTATAACTTGCTTATACTGAATATTGACCACAATTATACTATTGAATTTTCAATTATCCAAAATAATCCTTTCATTGCTTCACTTGTCTCCTCTTTTATCCATCTTTTTGTTCTTTTTTCCAACATGCCTTTCTCTCCATTATTCTTGCCTTTCAGCCTCTTTATCTCCAAACTTCCATTTTCTTACCGATTCTCTTTCCAATTCTAAGATATTATAGTTATATTTTTGCTTGTCAACAAATCATTCAAACACCCAAAAGATTATTCATTTCCAACCCAAATCTTCATCCTAAACTCAATACTATACACTAGATCCGCCTCCGTCTTTTATTTTTCTCGAGTTTTCATGCTTCTTTGTAGCCCAGAAATTGTTGACAACACGCTGTAATTGATGCCATCTTCGATGTATTTTTTTTCAAGAGGATATTTCAAAAAATTCATGTAATTAAAATTTCCAATATCATCCAAAATCATTTCGTTTTTCCTTTAAAAAAAATTTATGTGTTTTGTTTTGTTTCAGGAACCATAGATCTAACATCTTTTATTCCTGGAAAGCATAAAGAAATCTTGATTTTTATTATTTCGGTACAACCTAGACTACAGGACTATTGATCTTTTTAATCTTTTTTTTTATATATGTTTTGAAGTTTAGCTAAAAATGGCAAAAAAATGAAGATATTTTCATGTTTATGTTCTTACTGCATGGTCACTATATATGTCTATATTTGCATTTTTTTTCATGTTATAAACCAACATTTTGGGTTATTATGCATGCATAAACATTTCAATTTCAGTAATAACATAATTATTTATTTCACCTCATAGCCAAAAACAATTGGGATATCGTTTAGAATAAGGTTATTTATCTATTTTTTTGTAATTGTGCATGTTATTGATATTTGATGCTTTTATGTCGAAACGAGACGCATTGCATAACTTTATGAGTCTGTTTGCGTGTTAAGTGACATGATTTTTCTTGTTTGTTCTTGTCTATGTGGACAATCTTGCAATCTCTAGTAATTTTTCTTTCACATATGATTTATTAAATGTATAAATTATTTAAGTTTAAACGTATGGATTGGTCATAAATATTACTTTTGGTTTCACATTAATCGTCATCTGCAGTGTCGTTGAAATCCATTTTCTTGATTATTACATACCATTGCTTATGTTGGGAAGGGAACTATGTACAATCAATTTCCAAATTGAATCTAACAAACTGGGCCTATATCCAGATAGACCTCGCAAAAACTATTTCTGAACCTAGAGGATTTCTTATAGCTTATGTGTGACACTAATGTTGTAGAGTTCTTTTGTTTCCAGTATTATGTTTAATGTGTGGGTGTGTTGGTTTATGTGGGATAACTTTAACATCCCAATGAAGTATTGGACTAAATGTTTTCCTTTAATATTTGGTTTTCTTCTTCTATAACTCTCATTTCTAAAATTACACAGGTTTTTTCTTATTATGTTATCTTCTTTTAATAACTTTATTTATCGTAATGGTCTGGTGTTTATGCTTATCTTTTGTAAATATCAGCAGCATCGCGTTATAGCTCATCTTCAACAACCATATTATCTGGGTTATATACCAATAGAAGCTTAATACATTATGGTTGGTCATTCATTGATAATGTGCTTTTGTAACATAGTTGATCTTGACTTTTTTTCTTTTAATTGTTGTTTTCAGAAACTTAGTTCAATCCATGTGTGAATTTTCACTTGCATTGAGTGCTATAAGAGCAACTTACTTGGTATTACTGTTAAATATATAACATCAATTGCAGCAAACACCTTTTCTTGTCAAGTAGCCATTATGAATTATTGCTTCCAAAAACCAAGATTGATGCTGCATTCACACAAATTATGTGTTATCATCACCTTTTGTTATATTGCATCTAGGAAATTAACTTATTAATTGCATGTTAGAAAAAACATTTTAACCGAGAACATGCAAGATTCTCAATCACAAGATAAGCCATGTTGGACTAGAGAGATGTTGCATATATATATTTGTGACATTTATATCAAAGCAATTGAGAAAGGGATACAACCGAACACACATTTTGATAGAGCTGGATGAAAATATGTTATCAATTGCTTTAAAGAATAGATCGACCATGCATTAACAAAAGCACAATTGAAGAATAAGTGGGACAAAATAAAAAAAAACATTGAAGAATATGGAGGAAGTTGATTTTTGAAACAAGAGTTGGTTGGAGTCCTAAACTTGGAACAATTTCAACCATTGACGAGTGGTGAAAATCTAAAATCAAGGTTCGTTTTTTGTTTGAGCATATTTATAATTACTAGAAACTTTTATTGTTTATTCTTACAATTGTTATGATTCATTAATATCTTTATTTTTCCTCGTTGTAGGAAATACGAAGAGCTCGAAAGTTTAGGCATTTTGGTATTAAGCCCGGTATTGTATTGTATTGTAAATATGATATTATATTTACAAACATTGTGGCTACCAGTTAATATACTTGGGCTCCATCATAAGGTTTGAATTCTGATGATGATGGTGTAGGTGATGGGATAAGTAATGCTACTAATGAAAATTTAAATATAGAGGAAGGTAATGATGATTCAGAGGAGGATAGTTTACCAAATTTTACAGAGGATGTCAATAATATGGTTGTTGGTGTTAACTTTGCCAATAGTAGTATCAATCATAGTAGTAGTAGTGGAAAGAGAAAAAAACCTCAACAATGTACAAATAAGAGTGTTAAAAAAAGAAGAAAGGTTCAGGAATGAGAGCATAACTTTTTTAGCGTTTAGATCAATTGGTTGATGGTGTCTCTACTTGGAGTGAATGCACATCTAGTGCTTGGGATTAAAAAAGAAAGAAAGAAGGATGTGGCATAGACGAGGTCATGAAAGAGTTTCACTCCATCGAGGAAGTGGTTTTCGAGAGTGAGCTTTATTGTTTTGCTACTGAGTTTTTCATGGTTAGAAGTAGGAGGAAAATGTAGGCAATAATTGGAGAAAGGAAAAGAAAATTTCAATGACTGATATTAATGTTCAAGAGAAGATCAAACATTAAACTATAATGTAAGGGCCAATCTAATTAATCTACTTTCAATCTAAATTGCTTATTGGGTAATGTTTTAATAAAATTATCTCTAAAACATTTCTAAAAAATTGATATTGAAAATGATTCATGTGTTTTTAGGTATTCTTTGATTTTTATATTTCAAGTCTAATGTTGTTGGATAGGTTATTACAATTTCATTTCATAATATACAATGATTTGGTCATTTACATGTCAAATGCTTCATGAACATAATATTGATGTCGTAATTATTATATGAATGTAAGGGTCAAACTGATTGAATGATTCCCCATACTTTGGTGCTCTGTGTTTTATAGTTATGAAAAATAAATTTTCCTGCAATATGTTGATTTGGACTACTGCTAAAATGTTGTTATCAATTAGTCTTTAAATTAATTAGTTGTTGTTGAGTAAGGAAATTGAATTTACGAGATTGAGCTTTATTTTTTATAAATTTATTGTAACGTTAAGGATGTTGAATGTATTGTTTTTTATTGGTTCATGTTGTAAGTTGGAATTATAGGTGAGAATGGTTCTTGTTGTAAGTTAGAACTGCAAGTGAGAAAAGTAGATATGAATGTTTGTTATGAATTGAGTCTGATAGTTAACATTTCCATTTAATATTATGTGTTGAAATATTCACGTGCAATTTTATTGATTGTCTATATAATCCACACTTATAATAAAAGCACATTCATCACTGTTGAAATGTTTTGACTCCATGGCTTATTCAAAATAGAAAAGAATGGTAATCAAAAGGATAGGGACCAAAAGTGAAGGGAAAATAAATTGCAAGGGGTGGTCTGATTTTTTCAAGGGGCTGGTGAGAATTAAAGGGTGGGGAGAGAGAAAAGAGAAAATACAGAAATGGTTGTCGGCATCGAACCCAATATGTGTTAGGGATAAATGTTGCTCCATTGCATCGGGGCGTCGAAAACTTCCAAACATCGCTTTGAAAGGTAGTGTTTTATGGTCGGATTGCCCATCACGCACCGCTTGAACAACGCAAGGGTTGTCCACACGTTACATATTTGCCAACAAGTTTTTTTTATTTATATTTAATAAATGTTCTTTATAACAATGCCCTTGGTATATTTGGAATTTGCAATAAACCAATGTAAAATGATAAAAAAAAAAAGAAGCTCTTGGATGAGAGCTTTGTTGATTTTTTTTTAAGAGTATTGAAGTAATTATATTATTCTAGAAATTAAGAATATAAAAATATATCTGAGTAGAAGGCATTAAACTATTTTATTTTAGGGTGAAATTAATAATTTTATTGTGCAATAAAAAAAAATCAATCTAACCCCATATAATTTGTAAAAAAATATTTGTGTCATGGTGGAAAGATCATTTTACTCCTAATGTTTGGTTCAAATGTTTAATGGCCAAGGAGCAATTTCATCTTTACATTATTCCAAATAAAATTAACCTGAGTCTTGACCTATAATAATTTCTCATTCACCTTTAGTTTTTTTTTAAACAACTTATAATATATTTAATTTAAAAACATGTTTTGTGAAATCAGCTTATAACTTCTTCTTTTTTTAATTGAAGAGAGGATGCATGAAGTTAAGATTATATTATTAAAGTAAAATTTGACTCAGATTTAAAAATAATTGATTTGAGGTATACTTTTAACCATAAAATAAAAAATTTCAAGTGCTCTAGATTGCTCTAACACATTAATTAAAAAAAACCTAAACTCCTAAAGGGTTCATTTTTTTTATATTATAAACCAAGACACGTTGCATTGTGTATTGAAACAGTGCAATGATCATTTTGCTATTCTAAAAAAGTAATAACCTAGCTATTAAGGGTAATACGATATTTGTATAGGGGTCCATTAGTCATTATTAGATTAAAAGGGGGACAAATCAAACTGAAAAAATAATACATTGCATACGTTAACGCGTGAGTTGTGGACTTACCATTCGGGCGACATGTGACGAGGCATTCAGTTACCTAGCGGTGGCTTCCGGGGTGACGTTCGAATTATGTTGGTGGCCCCTTCATACCTAGCCAGCTCGTGTGGTTTAAGTACCTTTGATTTGGCATTGACGACATTTTTTCCCTTTTATTTCTCTCCCCTCATTGATTTCCACACCTAACCCTTTAAAATTTTAAAACAACCATTCAATTTATTTTTTCTTTATATTTGATCCATGCTCATTTGATTACTATTTATTTTAACTTATAAGGAGAGATAACGACCGTTTTCATAATTGGAATGTAGCCAACCAATGATTTTCCCTCTCTTTCATCATTTGTTGATAACTTTCTTCTCTATCTTCTCTTAAACTAAGGGATTGAAAAATAAATAAGATAAACTTTTAAATCAAAATAAAAATTATAAAAGTTTTGAGATTGACCACATATTTTCTCTGTGTTTTATATTGTGGTCATCTTTCTTTTAATTTTGTCTTTCTATTATAATTTTAAACTTCATCGCATGAAAGTAAGTTGCAAAATGGTTTTTTTTAGGAAAAAAAAGTACAAAGATCAAATTAAATAAATAAAAAGATAAAAATAAAAAGAAATGGTGGATAGTAAAGCGCCTTTCCCTATACTCCAATTTTTAAAAGTTATTTAGTTACTTATTTTTCCCAAACAACTTATAATAATAATTATAATAATAATATATTAATTTAAAAACATGTTTTATAAAATCGATTCATAACTTTTTTATTTTTAGTTAAAGAAAAATGCTTGGAGTTGAGATTATATGATTAAAATAAAATTTAACTAAAATCTAAAAATAATTGATCTAAGGTAACATTGACCATTAAATAAAAAAAAATTAAGTGCCATGTACTTTTTTAACACATCAATTGTTTTTTTAAAAAAACTAAAAGGACTTGGTTTTTCATTATAGATTAAGACATGTTGCATTGTGTACTAGTACAGTATAATGATTATTTTATCATTTAAAAAAAACCAATGAACTAACATTTAAGGGTAATGCAATATTTTAGCAAGAGTTCATTAGTTATTATCAGATTGACATGAGATAAATTGATCTTTAAATATTTTTAAACACACTGAAACGATTAAATAATATTTAAAAGCAAAGTTTTTTTATTTAAAAAATTAACATTTATAGACTTTTTTGTATTTTCATCAAGATTTTTTTAGTTTAGTAATTTAATACATATAAATCTATTTTTTAAAAATAATTAATTACACATGTCAACATAATTAATTACACATGTCAACGTGTATATTATGACTGCACCATTTAGGCGATGTGTGAGGAAATGTTCGACATCCAAATGGTGGTTTTCAGAGCAACATTTAAATCGTTTCGGTGGCTCCTTTATTTCTAAACATCATGCGTGGCTTACCACCTTTGGTCAACACCAACAAACTTTTCTTTCTTTTTATACCTTTTCTATTTCCTAGTCCAACACACTAAATTTTCAAAACCTTTTAATTTGTTTTTCCTTCAAATTCAATCTATATTCTTTTTATTATTTTATTTAAAATAATCTATAAAATTATAATTTTTTTTCAATTTTACCTTCCTCCAATCTTTTCAATTGTGAAATTTAGTTTCTAAGATAATTTTAAAATTTAATTTTTTTTCTAGAATTTCATCCTCTTTAATTTTTTATCCTATCATCCAACCCAAAACATCGATGATAAAGCAATCTCGCAACCATTCTTCATCTTCCGCAACAGTATTGTCCAATTCTGAACAATACGGTTCCACCAAGGAACGACTAGAAATGAAATTCCAACAGGATTGTCATGCTTTTTGCTCATTCTCGTAAAAAAATCAGAAAGTTCTACCAGCAGAAAAGTAGAAGGTTGCATTTCACGTCTTTTTATCTGTCGTGTCACCGTCTAATATTTGCGGAAAAAAAAAACATTTTAACGATAAAGGCTCTCAGATCTGAGGTTCTCTGCAATCTCAGTTTCCCAACGATCTCCATTATCAAGTAGCTTTTCTTTGTCGTACAAGAGCTCCTGCAACAACAGTGAATGTTAAGAAATAACTTCCGTTATCATAGTAGGCTCATGGTGAAAGGGATGCTACCTCGTGAGTCTCTGTTGTAAATTCGAAGTTTGGTCCTTCAACAATGGCATCAACAGGGCATGCCTCTTGGCAAAATCCACAATAGATACATTTTGTCATATCAATGTCATACCTGTCGAATCCAGAGTCGTAAGAATGGACGAGATGGGGGCACA
>Ga0307507_10007787_pt1 | contig 15268 bp, 15 predicted proteins | sample 7_EM_MG_FD_207223 | JGI IMG/M metagenome (GOLD analysis project Ga0307507, IMG submission 207223) | Populus trichocarpa ectomycorrhiza microbial communities from riparian zone in the Pacific Northwest, United States - 7_EM | ecosystem: Host-associated > Plants > Roots > Unclassified | place... | reverse complement strand
TACTTTTCACTCCTCCACCTATTCCTACTGGAGTTCAACAATTTTTAAAAGCAATTGGATTCTAAAGAAAATACAAGTAATTACATACAGACTAACTAACATAAACTACATTGTGCCAGGCTGTCATCGCCATTTGTCAGGGGTGGTGATGGGCTGTTGTTGCCGTTGGCATGTGGTGCTGGGCCATCATCAAAGATGGTGGGCAGTGGTGGGCAGTGTTTGCTGTTCGTGGGGTGGGGTGCACCATGTGGGTGCTGGTGCTGGGCCGTCCTCACCATTGGTAGGGGGAGGTGGTGGGCTGTGTTCGCTGTTCGTATGGGGTCATGGTAGGCCGTGTTCACCATTGGTAGGGGGTTGTGATGGGCTGTGTTCGTCATTCATAGGGGGTCATTGCTGTTCATAGGTGCTGGTGGTGGGCCATGTTGCCGTTCATTGAGTGTGTGTGGTGGTGGACCATCGTCGCCATTGGTGGTAGGTGGGGGTGGGCCATCGTTGCTGTTTGTGGGTGCTGGTAGTGGGCTGTCGTCGCTGTTGGTGGGGGTGGTGGTGCTGGTGGGTCCTCATCACCGTTGGTGGGGCATGATGATGGGCCCTCGTCGTCATTGGTGGGTGGTGGTGGTGGGCCCTCGCCGCCGTTGGTGTCCATGCTGTCGTTGTCGTTGTCACCTGTCCTCATTGTCGCCTGTTGCTGTCTTCATCATGTTGTGTTGGGTCTGCGTTGTGTCGTTGTTGCATTGTGTCGTTGTTGTTGCATTGTGTCATTGTTGTCCATCATTGTCATTGTCATGTTGTTGTCTGTTGGTAGGTCATGTTAGGTGGAATGGGCCAGGAGTACTCACTATTCCTTGCATTGAAAATGGCCAACAATGAATGATGATGGAATCATTGTTCATCATTTGGTTGCTGTGTCAGAATGAGGAAGGGGGAGAGGGATTAACGGACTCACCTACTGCGGACAGTGATGACATCATGTGTTGTCACCATCAGATGACGCCGCATCATTGTCATCATGTCCAATGTGCTTGTTTGATGATGGTGGTGATGTGGAAGGTTTGTGATTGAGGGTTTTGGGAGAATTCCCACTTGTGGAATTTGCCGATGCCCTTTCTAGGAAAGGGCTTAGATGGTTGGTATGTATAGCATAAAATATGTCTACATACTAAAGCCCTCATGGTGCAATGGTTGAATGTTCATAATTGTGGCTGTGGCTGTGCTCCCAAGGTCAAGTGTTTGATTCCTTGCCTGTGCACTTTTTTCATATTATATAATAACAACAATAGTGACAAAGTACTGATTCCTACTGGACTCCTTGTGCTCGGAAATTCCAACTGGACTCCTTGTACTGGACTCCACTATACCCATTCCTTAGGAATCTGCAATTCCTTGTGCTTTGGGATCATTCCAGTAGGAATTTACTAGGACTCCACTAGGACTGGGATACAAAATTTGTATGGTGATCAGCCAACATGAAATTTGTCTCAGTCCTAGTCCAGTCTGGTAGGATTCCGGGACTCCAGTAGGAGTCTGGTAGGAATAGGTGGAGGAGTGTAAAGAGCTCGACAACAATGAGGATGCATGAGTGCTCTCCCCCCCCCAAAACTGAATGAGGGGTAGTACTAGGCTCAGTAGTATATTTACTCAATTACATACATTATCAGTAGCTCTGAGACCAGTCTTTCAACTGTAAAAAACTGACCAAAACTGCACTGAACTGGTTGACATCAGTTCAGTCCAGTTTTTCATGGTTCTTCAACCTGTGAGGACCGGTCCTGGTCCTGGTCTTGTCAAATTTGGACAAAAGATTGGACTGGACCAGACTTCCAAGCACTATTTTCCAGGCCTCTATATTTAGCTGCTAGATCTGCCATGGCTGTGATTGTTGCTGGATGTTCCACTCAAGAACTCTGATTCTTGCATCTAGAACTTGCATTTCCAGTTTACCTGCCTCTGTGTATTTTTCCAGGTCTCTATATGTAGCTGCTAGATTTGCCATGGCTGTGATTGTCCCTGGATTTTCCACTCCAAGAATTCTCTTCCTTGCATCCAGGACTTGGATTTCCAGTTTCTCTGCCTCTGCATCTTTCCCAAGTTTATGATATGTTACTGCTAGATTTGCCATGGCTCCAATTGTCTCTAGATTTTCTGCACCAAGAATTCTGTTTCTCACATCCAGAACTTGGGTCTCCAGCTCCTCTGCCTCTGTTTATTCTCCCAGGCTATAGTACGTTGTTCCTAGATTTGTGATGGCCTCAAGTGTATGTGGGTGTTCTTCTCCAAAAATTCTGTTCCTGGCAGCTAGTACTTGGATCTGTAACTTCTCTGCCTCTGTGTGCTTGTCTAGTGCATAATATGTTTCTGCCAGATTTCCCATGGCATGAATTGTCTCTGGGTGTTCTGCTCCAAGAATTCTGTTTCTTGCTTCCAGAACTTGGATCTCCAGCTCAGATTCTTTGCAAAGATTGATGTTGTAAAACTGATATTGAGTTGGCATTTTTCAGCTATGGGTTTCCTAGGCTCTCCCTCTCCAACATCAATACTACTCAAAAGCCATTGCAACTGTGCATACACAGTATTTGAAGCCTATCCATCCATCAACATTAGCCATAATGGACAGCAAGAAAGGTGTAGAACATACCCTGCTTCCATACCTGGTAAGAGGTGTCGAAATACCTGGTAGAGGGTGAGTTGAAAGGTGAGACACACTGCCTACAAAAGATGGTGGGGTGTACAAGAGTGTTTTGGAGGCCCAGGATTCCGCTCATAGTGGAACTGATTGGATGTGAGGAAATGAGCTGGAAGCAGCTGCACTGTAGCTTAACCAGACAAATCATGGATCCTTAGCTTGCAGGTGGTCAGGGTATCTTGTGCTCATGAATGTATTACATAGTCTGACCTGAATGTAACAAGATAAGATCAGCACTGCAACAAATGAGTGATTGGTGCCTTAAGTGTTACCCACCTTAAAAAATTAAGTTTCCAGAGATTTGTGTCTACATTTTGTAGACAACATCCAAGTGTTCATTAAATCTGTGGTTGAGCTGGAATAAATGACTTTAAGTAGAGCCCAGACATAGGATGCTACTTGCAGTCTGTCATTACCCACTTTCACTCACCTTCACTTCAAGATGTGGGCAGCTGAATTGTAAGATTTCTATCTTCTGGCTGTGAGCCTGTGATGTAACTAAAATTATATGAATTCTAGGAAGTGAAGCATGACAGCATCAATGACATGCATCCACCCCCCACCAAGTTTAGGGAATGTCACGGGTTTACGAACCTGTGCAGGTTGGTGCTACGGGTGACTGTGGGTGCGGGTACAGGATGCAAGTTTGTAACCCTCACTCAACCCATACCCACGACATGGGTTTGACTCGGGTTTGACGGGTTTGACAGGTATTCCAGCATTCGCCGGTCAGTGTGATCAAGTCACATGGTGACACAATTTGGTGTGGTTTTCTCCCACCACCACCTTCACCCATCTAGCTCCCAACTGCAACCAACCGCCCACACATGCCCCTCCCCTCTGGAGAGGGATGTGGGCTCACCTGATCTTACTCAATTGGGGGGTATGGCAGGAAGAACACAAGGGGGGACCCAAGTGGGAGGCCCAATTGGTGTCTGGTGTGTCACAAGAACAGGCCATGACTCATGGCCCGTTCTTGCTCATCCCTCTTTTCTGGACCCCAACTAATGCCCTTTCCACCTCCTTCCACATTGGCTGCATTGACCTGACCATGCACACCTCACTACAAACAAGATAAGAACTGGCCCACCCTGTGCCACGGCGAAGACGATGACCACATGCCACAGCAATCAGGCGAGCACCAGCTGGCTCAACACCACATCTCGGTGCACATGCTGTTTTGATGGCATGAACAACCACAATGACAAATGACGACGGTAGTCATCTCTCCTGGAGAGGTGACTACCATTCATTCACTCCACCCATCCATCCAACATGCTACGTCGTCCTCTTTGACCCCATGCTAGGTCCGTCCCTGCCCCTTCCTCCATTACCCTTACCCAGTCCTGCTCGCCACTAACGAATATAACCAAAAGCGATGGGTGGGTCAATGAATGGCTCTTCAATGAACAGTCTCCTTCCCCCTTCAATGAATGGCCTCATTCCCTCAACGGATGGTCTCCTCTCAGCATCCCATGACCTTCCAATCCTCGCAAGTTGCACAGCAGTGTCAATTGACACTTGCACCGCCCTTGCGAGGTTTATTGGTCATTCCTGGGGGCATACCCCTGTGCAGGTTTGGAGAACCCATGGGTTTTCGTAAACCCGCTACCTGTACCTGCGAAAACCCATGCCTGTAGACGTGGGTATGGGTTTTGATGGGTACGGGCGTGGGTTACTCTGGAAAACCCCTGGGTAGCCCATGCCATTCCCTAACCAAGTTATTTGATGCAACTGCTGCAAATGCCAGTTCTGATCTCACTATGTTGGCTCACTGCTGAGCTGCAGCCACCACTGCCAGTAGTGCACAAAATATTTTGATTAGCTTTGATGGCCTCACAGAGCTGTTATGTGGGCCAACAAACAAAGTACCTGCACCAGCTCCCACCCATTCCTGCTGCCTGTGTCACCACTGATTATTCTGACATACCCCCCATGAGCCTCTTGGCTTTCTGTGAATGCTACAGGGTCCAAGCAACTCAAGGAGAAATGTGTCAAGCTTGGTGTCCAAGGCCTGCAAGCCCTTTGTTGGATCATAGCCAAAGAGAACAAATGCAAACCACATCTTCCTGCAGAGATTTGATGAAGCAATCTTGTGTAAATGACCCTTGGATGATGTGTGATGATCTTTTGAGACTTCATCAATTGATAAGAGAGAGCTGGCAGGATATTGGGAGATGTGACATATGAAATCTGCTCAAAGCATGGGGTCACTTTGCAAAGCCGTCTTTTGGACTTGCTTCACATTCAGGCCAGCTCATTCAAGTCCACAATGAATTGTTGCCATAGACACAGTCAGAAGGCAATATTGTTCCAAGTGGCTTCTGTATTCATCCAAGAACAGGGTTGGCTTGGGATGTTTTTTTTTTTTTCAGAGAGTGTCATTATATTTTAAAACAGCAATAATAATCAGAAGAGATGGATAGCTAATCATAAGAGAGTCATAACAGACAAGGAATTGAGTAGAAAGCTTTTTCCCTGTAACACAAAGATGAACTCATGGACAAAATTGACAACACTTGGTTTCCAGTCAGTATCTTTCATAGTATAACTTTCTGTACCATTTTGAAACCAAAGTAATCAAATAAAATACATTTCAGAGCAATTTTTCTGCTGTAACAAGTAACCAAGTCCAAACATTGAAGTACTATTTTTTTTTCTACACTGTCTGAAACATATCACAAGAAAGAGCTGAGAACCAACTTGACATAAATTTCATACAAGATTTGACATGACACCTTAAACACCAGTACCTAAAAGCCCAAACTTCATTCAATAAATTATATAAATCAGCCAAAGTTGAGATTCTAATAAGAACCACTTACCTTGCACCCCCTCCTGAATTGGATAATTTTACCAAGGGAGTAAACTTGTATGGAGATGGACGCTTCACATCAAAGGCCATCCAGCTTGAGGGTGTTGCCTTTGCAACAGCCTTGTAGTAAGATTCATCTCGCAGTTGTGAGGGTAAATCCAACAACATAATCTGGCAGAAATTTGAAAAAAGAATGGGTGGTTTCACCTCTGAACTTCCAAGGGCTAGCCAAGATGCAAATGAAGAGAGGGGCTTCCTTTTCAATGGAATCCATGACCAGCAGGACATGACCTCAACACCAAATAAGTCAGGTGCTGGGGGAGGTGGTGCATCATCTGAGCTTCCCATAAATGTACAAGACACAGATGGAAGAGTGCCCAATTCTTGCATGTCTAATCCCCGCTGTTGATGGTAGGGGTCATCAACAACAAACCCCCAAGAGATAGCCCCATCATGATGTTCCTGTGTGATTCTTGAATCAAAGACTTTAAGTTCCTTTGTTGATGATGACTCCTTTGCTATGGTTCTAGAAATTGAACCTGAGGCTGTGGGCATAAGACTACTGGTTCCAGCTGTGATCCCAAGAGTAGCAGCATCTGTTTGTTTATTCCCTTCAACAACTTTGCTCTCAGAATCAACTGCACGTGTAGAAGCAGGTTTGATGTTATCAAATCTAGTGAATTCCTCTGTTGTGTTTATTTCTGCCCTAAAGTGAGCAAGATGGTAACAGGCAGAATCCACCTCTGCTTTGCCCTGGAGTTCAAGTTTTTTGAACTGAATACAAGAGCTTGCTAGGTGCCTTGGTATCAGCTGTGGAGGTTTTGTCTAAAACAAGATTGAATTTTTATATATAAATAAATTTAGAAGAAAAACCTACTTGAACAGTAATGCTTCCTTCAAGCTGTAGTAATTGAAAACACTTGGAAGATTTGGATGAAGGAGGCTGTGAAGCAAGCACTGGTGGAACATAGGGATAGATCTCAGTTTGAATGTTGAAGGAGATTTCAGGTAAGTTAGCACCAGAGCTGCCTTTCAAATCTGGATTATCTGGGTCATCCCCCTTGTCATTATCATCTCCTTCAGAACCTTTCTCACTACCTCTCTGAGGATCATCATCAATCCTCCTGCCTTGGGGCATATTTTCCCCTTGCTTCTTTTCATTTCCATCACCACCACCTCCACTTCCAGAGCCAGATGGGATTTTTTCTTCATTGGGGTTAATATTGGCTGACATTAGTTCCATTTTATTTGCCATTCAAAGAGTTGTATATGTGTGAGTCTGTGTAAAGACAACTTCATCCCATTCCTGGGCCTTTCCTTCATTATCAAATACTGATGTCTTGAAGAAGTAAGGTGGGCAAGTAGTGAAGATCATTCCAGGAAATGGTGAAAAAATTCTACCAAGAGAAGACAAGAGGCCATCGTTAGGGGGGGATTCACTCTTCAAAATTACATGGATTTCTTCCAGGTATCCAATACCAGAGTGGATGACAGATTCATTAAATCCAGCAAGAAGCATGTAGTCCATTTCAGAAATGCCTGAGACTGATAAAGCAGCTTTGATTTCAGCTTCAAATTGTTGAAGATGCTGCAAAGCAGTTTTTGCTATAAGTACAAGCTGTTTGCTGTTTGGTGCAGGGTTTGTCATGGCTCCAATTATGTTTGGATGTTCCATTTCAACTACTTCCTTTCCAGCATCCAGACCTTGAATCTGCAATTTGTCTGCCACTGTGCCTTGTAAAAGTTTTATATCATTGGCTATGGCATCTGGGAGTTCTGGTCCTGGAATTTTTATTCTGTTATCCAGAACTTGTGCCTTTAATTTCTCTGCATCTGTATATTTTCCCAGCTGATCATATGTTTCTGCTAGATTTACAATGGTCATAATTGTGTCTGGGTGTTCCACTCCAAGAATTCTGTTCCTTGCATCCAGAACTTGGATGTTCAGCTTCTCTGCCTCTGTGTATCTTCCCAGGCTATAATATGTTCCTGCTAGATTTGCCATGGCTCTGATTGTATCTGGGTGTTCCACTCCAAGAATTCTGTTCCTGGCATCAAGAACCTGGATCTCCAACTTCTCTGCCTCTGTGTACTTTCCCAAATATTGGTATGTTGCTCCTAGATTTGCCATAGCTCTGATTGTATCTGGGTGTTCCACTCCAAGAATTCTGTTCCTTGCACCCAGAACTTGGATCTCCAACCCCTCTGCCTCTGTGTATTTTCCCAGGTTATCATATGTGGCTGCTAGATTTGCCATGGCATTGATTGTATCTGGGTGTCCCACTCCAGATATTCTGTTACTTGCACTCAGTACTTGAATCTCCAACTTCTCTGCCTCTGTGTACTTTCCCAGGTATCGGTATGTTGCTCCTAGATTTGCCATGGCTCTGATTCTATCTGGGTGTTCCACTCCAAGAATTCTGTTCCTTGTATCCAGAACTTGGATCTCCAACTTCTCTGCCTTTGTGTATTTTCCCAGGTTATTATATGTGACTGCTAGATTTGCCATGGCATTGATTGTATCTGGGTGTTCCACTCCAGATATTCTCTTACTTGCAACCAGTACTTGGATGTTCAGCTTCTCTGCCTCTGTGTACTTTCCTAGGTATTGGTTTGTTGCTGCTAGATTTGCCATGGCTCTGATTGCATCTGGGTGTTCCACTCCAAGAATTCTGTTCCTCACATCCAGAACTTGGATGTTCAACTTCTCTGCCTCTGTGTATTTTCCCAGGTTATGATATGTGGCTGCTAGATTTGCCATGGCATTGATTGTATCTGGGTGTTCTACTCCAAATATTCCATTACTTGCATCCAGAACTTGGACCTCCAGCTTCTCTGCCTGTGTGTACTTTCCCAGATATTGGTATGTTGCTGCTAGAGTTTCCATGGCCCTGATTGTATCTGGGTGTTTTGCTCCAAGAATTCTGTTCCTTGCATCCAGAACTTGGATGTTCAGCTTCTCTACCTCTGTATATCTTCCCAGGCTATAGTTTGTTGCACCTAGATTTGCCATGGCTCTGATTGTATCTGCATGATCCACTCCAAGAATTCTGTTCCTTGCATCCAGAACTTGGATATCCAGCCTCTCTGCCTCTCTGTATTTTCTCAGGCTAAAGTATGTTGCTCCAAGATTTGCCATGGCTTTGATTGTATCTGGGTGTTTTGCTCCAAGAATTCTGTTCCTTGCATCCAGAACTTGGATATCCAGCCTCTCTGCCTCTGTGTATTTTCTCAGGCTATAGTATGTTGCTCCTAGATTTGCCATGGCTCTGATTGTATCTGGGTGTTCTACTCCAAGAATTCTGTTCTTTCCATCCAGAATGTCAATCTCCAGCTTCTCTACCTCTTCATATTTTTCCAGGCTTCCAAATGTTTTGGCTAGACTTTCCATAGCATAAATTGTATCTGGGTGTTCCACTCCAAGAATTCTGCTTCTTGTATCCAGAACTTTAATCTGCAAGGTTTCTGCTTCCTTTGGGTATCCTTGTTTCCACAACAAATCCCCAAATTTGACATAAGCATCATCCCTGTAATCAACAACATTCTGACCACTTTCTGATTTGGAATGCTCAATAGTTGCTATGACATGTGTCACCAAGACCCTCTGAAATTCATATTGTTGGCTTTCATCCTTCCTTAGTGAAGAAGACAAAGCAAAATGTGCCAATAAGCAACATTTTTTTCTCTCATTTGGGGTCAATTTGTCTCTGCCCCATGCATGGACCAGTGGATGCATTGCATACACACCATCAGATGGCCCTGTCTTGATCAAGGAAAATAATAGCAATACCCAAATGCCTTCTCTAAAAAGTAAATTATCCCAAGTACCTGCCTTGTTCAAAGCAAGTAGCTTCTGATCCAGCATAGAACTGGCAAGTCGCGATTCAGGGTTGGAGGTTTTTTTATCTTTTTGAAGAGCAGCATAAGAGAATATTTCCTCAGTGATTCCCTCATGATGGAAGAAAGGAAATAATTCTAGAAGAAGCATTCCACTTTTGGCTGCATTGGCTTTGTGAGGATCATCAGATTCAGCCCTTTTCTTAATTTCATTGTATGATAGTTCCCAAGTTCCATAGACCCTTCTGTTATACTTAGAAGCTCCAACAAATTCATCGTGGGAAAATAGTGTTTTTCGGTGCTCTGAATATTTTGCAAGGTAGTCTCCAATTGTGGAGGCCCCAGAAGCAATATAAGCACCAGCCTGATCAATAGCAAGAGGAAGGCAGAGCAGCTCCTTTACAATCTTAGAAGCTTCAGCTTGAAACTCCAGTGAAGATGGATCCAAGCAACTGGCTTTCAAAAGTAATTCAATGGCATCAATCTTCTCCATCTCAGTTACTTCAAGTGAATTCTCGAGTAAAGTCAGATTCCTCATGGTAGGGCTGCGACTAGTTATCAGAATGTTTCCCCCCCTTCCAGGTGGAAGGTAAGCCTCCAGCTGAGCAGGTGATAGAACATCAGCATTGTCAAAAACCATTATGTAGTTCTCTTTCAGTGAGCCAATCCAGTGAAGAGCTGATTCAGGTGAGCCATCTAGTCCACTAGACTGAGCCACAGGAAGATTATAGATACCCTTCAGCCCTTGTATGATAGTACCAACTGAGGAAGCATCAATCCAGAAAACAGAAGAGAAACTGAAGGTAGTTGAAATTTTAGAAATGAGGGTTGGATCTGACTTTTGGATGATACTCACCAGTCAGACATTCCCTTAATGAATTTCAAGCAAATCTGAGTCTTTCCAACACCCCCCATTCCATACAACAGAAAGAACTTTCTCTGCTGAGCTGAGTTGTTTGTGTTGGAAAAATGCCCCCTGAGTTTGGCAATAACTTCTGTGCGGCCTGTGAACCATTTGCTCAGATTTGGCATAACATTGGACATCATCCCATCGCCATAACTCTTGTAGAGCTGCAAGAGATCCACACAATCAGCTTGTTGGCAGGTATCTAATCGTTCCACTCACGGTGTTGGCTCCATAGAATGTGCTGTCCCTTATGGTAAAATTATGAGCACCCTGAAAAATGGTCGCTCCACTCATGTCGTGATACCGAAGGTGAAGATGTTCAGGATGATGAACGAGGGAGACGAAGGAAAGGGGAGCGCCCAGAGGCCAGAAGACCCCCAATTATACCACGAGGTGAATACGTGATGGTCTATTTTTATATGGCTCCAAGTACGTGCCTGAGCCGCTTCAATTCTCCCCCCGTCTTGCCCCCGTCTTCTGCTTAGGAGTCCTCGCCTTCGTCTTTCTCAATCCTCGGCTGATTACCCTCTTTGGTGGGTGTGCTCGACTTTCTTGCATGCTGGCTCTGTCTGGCACCTTTACGCCAAAAGAATGAAGTCCGCTCAGGGCGTTGAAAGCGTCTATTCGGTGATGATAGGCAGTGCTTCGATCGGGCTATGCATCTTCATGAATTAATAAGGCATCCCTCAAGAGTTTCTCGGAGATGAAGGTACGGAGTGTACTCGCTGGATGCAGAAGCCTCGGCTGACAATCTTTCGGGTAGCAGATTTAGCTGTGCGGCGTCAGATCCCAGCCCCCCAGTCCTCGAAATCAGAATACAGTACCATATGCGACTTGGCCTTTTTCGTTTTCGTCTTCACAACCCTTCCGGCGTCAATCATTTCCCGCAGTCAACGCCCAGACTGGCCGTTTCATCGTCGAACAAATTGTAGTGTCTGAAGGCGCCAATTTTGCCTTCTGTACTTGTTCCAACGCCCCTTTTCAAATGTACAACCGGCTCCGGAGACAGGGCTACTTGGAGGCAGAGTCCGACACCATAGATTTGCTTCCTCAAGTCCTCGTTAGCGCAGATGTTTTGAGGGAGTGCTCACAATCAAGCGGAACGCAGAGCCGTCGTTTCATTCAACGGTGGAGAATCTATCCAAGGGAGGCTTTAGGGAGACCCTCGAGTCAGTGTGTCTTCTTTTCCGTCATGTCGGTAGCTCACACGCAGCTAGCTCTACTTAACTTCCTTTCGAAAGTTACAGCGTGTTCTCTCACAATCCCTCCACCAGTTTCACCTCTTCTCCGCAGGCGAAAGCTTCCCCCTCGACATACAGCGACCTAGGTTCGCGACATTCCGCTCACTATCTGAGTGAAAGAATCAAGTTCTCCCACTCCTTGACATTCACTTCGCGTCAGCACGTTTCCACGACTCCCCTTCGCCAATCATCGCTCGTTCTCGCGGGTCCATCCTACATTTATCCACATAGCATATCCAGGAATCGATGGTGCTGACGAGACAACGTCTTCCTCGTTACGGGAACCTGATGCACTACTACACTCAACATGAATCCACACTCTGCATCCAAACTATGATTAAACAGCTAATCTATCTATCATTCTACAACCCCCCAATACAGCCGCTGCCATCGGCACCGCACACCCATATCCCACCCCTAGCTTTCTTCCAATCAACGACGAACGGCCACCTAACTTCCGCAAGGACGCTCATGTCCTCTGAAGTGGCACCGGCCTCCCTATCGGCTGCTCCATTACCGCCTCTCTTCGGGTGCAGAAGCCAGAAACATCCTTCACCCTTGTCACCGTCCTCCCGACTGATGTCAATCGTTGGGAAGGCCACTCAGACGACGTGGACCCACGGCTTCGTTTCTGTATGTATCTCGGGGGCGAATCAAGGTCGAATGGACGATGGATGGGTTGAAATGCTCGTCGTTGTTCGATGTCTACTGGCGAATATCGTGGACAAGGTTCGGACGAATCTGGGAAAGAACAAAGGAGGGTGAAAGTCGAGTTACTGAGGCCGCATGTATTCGGTACGCCACTCGCTTCTCAGTTTCTCTTTTCTGAAAACTTCCACCAGCTCTGAGGCCGTGCTTTAAGCCTCTCAGTGAGCGTATGTCCACCCCTCGCGTCGTCGTTTTCCTCGGGTCTCTCCATCGTTGTGGAGAAGAAGATGGATTCCTCCTCTCTGGATGGCCTGCGTTGACTTGGCGCTTGATCGACAACATGCCTTGAAGGATTTCGCGTAGGAAGGGCGAGCAGAGAGGAGAAATGGGTGGAGGTTGGATGAGCGCAGTACAGTGGGGCAGGTATCTGCTGTGTGGTGAAGTTGTGATTCTAGGTGGAGGAGGTAGAAGTGCTAAACGCGGTGCTCCGACTCGACGTCGACGTAAGAGAGCCAGTGCGCGACATCTTTCGATAACACGACGTATGCGATCGAGGAGGGAAGTGTCTGTGGAGATTTATAAAGCTGGGCATGATGGGGTACTGACGCCTTAGGATGAACATTGGAGCACCAGCGTGGGCACGTTTGAGTGTGCGACCGCAGGGTTTGTAGACGGATCTGACTGGGGGAAGGATGGAAAATGTTGAGTCGCAACCACTCTCAAACTTCCCATATAAAACACGTTAGTCCAGGTGAAATAATGGAGGTTAATCATAAAAAAACATCCTGCTACTACTGGGTAATAAGTAGGAAGTGAATGTACTACATTTGCGTTGAGCTTTGGTGGTTATGATGAGAGTGAGATTTACCACGCCAAACAAAGTTGATCTGATTTTCAACCACTATGAGATCGTCGACATCATCACTCTCCACTGCTCATGCACTCGTTTTCTGCTGCTCTCACGCTGTTTCAAAAAGAACCCGTTCAGGAATGAATTAATGCAGGTACGCCCGACTCTAGATCTGACTCTCATATTTTGCCTCACTTTGCTCAGTTTTTGAGATAGCCCACCCGACCTCTTGTCGCACACTCTCCTCGGCAGTTTCGCAACATTCTCGCTGTCCGCGACCTCAAAGGATTGGTCACTACGCTACCGACACACTCCCAGATCACACCCAAGTGCACAAGCGACACCATCCCATAATCACCCGGCCATTCTGCATGGCACCATGGCTTGCCCGTGCGTTAAACGCAGGAATGCTAGAGTCTGGTACCGTACGAGATCCAGTCGAGATATCTCCTCGACCTTGCGGCATTTCACATCAACGTCGGGCTGTGAGCGGTTTACGACGTCCGGAAAGTGAGAACGAGTTTCTTATGTCCTGGGGCACTACTGACACGGTTGCAGCTCTCCGATATCATAATCCCTTCGAGGTTGGGGAAATGACGGAGAGTATGCGTCATAACCCCGTGCTCTACAGCTCAAAGCCGACGCAGTGTACACTGTTGTCTCTAACCCACCAATGACCACCACGAATCTGTCATTGGCTATGCGGGAACTTGAGCCACCCCACGAGCTTTGGTCCGGTTAGAAATCGCGCAATACTCGACTCCCCTGCAACCTATTCACGCCCTTGCCGGAGATATTCATAACAATAAGCGGAGTCGCCTGGTGCGGGATTGAAGTACGTGTCACGTTTTTTATTGCAATGATCTCGATCTTGATATCGGCTAGTCATTTTATTAGCGACTATCGAGCTCAAGCTTCCCTCATTCAAGCTCTTGTTTGACGCCTCCCTTCTTCCGCGTAGTTTACCCAGGCAACACAACTTCTCGCGGTTCCTGGACAATTAGGACGTCGTCGTTGTCGTGCTCTGTCTGCTGCATTCCGGAATATCAATCAGCGACGTTTGCAGAAACGATATCCATTACCGAAGCGTCCCTCGCATATCTCATCTAACGCTAAATATCTTGTTTTTGTCGTCCAGTTGCTCCATCTTGCAAAAGTCCCCTTTCATTTGAAGATGTTGCCTTCGGATATCCAGGCTGCTCAGTGCGCGTTGGTTTTTTTACCTATAGGGTCCACCAGACAATGGCCTTCACCTCATCGCGTTTCAAGTCAAGCAAGAAGGCAGGATTCACTCTCGCACTCCACTCTTATTGGGTCTCTCTTCGAACTCCACTCTCCTTTAGGATCTTTTCGTCATCGCGCGCACCTTGGACGATGTTCCCCCCCTCCCTCACATGTCTTCCTTTTAGGGCATTATTTCAACTTTTCAGAACCGACACATCGCCGCTCATTGAGCCTCCGCTTCCCATGTCAACGCTCCGTGATCCACTTCCTTTTTTCAGACAACCTGTCGCCCACTGTCGTCGTCGTCGTCTTGATTACTTCAAGTTTTTCACTAGACGAAATACTTTGCGATGTACTACTAGAGGAAAGTCCTCCGCTTCGACCCTGCAAAACGCAGCCTCAAAGGTCTGCTGGGCATTTTGCCCTTCCCGGACTTTGTTGTGGACTTCCCCTCTGCCTTTATGAATCCAAGTCGCCAGTTGCATGACTCCGTCGCTTAGGGCGTCACTCCGACGTTTCATACTCGTCAAACTGACGCTAGGTGGAACACCGATTGGGAGAGCTTGTGGGCACGGTTGGTGGGTGAGAAACTCGGCACCAGGAGGAGAGGCGTGTGGGGAGCGCTGCGATTGGTCAGGTTGAACTGTAGGGGACCGCTGTGGCCGATCAACGTGGGCAGGGTCGTCGAGGAGGGCTTTGAGCTGGGTCTTCTCAACACCTCCACTCAGAACCTTCATATTCACGCCCAGCGCATTCTCCCCGGACTCGAGAAAAGCGCACCGCCTTGATTGGCTCGAACAGAGATCGTTTTTGAAGATGTACAAGCATGGTACTGTACCATTTCGATTGATTCGGCCTGGGGTGTGACCTGTGACCAGATGGACGAAATTTTGACTCCGACCAATGTTGGTGTGACCTGGGACAGCCCTAAAATTTGGCCGGCCATGGGAGACTGGAGGGGAAGCGAGTAGTATAGAGTGGTGACGTTGGAGAGACAAACTTAGTAGCTGAAAAGGAATAGTCGGTAACTCAGTCCTTGATGCTTACAGATCGGATCACTCAT